>Ga0180438_10005588_pt1 | contig 17387 bp, 19 predicted proteins | sample SS_ome_12_FD_132455 | JGI IMG/M metagenome (GOLD analysis project Ga0180438, IMG submission 132455) | Hypersaline lake sediment archaeal communities from the Salton Sea, California, USA - SS_3_D_2 metaG | ecosystem: Environmental > Aquatic > Non-marine Saline and Alkaline > Hypersaline >...
AAGGAGCAAGCTGTGCATAGAGCCCGCGTGCAAGCCCGTTCACTCCCGACTTGCTGGCAACGTAGCATACATCACCTGACCGGCTGCCACGCTGACTGGTGACTGAACTCATGTTGACGATCCTGCCCCAGCGGCGCTCTTTCATACTCGGCACCACGGCCTTGATGCAAGCCAGCTGCGACGTGAGATTGGTATCCAGCGCCTCTTCCCACTGATTCCAGTTCAGGGTGTCGAGGGTGTAAGGCTGAGTGAAGTGGTGGCCTGCGTTGTTCACCAGGATGTCTATCCTCCCCCACCCTTCTAGGACTTGGTGAAGCATAGACTGGATCTGCTCAAGGTCCGATACGTCCGCCTGGACGATTTTCGTCTGCCGGCCAAAGGCCCGAATGTCCTCAGCCACCGCTTCAGCTGCCTCAAGGTTCTGCCGGTAGTTCACAACAACGTCAGCACCCTCCCTGGCCATCACGCGCGCGCATGACGCGCCAATGCCACGGGAGGATCCCGTCACCAAAGCGATCTTGCCTTCCAGTTCACCCATTCAGCTCGCTCCCCTCGTTGCGGTACCACCGTCTGAATAGCTAGACGGACAGTCCTCCATTGATCGATATGACCTGTCCAGTGAGATACGATGCCCTGTCAGACGACAGAAAGGAGATGAGCTCCGCAACCTCCTCCGGACGACCAACCCGTCCAACTGGGGTACGGCTGACATACCCACGGAGGCGATCAGGGTCAATGCCAAGCCTGACCATGTCCGTATCGATCGGGCCTGGTGCGACAGCATTGACGGTGATCCCATACTGAGCTAAGGGCCGGAAGATGGCACGGGTCAGACCCAGTACACCGGCTTTGCTTCCGCTGTAGCTGACGTCGCCAGATCCGCTGCCCTTTAGTGCGGCCATAGCGGCGAGGTTTACGATGCGCCCCCAACCTCGCTCTTTCATCCCGGGGATGACGGCCTTGATGCAAAGCATCTGCGAGGTCAAGTTGGTGTCGATGATGTCATACCACTGCTCCATAGACATCTGCTCGATCGGAATATGATTGTGCCGTCCCGCGTTGTTCACCAGGATATCGACTTGTCCAAACTCTGCCTGAGCTTGCTCCAGCATGGCTTGCACCTGTTCAGGCTTTGAAACGTCGGCTTGGACCACAAGTGCGCGGCGTCCGTGTGACCGGACATCGGCAGCCACGTCTGCAGCCTCTTGCTCACTGTGGTGATAGTTGATGACAACGTCCGCCCCGCGCTTTGACATCGCCCTCGCACAGGCAGCTCCGATACCGCGGCCGGCGCCGGTGATCAGCGCGATCCGGCCTTCCAGCTCATTGTCCATGACTCTCTCCCCATCGATTGGATTGCGAAACCCAACAAACCGCAGCGCCCTATAGCGCAGACATTGGTATCGATCCCAACAGTCGAGCCAAAGCCGACAGCGACCTGCTTAGCCCAATGCAGCCCTCAGCTCAGCCAACCGCTGGTCGAGTGCAACCTGGGCGCGGTGCAAAGTGCCCCCAAATACAACCGTGTCCGCACCAGCCTCGATGGCCTGCCTGGCTGTCTCAACGCTCAGACTGCCAGCCGCCTCGACGCTCACGGCCAGCCCTTTGCGCTGTAGCATCTGTGACAGCACGCCCACCTTCTCGATCGCCTGCGGCAGATAGAAGGTCTTTCCCACGGCTTCGCCATTGAACCGACCCAGAACGAGCACGCTGTCGACAAAGGGTAGCACTGGTTCAATCTTCGACAGCGGCGTCCCCACACTCAGGCTGACCCCAGGGCTCATCCCACACTGCCGCACCGTCTCCACGCATTCGTAGAGAAGATCTGACGTCTCAGCCGGAACAAAGACCAGATCGGCCTGCCCTTCTGCGAGTTGAGGCAGGAACCGTTTAACATCCATAACGCACAGGTGCACCTCAAACGGCTTGTCAGTGAGGTGCCGCACGGCACGCATCAAGCGAGGCGACTGCGCCAGCCCCGGCACAAAGTACCCGTCAAAGATGTCCCAATGAAACAGATCAATCCCGGCACGGTCCAATTGCGTAACGGCGTCCGCCAAATGGCCCTGGTCAGCATTGAAGATCGCTGAGCCAATCCGAATCTCCCTACCCATCGCTATTCTCCCAGCGTCACCTAACTCGTATGATGCGCGCTACTTGGTGAGATCGTTGAGGATCGACTGCAGTTCGGCCCAGGCAGTGCGCACAACTGGAATGCCCTCTTTCTGGCGCCGCTCTTTGGTCTTGGCCTCTATCTCGCCCGGCATGAAAATCTCCTTCACCCCCGGCGCCTTGTCGCAGCCTTTGAGCGAAGCGACAAACTCGTCGACTCTGGCCTTGAACTCCTTAACAGGGACGAACTTGGAAACGTCGATCGCGCCAAAGAACGAGCCGAGGTGCTGCGCCTCGGTGAACTGCGAACCGAAACTGGGCAGTTGTGGACCGTACAGCCCTGTGCCCGTGAGAATCCCGGCCAGTATAGTGTTGACGATGAGCATGCCCGAGCCCTTTACCCCACCAACGGGTGCGAGCAGGAAGGGCACCCTCTTGTCCAACGGGCCCACGATCAACTGTGGATCAGTGATGGGGTTTCCTTGCCGGTCCGTGACCCAACCTTCAGGGATGGACTGACCTTTGGCTGCAGCTCTGATGACTTTAGCTTTGGCAGCCACACTCAACGCCATGTCCAGCACTATGGGCAGTTCGTCACCAGCGGGGATGCCGACCGCAAAGGGATTGTTGCCCAGCATGGGCTTCGTACCGCCGAATGGCGCCAGATTGGCGTGAGTGTCGGTCACCGCGTAGCCAATCATGTCTGCATCGACGGCCTGTATGGCGTAGTATCCCATGCAGCCTGCATGGTTGCTATTGCGCAGCCCGCCGAAGCACACGCCGGTCTGCTTTGCTTTCTCAATGCACCTGGCCATCGTCTCAGCAGCTGCGACGTGGCCCAAACCATTGTCTCCATCGAGCACAAAGGCGCTGGGGCTTTCGTTAATGACGGTGTACCTCGGTTGGGGATTAAAGACCCCACCCCTGAATTTGGCGACGTATCGCGGTACCAGGAGCATGCCATGCGTGTCCACGCCCCGCAGGTCCGCATCCACCAGAATCTCCGCCTCTCGACGGGCCTCCTGCTCTGATACGCCCAGTCTCACAAAGACCTCGCTAATGGTGCTTCGCAACTCGGCGGCAGATACGAGCACCGTCTCTGGGTGTCCGGACTCTGTCTGCGACATGATCGCCTCCCCTACTCGTCCGCTGGATCTTTCCTAAGACTGAACAGGCTGCTCAGAAGCTCGATTGCTGCCTCGTTATCCTCTTCCGTCTGGCCCTCAATGGCCACAATACGCAAGGGGGATGCATCCAGGCCCTCGACCAGCCACGGTAGCGCGATGAGGAAGCAGCGGTCGTGTTGCAGCTCACCCAGGTTGGCCATACACTCAAAGATCGGAATAGGATCCTCGCGGTCGAAGAACTTGTAGTGGTTGGGATCCTTGTCAGGTCCGCCGCGCACCTCAAACCCCGAGCTGTCCGTTCCCAGAGCCGCGATCTTGCGATCATCGGCCAGCCACACGGCGGCATCCTTGGTGACATAGGGACGGTCGTGTGACTTGGGTGTTCTGTACAGGTCATCGCGCCCTGTCCAGGTAAGGACAATGTCGCCTGGCTGAATGTCGGCCCTGGCCTTGAATTCCTCCAAAGTCATGGGCTCGCTCGTGCCCTTGTCGCGGAAATCGACTCGCACAGCCGGTCCCACCACGCGCCACAGCGGAAGCGTGGAAACCTCTTGCCCGTCAGGCATGAAATGCAGCGCGTATTCCACATGGGTCCCGACATGAGACCACAGCCTTACTTCATAGAAGATACCTTCAGGCTCATCGCGTTCCTTCTGAGGTTCGAGCTCCAGTTTGTACTGTTCTTTGCCGGGATAGAGCAGGTGTGAAAGCTCCACAAGACGCGTCTTTGGCACCACAGGATCATCTCCTTATCGATGTAGTTTGGCGTGTATGGTTGAATCTGCTGGCTTGGCACCCTCAGGTAAGATCATTCTCGCTGAACCATGACTGAGCGTGGCCTGCTGGCCGGAAGTCGACACCCGCAGCCGAACTATCACCAGCTGAGGCATCCCCAATGGGAGACTTGACCTCAAGCGTTCCGCCCTCGATGGTGAAACGGAATCGATCGCCCCTGAAGAGCGACTTGGTAGCCCGCTCCACGCGACCGCGGTCCGAGAAAACCAAACCCCGCACCAGAAGTAGCGGCGCCCCCCGAGCGACGTGCAGCAGTTCCGCCTCCTCCGGCTGCGCCAGAGTCACCTCGATAGAATCACGCGAATTGACGAACCGTCGCCCGCTGATCGCTTCCATGGTCTGGTTCAAAGGCGTGGTCACCAGATCCGCACGGAGGATCGCAGGATAGTACTCCCGGCCCATGTAGCTCGTGTGCAGGGCAACAGGCTCGCCCTCGACCAACCGAAGCCTGGTCATGCGCACGATCTGTTCGCCTGCCCCAACCCCCAAGTCTCGAGCGACACTGGCCGTTGGACTCGCCAGTGTCAGTTCCACAACTCGGGTTATGACTGCCAAACCCTGCGAAGCCATGGCCGTGCTGAAGCTGAAGATGGTGGCGCCTGGCCATTGCACCTTGTCCGAGACATACGTCCCCTTACCCGGACGCCGGAAGAGCAGGCCCTCCATCACCAGCGTATCAAGGGCGCGCCTAGCAGTCATGCGGCTTATCCCATGGTCGCTGGACAGCTCGTGCTCTGACGATACTCGCTCGCCAGGAGAGAGCAGTCCTGCTTCGATCTGCTTGCGCAGAAGGATCTCCAACTGCAGGTAGAGCGGTTGGGCGGAGCCTCGGTCGAGTTGCGATTCTTCAGACATATCTCACCTACCCATTGAGAGCGTTCAGATCGTGTTTCCCGCCCACAGGTGACTGCAGAAGCGTATGCACATTGCTACCCCTGTAGCGCGCAGCGGACAGCCTCATACGAGCGAAAGACACGACGGGTGCTCACAAAAGCGCCGTCCGACACAGCCGGGTCGCTATACATATATGCATATCCACCGACCAAGCTAGTCTCCGATGGCAAAGATTCGAGCCGGGTTGTTGACCAGGATGTCGTCGATGGCCTCCTCCGGCATGCCCTCGCTGCGAAGCCGCGGCACAAACTCGGTGAGCAGGTAGTCCAGCCCAACGCCGGCGCCCCAGGCCTTTTGGTACCCTCTGGTGCCCGCATCGTGCCCTAGGACGATTTGCTTCTGGTAGCCGGCGCGCACCAGATTGAGCAACAAGTCGATAACAAAGTTCTCAGAATAGTACTTGAAACGGCATGTGTCATAGCCCAGATTGACACCGGTATCCAACACGCGCTTGTTGTATGCTGGATCGGGGTTGCGGTGCATGTGGCCTACGACGATCTTGCTCAAGTCGGCTCCGTGCTCTTTCAGGATGCTGGCCTGCTCAAGCGCCATTGTGCCCCCGGACGTGTGTGTTACAACAGGGGCACCGGTCGCACTCTGCGCAAGCGCGGCCGCCTGTAGAGCCCTGCGCTCGAACTCGGTAACCTTCAGGTAACTGGTGCCTGCTTTGATCAAACCTGCCCTGGCATCGACTCGCTCGACAATTGGCCCGTTGTAGCTGTGTACGTCAAGCCCCTGCTCTATCTCAGCGATCAGCATGCACGCGACCTGATCCACAGGGTTTGTCATTAGCCAGTGGTGCCTGTTGTCGTAGAGTTCGCCCCTGTGAAATCCAGTGGCCACAAGGAGGTGGCCAGAAACCCGGTGCGCGACCTCCAGCATAGCGGCAACGTCCCGCCCGCAGCCTAGCGGATCCATTGTGACCACGGTCTTGCCGCCGGACTGCACAAACAGGTCGAACTCCTGGACCGCCTTGTCCACATCATCCATCAGATAGTCCAGTGACTCGGCGATCTCAGGCCCCCCTGAACGAATCAGGTGCTCGTGGCAATCGGTGATCCCCATTTCCTCGGGCCGGATGTCACCCAACACTGTTTGTACGCGTTTCACCCCTGGCCTCTCCTCACTCACCGCTAGATGCGTATGATCACAAGTTTTCGGGGCCCGGTTCCCTTGTCAGCCAGCAGATCCCCGATGGCCTCGACCACACGAACCTTCGAGCTGACCCCAAGTCAGGCCTGACATGGGCCTGCCCACGCTCAGCAGCAGGCCTCTATGAGGATTCCTCCAACCTCAAGATGTCCTCTCCCGGGCGTACTGCCGTCACGTAGAGCTCCGGCTGGTGGGCTTCCGGAAGATCCTCTGGAGCTGGCACGTTAGCCAGGTTGATGACAGCTATACCCTCCTTGAGACAGGCCCGGGCGATGTCACCCAGTTCCTGATCGATGATCAGCGCCACAACCCTTTCCAGAGGAGGCATGGATTTGCAGCCGTCGACGGCTGTCCCACCACTCAGGTCCGCCAGGTGACGCGCAGCAGGTACTACACCACCTCCCTCGCACAGCGATACCACGAGGTCTCTGTCTGCACTCGGCTCAGTCACCACCGGCCCGCCCGATCCACCCGGGCCGTGCACCGTCCGGGCCCTGCTGTAGACATGCTCCTCCACAATCTCATGGACTGGGCCCTCATCAGGCACGACGGACACCAGCACCCGTCGCGGGCTTCGTGGACCGTCAAGTTCGACCAGGAAGATGCTCTGGAAGTATCCCAGGGAGAGCTTGCCATCCTCCACCAGCAGGGTTTCCGCCGCGCCAATGAAACTCATCTGAAGATGGGCAGCCGTGTTAAAGTGCTCATAATCCTCTTTCTGCGGGATGAGCTCATCTGTGACGCGCAGCATCTCGCCCGGCAGCTCAGGGCTCTTGTTCTCGTTGACGGTCACCGCGGCTGTACAATGCGGCACCACAACAAAGCACAGACCGTTCTGGATGCCACTCTTTTCTACGCACTGCTGCACCAAGGGAGTGATGTCCACAAACTCCAATCGTTCGTGGGTGTTCACGCTGATGTGGAACCTCATTGCTTACCTGCCTCCTCGGCTGCTACAAGGTAGTAGCTATTGATGTGAGCCAAGACGTCTGTACAAAGCTCGTGAAAAGACCATGCGACGTCAGTACAGCTGCTGGCCGCTGTCGATGTTGAAGGTTGCCCCCGTCACCCTGCGAGCATCGCGACTGCACAGGAATACGACTGCATTGGCAATGTCGATCGGATAGCCTATCCCACTGAGCAGCGAGCCCTTGGTCCTCAAGTACTCGGGGTTCACTCGATCGGCGATCATTGCTGTAAGTGTAGGTCCAGGGCAGATGGCGTTGACACGGATGCCATAGGCGGCGAGTTCGACCGCCGCACAGCGCGTCAGGTGCACAAGGCCAGCCTTGCTCGCCGAATACGTGGCCTTGGCCGGCTGGCAGTACTGAGCCGAGGTCGAGGAGATGTTGACCACGCTCCCCGCGGCACCCCTGGCCACCATGTGCCGCGCCACGGCCTGTGTCAGCAGGAAGGGCCCCTTTAGATTGACGGCAAAAACGCGATCCCATTCGTTGCCGGACACTCGAAGCAGGTCCCGCCGGATCAAGAGGCCAGCGTTATTCACCAGAAAGTCCACACGCCCAAACGCTTCCAGCACATCGTTCACGAGACGCACTACCGCCGCACCATCACCCACATCTACTTCAAAGAGCCTGTGTGGCTGAGACGCTGCGGGCAGCTGCCCCAGGGTTACCTCCATTCCGTCACGATTCAAGTCACATACCGCAACAGCGGCACCCTCCTCTGCCATGCGCAGAGCAATAGCCCGCCCTATGCCACAGGCTGCGCCTGTCACGATCGCGACTTGATCACTGAAGAGCATCTGGCCTCTCTTCACTCGGCGCCGCGCCTCTAGCTGCCCAGCGCCCCTGTGTCTCGCTAGCGGCGGCTGGCGGAACCCCGTGCACATCGCAGTCCCTGACAGTTGGAACGCACGGTGCGGCGCACAGGTCCATCAACTCCGTGGGCGCTTCGGTGATATCGACCATCTCACGCTTGGCCCGAGTGTTGAACTCGATCCCATGTCGCGTCTAGCCACTCCGTCGTCGCGGATGCGCCCGGCATGGCGCTCAATCAGTAGAGTTGCTGCCCGCTATCGATGTTGAGCTGGGCTCCGGTCGCGCGCCGCGCCCCATCGGAGACCAGGAACAGCACTGCCCGGGCCACGTCTTCGGGCATCCCAACTCCGGAAAGAAGCATTCCCTTTCCACGCAAGTACTCCTCGCTGATGCGGTCCGCTATCTGGGCCGTCAGCGTTGGACCGGGACAGATGGCATTGACGCGGATGCCGTACGGCGCCAGCTCAACCGCCGCACAACGAGTGAAATGCACCAGGGCAGCCTTGCTCGTGGCATAGGTCGCCTTGTTGGCCTGCCCATACTGCGCGGACGTCGATGCGATGTTCACGATCCTGCCGGCAATGCCACGAGATACCATGTGGCGGCCGACCGCCTGGGCCAGCAGGAAAGGACCCTTGAGATTAACCGCAAAAACCCTATCCCACTCTTCAGCAGATATGTCGCACAACGCATTGCGGATGATAATGCCGGCATTGTTCACCAGTATGTCGATGTGCCCGTAGCGAGCGACCACGGCATCCACCAAGGAACGAACCTGCGCCGCGCTGGACATGTCGACCTCGTACGCGAAGTGCCCAGGGTTGGCCGGTTTAAGCTCAGCGACAACCTCTTCCACCAAAACAAAGCGCAGATCGCAGGCACAGACAAGAGCCCCTTCGCTGCTTAGGGCGCTCGCAATGGCACGCCCAATGCCCTGGGCAGCTCCCGTCACGATGGCCACGTCATCTGCAAGAAGCATCAGTCCGCCTGGCCCGAGCGACTAGATGGCATCTCGGAGTTCCTCAGGAAACCGGGCTTCCGGACGCTTCCTGGTAACAAACTCCCCACCATCTACATTGAGCACCTGGCCGGTGATGTGATCGGCAGCCGATGAAGCCAGAAAGAGCGCCGCATTGGCATGATCTTCTGGCTGCGCCATCTTGGCCAAAGGAATATAGTGGCGCGACAAATAGTCCTGCGGGTCCACCGGTGCGATCTGTGGTGTAACCGTGGGCCCTGGGCTGATCACATTCACGTAGATACCATACGGGCCCAGCTCTACTGCCATAACTTTGGAGAAGTGGATGAGCGCCGCCTTGGAAACTGAGTAATGCATCTTGCCTGGCTGAACGATCTGCCCTGAGATGGAGGCTATGTTGATGATCTTTCCACCGTTGCGGCGTGCTATCATGTGACCAGCCACTGCTTTGGTCATGAGGAACGGCCCCTTGGCGTTGACGCGCATCGTTTCATCCCACTCGGCTTCGGTGAGCTGGAGCAGCCAGCCCCGTTTGAAGATGCCCGCATTGTTAACCAGAATGTCGATTTGACCGAAACGCTCCACGATCTCGTCGACGACAGCCTGCACAGTGACCTCATCCCCGACGTCGAGCCGATAGGCTGCGTGAGGCGGACTTGCTGCCGGCAGCTCTGCCTGCAACACCTCTAGCCCCTCGAGGTTGAGATCGCACATTGCCAATGACGCCCCAGCACTGGCCAGTTTCTGGGCAATGGCATGTCCGATGCCCTGGGCAGCTCCCGTAACGATTGCGACTTTGCCTTGCAACTCCAACTTCACCACCCAACCTCTGCGATCATGCGCGAGCGTGTAGGTTGCTACGGCTCAGGCGTTGATCCAGCATGACAGCCGCATCTTGCATCACCATTTCCAGCTGTAAGACAGCGCACGCAGCAGCGATACAGCTGTCACAGTCTGAGCTGCCTGCTGTGTCACGCTACCACAGCAACACTCAGACGTACGGTCAGAACCCCAGGGCCAGCCAGTGGACAGTGTCGAGAAGCCGTGAAGCTTTGGTCAGGGGCGATCCCGCCGGGCCCGAACACAAGCTTGCCAGTACGATTATCCGGTGCCACTCGGAAGGGACTTGGCACGGCCCTGACGACACTGCACATGAGAAGCCTCGTATGAGCGAGGTCGATGGACGAGAGGCGGTTTCTGTACCCTTGCCTCAAGCTGCTCTATGCAGCAATGGACTGCGAGGCGGTGGCTGATGGAGGTCTATCCGGCACAGGAGCAGAGGTAGACAGTGGATCATCGTCCTTCCCCGCAAGTCTGGGCCCCGAGCCGTTCCCCACAATGCGAATAGTGGTCCCCACGCTGATAGGTGGCAGATCCCTGGCCTGCGTGCACACATCTCCCGGCAGCTCAGGCTCGGTCCGACTGTTGCACTTGAGTATCAGATGGCCCAGGTTGCGCAGATTCGTGTTGGCAACCTCGCCCACAGCGGTCACCCGATAGCTGTGACCGCCAATGGTGATGCAATCGCCTGGCCTCACGTCCTCACGCAGCTCGGTGGGTTCGGTGAGAATGGAGAACTCTGCCAACTCTGGCGGAGCTCCCGCCTGGAAAAAGACCAGAATGCGCTGTTCGACGAACTCTGCCACTAGCGGCCCGACCGCTACCACCCGCGTCTCGTATTTTGTAAGCTGCTTTTCCATGGACTCTCGCGTACCTGTGACGATTCGATTGCTTCAGCGTCGCGTCAGGTTGGCCTGCCCGGCGTCCGAAGCCACCCTCGCAGAGCGCAGCACGGTCGCATCGCCAAGCCTCCCCCTATTAGACAGGATCGCCGCACTGACTGGACCAGTCGGCGCCAGCACTGCAGGGTCTGCCACACCGCACGCAATCGACGCCGCCCATAGTCGAAGCTTGGCTGCACGCGCGACCGGTGCAGGCAGATTCGAGCCAAATGGCCAGCTACTCGCAGCCGTTCCCATGGCTCATAGCACTAGGAGAGGCCTAGAGCCGTGACGCAGCTCTAGGCCTCTCCAGAATCCGCGCTGGTCATCTTCGGGTGCCAACTGCCAGTCGCACCCCATCCCCGACTCTTGGGATGCTATTCGTCCTCAACCAGCGTAATGCCGTCGAGCTCGACTCCAGACACAAAGTACTCTGGTGTGATCATCCTGAACAGCGGGCCGGCGGGCTTTGTGGGAATCACATCCACCGTTAGCACTTTCTTCATCGGGTACACGGCCAGCCGGGCCGTACCGCCGCAGTCAATCACGGCGCAGGCCATTTGGTCAAAGGGTACACCCTTGAAGAAACAGTCTCGCGCCTCGCCCCCTGTCAGATCAGCGATCTTCTGAGCTAGAGGATGGATACCGCCACCCGTCACTGAGCCGATGATGTACTTGCCAGGCTTGGGCTCGATGATCAGCGGCCCACCCCAGCCCCGGCCGCCCTTGACGACCTTCACCTTGCGATACTTCTTCTCTTCGGTCACAAACACTTACCTCCACAGTCGTTGTACTTTGTTGTCAGGAGAGGGCAGCGGCCTCTTGTGAGGCCGCTGCCATAAGGAAAGGACGCGCCAAGGCGCGAACTACTGCCAACTCATCCCAAGGCTGAAGACCCAAGCTAGGATCACAGCGATGGGCCCGGTGATGGTTCGGGAGTACAGCACTGCCGGCACGCCGTACTCGATGGTCTCTTCTTCAGCCTCCGACATGGCCAAGCCGACCGGCACAAAGTCACAACCGCACTGGCCGTTCACCGCGAACATGGCGGGCATTGCCATCGACACTGGGACATTGCCGCGGCCAATCTCGACGCCGACCAGGGTACCAATGATCTGCCCGATCACTGCGCCGGGCCCCAGAAGCGGGGACAGGAAGGGCAGTGTCACGATGAACGACAGGACCAGCAGGCCGATCAGGTTCGAAGAGAGGGGAACGAGGGTGTTGGCGATGACCGTCCCCACTCCGGTCGACAGGATCAGGCCGATGATGAAGCTCACGAACGCCATAAAGGGCAGGATGTTCGTGATGACCTGATCGATGGTGTCGCGACCGGCCTGATAGAGGATACCCACTACTTTACCAGTTCCACGCCCTATCTTATCGATTAGCTGCAACATTATGTAATCCTCCTAGGGCCTATCAGTTAGTGGGCGGCTGGCCGTTGTGGCCGCGGGCCCAGAGCCAGAAGTACATCCTCTCGGTAACGATGCCCGAGATGGTCATCAGCACGGCTCCGCACAACAGGTAGCGCACCGCCAGCTCGGAGGTACTATAGCCCAACGATTCCACACCGCTGGCGATGCCTGCCCAGGTGAAGATCTCACCGGGGTTGATGTGCGGGAAGAGCCCCAGGCCATAGTGCATCGCCCGGAAGGAGTTCTCCACCCACGCTGCCTTGTACCTCTCCGGCAAGAACTTGCCCATCATGTGCGTGATGGGGTTGGTGAGGATGAAGCCGGCAATGAAGGGGTAGAAGAAGTATCGAACCGGCCACAAGAGGGGCGAATCGCCTCCTGCCCGCCTTCCCAGGTTCTCCACCCTTTCGATGCCGATGATGGACACCAGGGCGTTGATCGCGGTCATGAGCACGATCAACGCGGGAAGGATCCCTCCGGCAATGCCCATGAAGGTCTCGCCTCCCGTCTTGAATATCGCGGAGAATCCCTCCGCCAAGCGTACTAATGCTGCCACGGTAGACCTCCTTAGTGCGAATGTGAAGTTCCACTACGACGAACTATGATCGGGAACTAGACTGCCAGTTCAGCTTATACCCACCACCTCCTCCCGCGAGCATTCGGTCCGGGACGCACTGCAGCACCACTCAGGTCGATACAGCAGTGAGGCTATCGGCCTCGGTGCTGTGCTCGGCCCGCCGCTCTTCGAGTCTGTCCATCAGTGTGCGGGCGGCCATGCTGAAAGCTTGCATGGCTTTCTTCGACACACCCTCGACTGTAGGCGACTCGACAAGCAAATCGCTCAGCTTGAGCCCTATCAACGCTTCGACAGGCCTCGGCTGAGCGAATACCGTCCAACCTTTGAGCTGTTCTGCTTTTACAATGGTCCCCTCATCATTGGAGACCAGAAAGGCGTATAACCTGCCGCGGTAGATGCTGCCAGCCATGCCGATGGCAAGTGTACCATGCTGGTAGAGCGCCTTCATGGTGGCGACCATTCGCCTAGCTTGCCACGATGCACCAAGTGCCTGCACTACGAAGAAGAAAATGAGGATGCCGGCCAGCACAGCAAGACTGGAGCCAGCGAACAATTCGTTCAGAAGAGACACGTTTGAGCTCCGTAGGTCAGGCCTGAGCTACACACACAGAATGGTGCTGCAGCGCACAGCATTCTCGACATGGGTGACTCCGCTGAATCATCGGCCACCGTAAACGGGGGCCACTACACAAGTGAGGTACCAAGGGTGAGCCACATCGAGGCTCCGCACACCGCTTGTCTGGAGCGGGCCACCAAAGGAAGGTGACCTCTAGAACGGCTGCGAGCATAGCACAAAACCCCGCTGCTGTCAAATGTATTAACATGGATATACAAGTCCAACCAGCGCGCCCCGGATACCCGGCAATCGCTCCTCACCCTTGTAAGGCGCAGGCGGTTGTGCTATATTGGCGCTGGTTCAGAGATCATATGATGGACGACTCAAGGCGTGCGCCGCACTGACGATCGTCTCCATCTCCGCGGCGTGCCGCTGCAGTGGTGTCAGCCCACTGGCCCATCTTGGGAGGGGTTTGTGTCACACTACAGAGTCTTGATAGCCTCGCGATCGCTCAGACGGATCCCAGGAGAGCATCGCACTGTCCTCGCAGCAGCGGGCTGCGATGTCGTGGACGCGCCAGGCGGTCAGCGGCTCGACGGCGAAGCAATGGCGCGGCTGATTCCCAACATGGATGGCGTCATCGTGGGCACCGATGAGGTATCCGCACAGGTCATCGAGGCCGGCAACAGGCTCAAGGTAGTCTCCAAATACGGCGTCGGTCTGGATGCCATTGACCTGCAGGCGGCGTCGACCGCTGGCGTGATAGTTACCTATACGCCCGGCACTTCACAGGTCGCGGTTGCCGAGCTCGCGTTGGGCTTGATGTTCGCGCTGGCCAGGAGCATCCCCCAGCACAACCAGATTGTCAAGTCGGGTGGGTGGAGGCGCATTGCAGGGATCGAACTCACCGGAAAGACCCTGGGCATCATCGGGCTGGGGCGCAATGGGATCGAAGTGGCAAAGCGTGCTCACGGACTGGAGATGGACGTTCTGTACTACGACCCCGTCAGACGTCCTGATCTAGAGGCACAAGGCTGGCTGGTCTATGCTCCACTGCAGAGACTGCTGGGCCGGGCCGATTTTGTGACACTGCATTGTCCATTCACAGCCAGCACCGCCAATCTGATTGGCGAAGCCGAGCTTCGGGCAATGAAAGCAACAGCCTACTTGATCAACACTGCCAGGGGCGAGATCGTGGACGAGGAAGCGCTGGCGCGGGCTCTGCAGAACGGCTGGATCGCTGGCGCAGCGAGCGACGCATTTCACCGCGAACCACCAGTGGCAAGCCCATTGCTGGGACTGGACAGCTTTTTAGCGTGCCCGCATGCAGGAGGTGCGACGCGCGAGTCGCAGAGAAACACCGCCATCATGGCTGCGCGCAATGTCGTCCTTGTGCTGCAAGGCAAGCGGCCATTGGCTGTCGCAAACCTGGACGTGTATGCTGCGTAGGGGCTAGGCTGGGAGCGTCTAAGGCCTCAGCACATCAGCTCGCCACCATCCACGTTGAGCGTTTGACCTGTGATGAAGCGTGCCTCCGGCGAGACGAGGAACGCCGCAACGTCAGCGACCTCCTCTGGCTGGCCAATTCGGCCCAACACAATGCCATGCCGTTGGACGATGTCCTCATGATCGACTTTGGGCCCGCCAAAGGGCGTGTCAATCACCCCGGGGCAGATGGCGTTGACCCTGATCCCATGTGGGGCTAATTCAGTGGCAACACAGTACATGAAGTGATTCAGCGCCGCCTTTGAAGCCGTGTAGTGGGGCATGCGCGTACCACACCGCTTGCCTGCGACCGAAGAGGTGTACAGGATCGCCCCGCCATTGGCACGCTCGACCATGTGCTTGCTCACCGCCTGAGTCAGCAGGAAGGCGCCACGCACGTTGGTATCGAAGATAAGATCCCACTCTTCCACTGGCAGCTCGGCCATGGTGCGACGCGTGATCTCCCCCGCATTGCTGACCAGGATGTCAATGCGCCCATAGGTCTGCAAAACCGAGTCGACAGCCGAGCGCACGCTCACAGCATCCGTGACGTCCATATGGAAGACCTTGTGCAGCGTAGGCTGTGGCTTCATCAGGCTGCGGGTCTCCTCCAGGAGACTTAGCCGGCGGCTGCACAGTGCAACTGTGGCACCCTCTTCTGCAAAGCGTATGGATATCGCACGCCCGATACCGCTTGACGCCCCCGTCACGAGTGCGATCTTGTCCTGTAGTCGCATAGCACCCCTCCCGTTGCCGCAAAGTGGCTGCATCGTGTCGATCAAGCTTAAGAGAGCGTACTGAACCCGCGCCCCTGCGTCTCTGAAAACGAATTCAGTGACACGCCTATCCCCCGGCGACACAATCCAAAGTCACCCCAGAGACCAGCCCGTACGTGCGCAGTCAGCTGCGCCGCGGCTGTGCCTCCAGCCGCAGGGATGGGAAGGCAGCGCGGGGCCGAGTCAGGGAACGCGGGACAGGCTACCAGATCCGTGGGAGCAGACGGAAACGAACCGACTCGGCGTATTCCCGATAGCCTGGCAGTTCCTCTTGTAGCACCCGATCCTCGCCCGCCGTGCGCATCACCGTCAGCCATGACCCGATCAGGGACGGGACCAAGGCCCACAGCGATCCCAGCAGCAAGGGCGCGCCCAGCCAGCCAAGAATAAAGCCGGTGTACCCCGGATGCCTCACAAGGCGGTACGGGCCGCCGCTCGCCAGCTTGTGGCCACGTTGACTCTGTGACAGAGTAGCCGAATAGTGCGCATTTGCGCTCATGGCCCAGGCGCTGAGCGCAAATCCGCCAGCGACCAACATACCACCAAAGGCACGCAGAGGCGTACTGAGGCTCGGCGACCAGGAGAAGCGATTGTCCAGAATCCCCACGGCGAGTATGGTGAGCGTGATGATCTGTCCGGAAGCTTCCAGCAGTCCCGCATAGCGCCTTTCCACAAAGATCCTCCTATACTCACACCCTGCGAGGCAGCGCTAGCCCATCTCCTGCCCGCCGGTTACGTTGATTGCCTGCCCGGTCATGTAGCTGGCTTGGTCAGAGGCAAGGAACACCACAAGATTCGCAACGTCTTCAAAGGTGCACCCGCGACCCAGTGGGACCTGCGCGATGTACTTCTGCCGGACCTCCTCCTCGCTGATCCCCCACCGCCCGGCGTATTGCCCGTAGAGGTGATTGACCCACAGAGGGGAGTCGAGGATGTTGCCTGGACATATTGCATTGACTCGCACGTTGTAAGGCGCCAGCTCCAGGGCCAGACTCTGGGTCAGACCGATGCCACCGAACTTGGAGGCGGCGTAGGCCGAGTTCCTGAAGCTGCCCCTCTTGCCGGACTTGGAGTTGATCTGGAGAATCACACCGGACCGTTGCGTCATCATTGGCCGAGCCGCGTGCTTGGCGCAGAGAAAGTAGCCCGTCAGATTCACTTCGATCACTGTGCGCCACTCTGCAACGGAGAACTCGGCAATCTCGCCAGAGATCAGAATGCCAGCGTTTGAGACCATGATGTCTAGCTTCCCGAATGCCTCCACGGTCTGGCACACCATCTGCTCGACCAAGGCTTCATCAGTGACATCGACGCGCAGGGCAAGGGTCCTCGCCCCGTGTTGAGATTCCAGGCCAGATGCCACCCTCCTGGCACCGTCTAGATCGATATCAGCCACCACGACACGCACTCCCTCAGAAGCAAGGCGGTATGCAATGGCCTCTCCCAGCCCGCTCGCCGCCCCGGTCACTATGGCTGTGCGATCGCGCAGTGGCTTCATAGAACACCTCCCCGGTCCAGACCCGTTCCCGGCAAAGCCCTTTGCTTCCGCGGCGCGCACACCAGCCCGGGACACACGGGAACCCCTGATAGCCGACCCGTGATGGCCACAGGTTACAGAGCCCAGAGACGCGAACCAGACCGGATGATCAGCCTACGAGACGTCCTCTGCCGTGAAGATCAGCACCTTGTTCCCGCGCCGGTTGGCAACGATCTCAAAGCCCTCCGCCACACGCTCAAGCGGCAGGCGATGTGACACCAACGGTGTCACCTGCATGGCACCACGCGCCAGCAGCTTGAGCGCAGCGCGGAAGCCGTCGGGCGTGAAGTGGTAGCTCCCAGTCACCCACAGTTGCCTGTAGTGAACGACGTTGGGGTCGATGGGCACAGTGCTCGGCGGGTATGTGCCGGCAAAGAAGTTGACACATCCGCCCTCGCCAACCAGGTCGAAGGCAAGCAGCTCCGCCTTGGGCGAGCCGACAGCGACGATCACAGCCTCTGCACCATTGCCATCGGT
>Ga0180438_10005589_pt1 | contig 17385 bp, 19 predicted proteins | sample SS_ome_12_FD_132455 | JGI IMG/M metagenome (GOLD analysis project Ga0180438, IMG submission 132455) | Hypersaline lake sediment archaeal communities from the Salton Sea, California, USA - SS_3_D_2 metaG | ecosystem: Environmental > Aquatic > Non-marine Saline and Alkaline > Hypersaline >...
ATGTATGGTGACATAAATTGGATTGTGTGCGCTGGCTTTAGATGTAGATGGTTGACGAGTTTGAGGTCCTGAGCGTCCGTCAATGACACTTCCCAGAAGATCATCAAAGTGTGCGTTGGTAAACGCCAGTGTGCGGGGTGTGTAATTGATTTGGGGAGTAGAAGCAAACCGCACTTGCGCTTGATAAATGTGTTAAATGCTTGCTCGCGCGCAGTCGCATTTAATGTACTTTCGATCAACGTACTCTCTGGCCACGTTCGTTTGAGATCTCGGAGCGGGTTGCGGAAACGCGAACACACCACGACCTTCTGCGTACCAACGACGCCCAACTTCTTCAGCTGGGTAATTTTCGCGTCCGGATGATTGGCGTCGAAACTCTGGGCCTTGTTGACCATTTTACACCAGCGCTGGGGGATGGTTTTTTGGTCGTTCCCTGACCCGAGTAGGGCATAAATCGCTCTGAGATGCCGATATTGCTCGTTACACGTTTTTGAATCTTTTTCGATGCGTTGCAGTTTCTTCATGATAACTCATCTAAAATTGCAAAAATAAATTTTAAATGTTATATTGTTTGGTTTTATATAAATTCATAGGTTGACACCTGAAATTATGAAAAGAAGAAACATTATGGTCTAAATTTATATAAAAAAACAAAATGCTAATTCTTGACCAAACATTGACAACACTTTGTTAAGAAAAAAAAATGGATGCCAAAGATACCGCCACTCCAATCCCCGAGCTGGTCGAATCTTTGAACGAACTGGATGCCAAAGATACCAAAGATGCCGCAGATGCCGACGCTACAATCCCCGAGCTGGTCAAATCTATGAACGAACTCAGGAGTCTCATTTACTGCCCTCCCGGTGACCTGATTAAACAATGCATACCGGAATTGGAACGGATTCTTAAAAACAGGTTTCGAGGAATCCGGGCCGAGTTGGAACAGGAGATCAAAAAAGTAATACAAGATAATAACACTCTGAAAACCCTAGCAAACGCATTGAACAAAAAAGCAAAAGCACGCAAGAATCAAATTTTGGAACAAGCCACCGAATTGGAGGCGGCGCGTACCTTGCATAATTTTCAAGCCGCCCAGTTGAAGCAGTTCCACGCCGCGTACCAGAAGCAAGTCGCCGAGTTGGAGATGTTAGACACCGTGCAAGAACGGCAGACCACCGCGTACCTTGCGTTGGAGCAAGCAAAGGCCAAGCAAGCGGCAGAGTCGAAGACGTTGCGACGAGCACACACCGATCAAGCGGCAGAGTTGAAGACGTTGCGGCGAGCACACGCCAAGCAAGCGGCAGAGTTGAAGACGTTGCGGCGAGCACATGCCAAGCAAGCAGCAGAGTTAAAGAAGGAGCGTACCAAACGCCAAAAGATGAAGCAAGCGCGCGTTGAGCTAATTGTGGAATTGAAGGCGTTGGAAAAAAAGTTCCTCGCCTCGTCCCAAGCGTTACAAAATACCACCGTAACGTGCAGGGTGTGTTTGGAGAATCCCAAAGACACGCTTTTCCAACCTTGCCGCCATCTGGCGTGCTGCGCTCAGTGTGCCGAAAAAATAACCATCTGTCCCATTTGTCGGGCTCTGATTGCTGAGAAGGTGAAATGTTTTGTATAGAGTTGTTTAAAAGAAAACAAGAATTCATGATTCTTATTGACTTTGGCTATTTTCCAAAAGTAATTTTGCATTTTACAACATCCCGATGGTCCAAACCCGACCACGTGAAAGCAGTGGAGTCTTTGATAATTCTCATGAAAACTGCTATTGAAAAAAATCTCCGAATTAAATTGTTTCTGGTTGGAAATGCAAGTAAAAATTTTCCAAACCCCCCCTTGCGGTACTGGATGTGGGTCGTCAAAGATATCCTCAAATTGCGAACCTTGATTCACGACGCTGTGGATAAGACGGCGATCTTCAAACCCTCGCATTCCATGGATGGGTTTTTTAAACTATTTTTTTCCATGTACACGCCTCAGCGGCCTTTAAAAATTTTCAAAAACTACTCCGATGCTGTGACGTGGCTTGATAAAAAATGAAAAAAAAATATAATAACAAGGATAAAAAGGACACTAGCGCCACTTCACCATGTCCAATTTCTCCCAGGCAATGAATCGATGGTTTACCGAGATCGTGAGTGAAGTCGGTATCGCACACCAAAAAACGCAACGAAAAACTAAAACATTTATCAACCGCAAAAATCAAAAGGCAGAATACCGCAAGTTAACCGATGTCACTTTTACAAAAAACCAGGATAAATACACGAACACGAGCATTCCCCTAATCGTAAAAGGCGTTCTTGGCAACAATTTGGATACGCAATGTTTTGTGGGGGCGCCCAAAATCGACGCCATGCTGGATAACCGAGCCGCGGCTCTTTTCACCCTCGGCAACTATTCGGACGCAAAATCTCTCCGCGACTACCAGATTCTCATTGAGGATTTTAAGCGGAGTTTCAACAGTCCCCAAAAAGAAGTGTATGATGCCTTCTTGGATCGCCTGTTGGATTCCAAGAGTCCCTATCAATTGTTTTTCCCGGTTGATGTGAAGGAAACCCCTCAGCGCGTGAAAAAGGATTTAAAAGACGCTCAGATTCGATTTCTCGCGAAGGCCTATATTCCTCCAACCTTGTGGGCGTCGTTGAAGGTGAATTTTTCCAAGGATTACGACGAGTTGTTCCGATTGATTGGACTGATCCGGGATACGCAATTGAGGCAAGAATTAGTCAAGGTGTTGCCAAAAACCACCAAAAGCAACAAACTGATCGCGCAGTTTTTGAACAATCGATTATCCGGCCTCGGCGCCGACGTATCGCAAGAATTACAGGCAGAACTCGCGGCCTATTTTCCCGAAGTGAACATAAACACGGAGAGCAATATTAACAAGTGCGTTATGAGCTTATTTTTAAATATTAAGAAGGCGCTGGCCGTTCAAAAGCAGGGTCCGCGCAATTTAAAAAAGATTCGAATGCCCCAGGGCCTGGATCGGCGTCACTTGCCCCCTGCGTGGGCTGCCTTGGTTCGCCCGGAGCGCGCCAAAGTGGCGCTGCGACACGCCATTCATTCCTACACGTCGGGGTTAAATTTGATTGCAAAAGGGTTGAGCGAGAACAATGCGAGTTATCTGGTTCGCGGGTATTCGTTTATTTTCAACATTCGAAGCCGCGACTTCGAGCGTCACGTGAGCGAAACGGCAAGCAAAAAGCGGACGTTGGCCCAGAGTTGCCCGCTGTACGATATGAATTCCGAACTGACGGAAGATTTTACCTGCGACGAATTCCGGAGGAAAACGTGCGCGGCCAGTGCTTTGCTAATTGCTTACTTCGAGCTTGTGGACACCCTCGTCAGTCCGAGTCCGCCGCTCATCACGCGCCAAAATATGCAAGTGCGCGAATTTTACGTGAACCCGCACCAACTCGACGCGTCCCGCTTGGAACTGTACGACGTGTCCGAATTTTCGACATGGTCAGCGGACAAAAAACGCGCTTTCCAGCACGCCTACAAAAGGTTCGTTGCGCGGTACCAAAATGTCGGATTTACGACAACGGATCACGTGGGACCCCACGGGATGCGTTTGCTCAACTTAGAGGATTGGGGTCGACGCGACCAAGCGGTGGTGACCAATCCTTTCCGCGTTCGCGAAGACACGTTCATTTTTAAGTATTTCGGTGCCTTTCGGCTTGAGTTCAACCGGTGCAGCATCGGACCCGTGGCCCGGAGTATTTGGAGACAGCACCAGATTTCCTATACCTACGACCCGGACTACTGCCACGCCTTCGTCAAGGAAACAAAGCGCTTTGACAAGTCGTCTCTTTTTCCGCGGCCGGTGTTTGACATTAACTATTACAATCCGAAGCCTGGTCCAGATGCGACTGAGGGCGCGCCGTTGTATTTTAACGTCTCGAGTTTTGAAGTCTACGGCCCCCAACCCGCGTGTGCGCGGCGGGAGTGGATCAATCGCATGACCATGAAGGAGTGGGTTTCTGGACCCCCCGATCATACGCCCAGTCTGAAAAAACTAACGGACGCCAAGTTGCTTTCTTCCTCGTACACCTCAAGTGTGAAAATGAGTCGCGAAGCCAATGCCATGTTAGACGTGCACAAAAATTTTCGAGCCCTTGGCAATCCCTTTCGAATGCCTTTCGTCAACGCGCAGGGGCGTGGTGTGCAATATCCGACCTGTTTTGCCTATGACATCGGCCCAAATATCGACCCGGAATACCGGAAGTATTTTCTGTATCGACCGATCGTCACTTCGGAAAAGACAAACGGCGACGTCGTGTACGCTTACGGGAAACAAGGGATCGAACCCAATCCAAGTGGGTGGGCGTATTGGCGGGAACAAAACCCCAACAATCCTGTATTCAGGCGAGATCCCTTTACCACGTATGACACCAACCTAGAAACCCCCACTCAAGTGGACCGGATGCTCACCGAACCGCCCCCGGCGTTGTTTAATAGGTTAAAGGATCCGGTAACACACGTAGAAATTCCATTGCAGTTTTTCCAACAAGCGGCACAGCTCCAAGAGACGGAAGAGTGGCCCGAGTACAATGAAGATAACAAGGACGACTGTCGACACTTTTATGCAAATTTTCTCACGCAAAGTTTGAAAAACATACTCCAGTGTTTAAAAGGCTTGCCCTCATGGTTTATTACCAACTTCACCGATCTGACTATTGATGTTGCCTATCCCTATCCTCTCTTGACGCAAAGTGGAGAACTTGGTGCAAATGTTCTCCCAATTGGCCATTCAGGCGATGGCAGTCCGCCGTTTGCTCTCGTACCCTCGTCCATTTTTGTCCTCTTCCCAAACCGCCAGAATAACTTCTGGGATTTACGAAATAGTTTGTTGTATCTCCTCTCTGATCAACGGCTCTTTATGTCAGTTGACAAAGCAAAAGATGCCCTGACCACATACTTGGACGAAATTGCGTGATTGATGAACATGCGTTTTAAGAAACAACAAAAGTGGAGTTGAGTGGAAAAAAAAACTTTTGGGTTACAAACAAAGATAATAATTATCCAATGAGCGCGTCGCCACATTCTTCACCTCGGAGGTCCCGGAAATCCCCAAGTCCGCGAAGTTCCCGGAGTCCGCGAAGTTCCCGGAGTCCACGGAGGTCCTGGAACCCACCGCGAAGTTCTTTTTTGAGCCAGCAAAATGATTTTCAAGTATCACTCGAATCCATTACCAAACCACTTGTTACAAAACGCGAGTTAACACGCGTGACTGAAAAGCAGTCCCGTGGAGATGTTGGACCAACATTTTCCTCAACCGCCCCCGCGTCTCCAGGACGGAAGAAAGTCGGGCAGAACGTGGGGATCCCCGTGTTAACTCCAGAAGAAGCCGCGTTTTACGTAGCGCGACCCCAAGAACGGGGGATTTTGCTTACTGACGACGACGACGCCACCGATTATGATGATGATGCTGATGAATTCGAGAAAACTCCGGCGCGTCGACAGAGACGCCAAGCATCGAAACCTAAAGGATCAAAAAAATTACCAAGAGATACGAAGAAACCCAAAACCAAAAAGTCCAAGCGCCGCGTTTTAAAAAACCCAAGAAGCCTAACAGACGTTGAAGAAGATGATGGTTGATTTGTATGTTTAAATGAACTACAAAGTTATATTAGTGTTGTTAATTTAAACAAAAAAAAACAAGATCCGATGGAGCATGCGGATTTCGTTATTGCCGCTTCTCAGATTGCAAACGCCCTGGGTCTTTTTACGACACAGGCTCAAGTAACTACCATTTCTCACATTATTAAGAAATCCGTCCATCGGGACCTGGTGCTTAATCCCGAAACCAATCCTGAAAGCTGCGCGTTTATTGGGAGCGAAACTTACACGAACCAACGCAAGTATCTCCAAGAGACGTTGAACGTGAGTGTTCAGTGGGAAAACTTGCAGACCCTGTCGCGTGAATGCGAATTCCAGGAAGACCTGCGCGAACTCGAGCAGCAGGCTTTTCAGCTCTTGTTTTTTAACCGCCCCGTCGAACAGGAAGTTGCACACGTGATCGCGTACTACGAGAGCTATGCCCCCGTGCACAAAGCTGCGGTTTTGCAATTGGTACACACGCTTCTGGAAACACCAGAGTCGGTGTGGGCGAACGTCACAGCGTTGGAAACTTACAAAACCGCGCACCGTTTGGATAATCTCCATGACCTGCTCGAAATGTTGACGATGTCGGCATCGCTGTATCGGTATGTCACGAGTCAAGCCAGTCGCTGCTACGGAACGCGGGGCGAGGGAAAAACAATTTCTGCCCGGAATGGCCTTTGTCCCGATAAAAAGTACCACATTAAGCAAACGAACAAAACGTATTTTAAAAAAACAGGGCTTCTCACCCCGATCAAGCAATACGAATGGGCCATCTTGGGGAAAATCGACGGCCTCGCAAATGGAGTGTTGTTTGAAATCAAGCACCGGAAAAATACTTTTTTTTACCCACTTCCACTTTATGAACTGATCCAAATTCATGCTTACATGTTTTTAACGGACAAGTCGTCATGCTCCCTCATGCAATGCGCACGTCGGCGGCGCGCCGGAGTTTATTCCGAGACCGCAAAAATTTATTTTGACGCTGACTTTTGGAACGACGTCCTGCGCTGCCTCAAGCATCTAATGGCATTTATAGAAACCTTGGTTTCCGTTCCCATTGCAGGCGAAGCATTTTTTCGCTTACCCTTGTGTGAAAAACAAAAGTTGCTCAGCAAACATGTTCCTCGACCCAGGCGTGTGGATTAAATAATCACTTTGGTTGTTTTTCCAGAACTTGGTTTCTGATTCTCACGAATCATGTTTTTCACCAACTTTTCGAATTTGTAATAAATCGGCTTTCCCAATCGAAAATGAGGAAGATGTGGATTCGCAACATACCATTTGATGAGATCTTCTCTTTTCCCCGAGGATTGCGTCCGGTCCAGGACCAAGCATCCAAAATTTTCAGTACATTTGGCAAAGACCTTTTCGAACTCGTTAAATGACGGAAAGGATCCAAAAAAGTATTCGTACAGTCGTCTGCGGTTGGCTTTGATAGTGTCCTTGAGAGCAAATACGTAATCAACGTTTGTGCGAATGGCGTTTGGGATGATCATGCAGTACTGCGTGGTGTTGAAAATACTCGTGTTGTAATGTCTTCCATTCAAGTGCAAATTGCGTTGCGTTTCAGTTTTCATTACTTTCGTATCAAACATGCAATCGTCTAAAACAGCCGTGGCTTTCCTGATTTTATTTTTGGCAACTAACTTTTGCGTGGCTTTCAAAAACGCCGTGCCCTTATCATAATCATACCCGTTGGTGTAAATTAAACTACGAGGCATGATTTCGGCGAATTTTTTGACAGTACTTACCGTGGCCGTCATGGCAGTCACGAAGTCAATATTGTGTCGGGTGTTATACAACAGATCATGCAAGAGAACAGACTTGCCCGAGTTTCGGGCACCAATCAACAACCACACCCGGTTGGGTCCTGCCTGTGATGGGTCAAACTGCCCGATGCGATATTCGGTGCTCATTGGTTTTTATTTTTTTACAACAGAAATAAAATCAAGTGTTCATTCTGCACGTTTTTTTTTATATACTTTGCATGCAAACGCAAAAAAGCAGCCGGCGTCAAATGTCTCGCACTCGGCATAAAAAACCAACGAAAACGTGGAGTAAATATAATAAATTTTCCACGCCGTCAGACCGCCTAAAATACGTCCGCATTTGTTTGAATGATCTACTCGGTGCCATTTCTGAGCAGCAAGTGAAGAAAAAAAAGAAGAACAATAATGCCGCCCCGCAACCCACAGGTCGACTGCAGCCCACCTTGCAAGGATCTAATACATGTACAAGTAAATCATTTTTTTTTACCTTGAATGAATTACATGCAATGAAAGAATTAACATGTATCGGATGTGGTCACGTGGATTTAACACCTAACTTGGAATTCGTAATCGACAAAAACGTGGCAATACGAACCTATACCCCTATTTGCAAGCCATGTTATCAAAGCCGCTTTCGATCAGGATAAAATCATCGTCGTCGTCGTCGTCATCGCCCCTATCATCATCTTCTTCTTCTTTGTTTGTTTGAGCGACCATTTCATCACCTTCCACAGCGGCTTCGGCGGCCTTAGCATCTGCTTCGGCGGCCTTAGCATCTGCTTCCGCGGCTTCGGCGGCTGCTTTAGCTACTTGAGCAGCTTCCGCGGCTGCTTCAGCGGCTTGAGCAGCCTCGAGTAACTCGTCTCTGTGGGCCGTCAATTTCTGAATTTTGCATTTTGCCACCTGGTGCATATTGCCTAAATTTTTCACGCGCTGCTTCAAGCTTTCGAGTTTTTCATGCGCTTTGACCACGAGCCCGTCTTTAATCCGCAACGCCTTCGCCAGCCCCGCTTTTTTCTTTTTTAGTTCCGCAACCTGCGCCAGTAACTTGACGATTCTTTTCTGCTGATCCATCAACATAACCGCCATTTTAATTTTTCCATCAACTTTTGCAGCGGCAGGGGTTTGCTTAGCCACAATAAAATTCAGAAATTTTAATTCTGCTTGGCGTTGCTGGGCGGGTTTTAAAAAAAAAGGGGCACTCATTTTGTGTCGTGATGCGTGTTGTTGTTTTTATTTATATGCAAAAGAGTATTTTTTTTTAAAAGAAGGCTTGGACACCGCATTTGCACTGTACAACACAAATTATTCACTTTTAATTGGAATAAATTTCCACCCAATTTCCGCACAAATTTTTTTGAACACTTCTTCTTGCACCTGCAACTTCTCCTTCCCCTTCAAAAGGGAAAAGTAAGGCAACAGATGGTCTTGTCCCAGGATTTGGCAAAACTTGTAAAGACATACGCAATAACTCAGAAAATTCTTGCGGCCTTTGGGACGATGTTTTTCAAACGGGGCCTGGATCCGAATAAACATGAGACGAATTTTTTCCTCAATCACCGGATCCAATCGCACCGGTTTATTGCCAGTGATTCTGCACCAAATTTGCATTGTGTTGTCGTACCACTTGCGCAAACCCAAGTCTTTTTGAGCTTTTTTGATTTGCGCGAAAGTGATCGTTTTCGGATCCAAGACACGTTTTTCATAAAAGTAGTTCATGATTTTTTCCATCACGTTCGCTGGGACGGGAGTCGTTTCTTTCGCTTGGAAATGGTTCAACCACTCGTTTAAATGATTGATTCGTTTGTACGAAAACGAAGTGTATTCGATTTCGTTCCCATAAGCGATCGTGGATACCGATGCGTCCAGGTAAGACTGCACTTCGCCGCAGCCACCGCACAGCAAAATGGCTTCCTCTGACGACTGCAGGTATTCCTGGTTACACTTCGTGCACGTGTCCGTGTTGATGGAAGTAATGGTTGGGGCGTGCTCGGTGAGCATAAATTCACTTTTGAACATGTTGACGAGCGCTTCGTGGTTAATTTCTCCGCTGCTGCGCTGGTGATAGTAAATGTCCAAGAGCGGCAAGATCATGGCGTCGAATTTTTTCAGACCAATGACGTGAATCCGGTTCAATTTCTTTTTCAACAAAAGCTGATTCTTCTTGGACCGATTTCGCTGGAAGACTGTGGCTTGAGGCACCGCTTGTTTAATCCGCCGGAGCTGTTCGACCAACTCGGATTTTTCCCGATTCAACGCAAGAATTTTATTCCGATGAATTTGAAGAAAATCAAGAAAATTCGTTTCGTGGCAAGGTGTCGAGACCACAAAAGAACTCGCGCTTTTGCGTTGTGTCCGGGGACGCTTCGCAACGGGTTGGTCGAATACAAAGCTCATCTTTGTTTTTTAATTTATTATAAAGTTGTTTTTTTTTGGTCAACATAACAAATGAACCCGAAAGAATAGAAATTTTTTTTTCCACACTTGCTTTTTATTTAGAATCGTCAAAAGATTGCACAATGTCCGGAAGATCGTTGTCGTTTTCACGCGGAGCCAAGACAAAGGAAATAAACGAATGCTCGTCGCCCAAAGAACTCGTCATGATCATGGGCCGGTCCGGTGCGAGGCGGAGAACGATGGTGTGCTGATTGATGGCTTTGAGAAAGCTATTTAAATAATCCACGGCGAAAATGTTGTTGTACTTGTCCTCCAGGTCGGAAAGCTTCACCTGGGCCGGGTCGTGATCAGCAATCGTGATGGCTGTGTTCTTGATGACCATACTTTTGCCCTTCTTTTTATTTTCCACGTCAACGCTGGTGTTGCTGCAGAAAACCTGCTCGTCATACGAAGTTTCGCCATAAATGTGAACGACAAAGTAGCAAACTGTCGACTCCGTGGGGCGTTTATGCTCCATGATCCGAAAGCGCAAATGGTCGCAGTTGATGCCTTTGGCCATCTTCACGATGTTGCGCAATTCAAAAAGATTGAATTCCACCGTGTAATCGTAGTCAATGTCCGAAACTTCAAAGCCTTCGCGCTCCTTATTCAGCGTGTTCAGTGTCATCAACCGAAAGTGGCGACCTGGCACTGGCGAAAACACTTTCATGTGTAACCGAGACCCAGTGGATTTCTTGAAAACTTGGAGACAATTGTTGGAAGACACCGACTTGATGTGCGTGAGCAGCAAGGGCACGGAAACGCAAAAGCTCATGTCCTCGGCTGTGATTTTGTTTTGGGCGAGCAAGTCCTGGTTCAACACCACGTCTCCTTGGAGCTTGGCAAATACAATGCAACAGTGCTGTGCGTCAATGCATTCCACGTAGAGGCCAGAAAATGAGTCCGGATCCGGGTCCGTGCTGAGATGACTGTTTGAAACGCTTCTTTGATCAAAATTCTTTTCACCCGCAGCGATGACGGACCACGTACAGTCCGTGAGCACAGAGCCCATGACCTCCACGATGGAAGCAAACCCCCGTGGCTGGTTCAAATGCAAGGTCCAAAGTGCATTTTTCTGAGATAGGCTCTGGGGAGAGACGATAGCGTCCTCGTCGCTTCCAGCTTTGGCCTTCTTCGCAGGTGCGCGTTCCTGGTGAGCAGATTTGCTCTTGCGTTTCTTGGCACTCGGTTTGGATTTGGCCTTAACCTTGGCCTTTGCCTTGACCTTCGCCTTTACCTTGGCCTTGGCCTCAACTTCCGACGTACCTTCTTGCATTTTGTATACACTGGTCTTTATGGTATTTTATTTCGCAGTTCTCGCTTGAGATAGAAAATGGAAGTTTGCAAAAACAAAAATGTCCCTCCTCGCCCCAGTTCAGATAGAAAAATAAAAAAACCCAAATTTTAGTTTTTTTTTTAGATAATGGCTTTGATAAACTGCCCCAGCGTGGGGAACCGAGTGAATTTTCTTACGACACTAGTTGCTAACGCTTGCATTGTCATGAGAAATGTAGATACGTCTGCGACAAGAAATTTCGTGTGATGTACAACGACCAAAATAGCAAAAACGAACATGATGAGGACCGCAACTAACACGATAAGTCCGATCATGCCAAATTGCCCTATCCACAGCGTGGCATTGTCAATGGTCACTGCTTGTTTTTCCACATTCGATTCCATCGAAATGTACACTTGTAATCCGACTGCCGCCAGCAGCGCAACAAGTACCCAGATCCCGGCCACCGCCAATGCTTTACCAAACTTTGGAGGACCAGCCGTTTCCACGAAAAGATTTATTTGATTTTTCCCACCTGACGACATGATGGAAGAATTCCTTGTGTTTTATTTTGTTTTTACTGAACAAGATTTTTCCGCGATTTCCGTTTATTCTTTAAACGTCAAAAAAGCGTTGAGTGTGCCGTGCGCACGTTTGACGCCTGTTTTGGCAGGTTTTTTGGCGCGTTTCTTTTTCTTCACGTCGGGCGTGAATGAAGGCTCGGGAAGGGTTCCCCCTGCGGCTTCCTTTTTTGCTTCCAAAAACTGCGAATACATACTACTTGTGAGCGGGTTCTGCACGGCAGGGAAGCCGGCGGTCAGCGGATGATTGCCACCTCCAGTGATCGCGTGTTCCGCTCTGCGCGCCGCCGGGCCAGTGCTCGTTGGTGTTGCTTCTGTCCTGCTCTTTTTGTCGGGAATCTCTTCAAACAACAACACACTCGGTACGAACGGAGGCTGCAGCTGGCGCGACAACACGTGGTGGAAATTATTCCGAAACTGGTCAATGGACAAATCCCCACCGAACCGAGCCAAGCGCAACCGCGGCGGTGCGGGTTTCGCGGGACGTTTGACGCCAAACACGAAGCGAAGCATGTGGTTCAGGTACAGCATGCGTTTCGTGGTAATTCCGGTTTCGTGCTCAATCACGTAAGCCTTGGCGCAGTTGACGGAGCAGAACACCCCATAGACAAAATATAGATTTCGTCGCTCGTCGTAATGGCGCGGCAGAGGAATCGGCATAGTGGTGAACCCTTCGCAGCAATGCAAGCAAGCCAGGTTTGTTCGCTCAGGCCACTTGTTATCATTTCGTTTCCCAAACACTGGGTGGTACACGTGAGCAATATTTTCGTTCATTTTGTCGCGGACATAAGCAGTACAGTTGACCACTAGCGGCCGCACTTCCGGGTCGAATTCCAACTTAATATCAGAACTCTTCAAAAACAAACTGGTCGTCATTGATATATTTTTTTGTGGATAATCACCTCGTTCAAAAAAAAAATTTTTTGAATCCAACACCTGGTCGAACTCGAAAGTCGTGAAAAAAAAATACTTGGTTTTTTTTTCATCATTGAAAAAAAACTTTTTATGTCCATACAACAAAAACCAAGCAAATGCGGAGAGACGAAGAAGTTTACACGATTCATGGTTTCAACCCAGTCGTGCGCGATTTGGTGAAATTAAACTACCCAAAATTAAGAAACTGCCCACCATTCACCGGTCGCCAACCGAAGAAAGCGGACCGGGAAAAGGTGGACAATATATTCTTTTATGTTAATTTTTTGGAAAATTTGGAAAACGAAGACCCATTTTTGGTTAACCAACTGATGCCTGTATTTCTCGCCGGATTGAATGCCTTTTCTCATCTCATTGACTCTGACAAACTATTGACATTCGCCCGCGGTAGTGTGCGCAAGCGCTTACAAGATTTTTTTGCTGCTGCTGTTAGTTAGTTAGTACAGAGCGGCGTAGCTTTTGGGCGTGGTAGCAGGGAGCATGTCGCCCGCGGCAGCGTAGTCGCCAGCAATCATGTTGTAGTTGGGATTCGCCTGGGCACCGGCGTAGTAGTACGCGCCGGGGGTCACGATGGCGGGAGCACCTGCCGCGGTCATGGTAATGGGCACGTTGTCGGGAGAAGGCCCGGGCACGGGACCGTAGGAACTGCGGCGAAATGGACCGGCCTGGCAACCATAGACAGGAGGATCCTGCTGAACGACCGCCGCTGCAGCCCTGACCTTGGGAGCCGCCGGGGCGCCACAATGGTTGACTTCCTGGGACCCCATCGTCACTTTCGAGTAGCTCTGGACCACGGGAACGTTGACCATGGTGACCTTTTTCTTGTACATCTTGTATGTCACTGGCTGTTCCACAAGAATATGCTCCACCTTGGGAATCTGCACGAATTCCTGACTAACAGAAGGCGCACAAGCACCGAAATCACCGGGGGACGCAGCAACGGGTTGAGGGTGAGTGGACATGATTTTTTGAAATGTTTTAGTGTTTTTTTTGTTTCTAAGAATATTTTTTTTTTCACTCCGTGACAGGACGAGGCGTTTAAAAAAAAAATATATATTCATCTTCATGTCCATGTTTCAACTCTTGCCGATTTCAAATTTACACTGATAATGAAGACATTGATATTTCCTTGGGACTCCGCCTTTGCATAATCACGACGACGATAACGATGACGATAAGCGCGAGTGCGATGAGTATGACACCAACCAGCAATATGATGGTGATGGGGTCAAATATCGGTCCATCCAATGGAGTTGTCATGACAATCGGCTGCAGTTGTTGTTCCGATGATCCTAATTCTGATGTTGTTGTTGTTGATGTTATTGAGGTCGCCGCAGATGGTTGGGGATATTCTTTTCGCAACCACTGTTTATCCGTTGCAGAGAGGGTTTGGTTACCTGGTACTCCCATATTATTTAAAGTCCAGGATGGGGGAAAAAAATACTCCATAATACTGTGCGGGTCCCAAGTCGACCCGCGCACCAAGTTACGGTCATAGAGCTGGAACATGTTGACAAAAATTGTTTCCGTGCTCCAGTCGTTCGGCGGACCTGACAGAGCTTTGTAAATAACAGGTTTGTTCCAATTGGCTGAAAGCTTGTTGGTGGGACTAGGATTCTGATGCTCGTGAATCCAGGCGGCTATCGCGTGACCGAATTCGTGTTTGATTACGCCGTGACAACACGCGTCCGTCGTCAACGGCGGATCGTCTAACCACGCTAAATTCAAAGTTGGTCGATCTTGTGGAACTTTCAAACAGTCTGTCCCCAAATGTGACCACGACCCTCCGTGCGGATCAAAAGTTACCCGAATGTCACTGCGACTTACCGTGCCTCGTTTTGCAAATTTCAGCTTCAGATTCACCAGAGGCTGGTAGGTTTCCATTACGACTTTTTCCACGAGATTTTTCTGCGTAGTGGTGCCTCCGAGAAATTCAATAACAATCGTGCTGCCTTGAGGCCATCGCTTGCCTTTAACGTACACGGCTTGGAGGTGCCGAAGTTCGTGAGCTGCCAGATCGGGGTTCATCATTTTGCTGACGTGTGTCAAATTTTCCTCCGTCGGAAGGATAATATCTTTGCAAAACCGCTGAGAAACCGGGGCTTGCATGTTGGTCCGAATGGGCACAAATAATATTTCTGTTGTTTATTTTGTACACCAAATAAGTTTTTTTTTCTAGCTCCTTAATGAATAAAAATGGAACAAAACATTCTTGAAGTTGAGCAACGACATGTCGATCGCGCCATCGTGCGGCCTCATGAAACGGTGTTTGAAGCAGAAGATACTAAAATTTTTCGGCAGGTAACGAATCGACTCGAACTGTTCCTCACACATGCGCTGCGAAACCATTTACAGGCCCTGCAAGCGATGCCTGACAATCGGTTAAGCAAAGTGCAACAGCCGATTTGGTTTTTATCCGAGTATGCCAAACCCCGCAAGGCATTGAAGCAACTCATAAAAATCGACTTGGGGATTTCGGATTTGCTGAGCAACCGCATGACCGATATCTACGCAATGGACAAGATCGTGTTCCGGCACCAAAATCTCTTATTCAACAAACTTTTGCTGAGGGATTATCCCCAATTTGCGGAAGTTCCCGAACTTAAGGAAATTCACGATGTGAAAGAAGATCTCGACTTACCGAAAGGTGTTTTTGTGAACAAAAAAGCAAAGCGCTCGGGGCTATATCTCATGACCGAAGACGACCGTGCGACGCACGAAACTGCAAAAAAGTTATTTATAGACACCGTAATTGACATCGGCGACGGCATCGAAGTCGAACACCGGTTCGAGCTGGATTTTTTGATGTCCTGCCAGGCCTACGGGACGCCTTGCCGCGACGCATATGAGCGCAAAATTATCCAGCCCTTAATAACTGACGCCCAGCGAGCGTTTCGGAAACATTACCCGCGCTTACGACACTCCGCTCAGCTTTTGCTCAATGCACATCCTGCTTCCCGACCTATTGATTCTATTTCATGCACGATGTTAACGAATTACTTACCACCCCTGCCAACGGTGTAGGAACATAACCTGTTGTGAGCCTCGGAGAGCGGGCAAAAAAAAAGTTTTTGTATAAAAAAAAATAAATGACGACCCGGCGCCGGCGCGAGTGTTTTGTAGACAAAATGGTTCAAAAATTCCGCGAAATCAGCACAAAATCACCGAATCTGGTTGGACCTGCCCTCGGTAAAGCTTTTTCAGAGGAGTTCAAGCAACACTACAAGGGTCTTTTCGACAAAGACATGAAGCGAGGTATGAAGCGCCGCATTACCTATTTAAGTTCAGTGCAGTCGTCTCTTTCTAATTTTAAAAGACAAGTCAAAGACGGGAAAATGGCAACGTTATCCAGTTCTTCCCCAAACCTCTCCGGACTGATGCAACGTCTTGAGTTGGACGAGAAAAAAACAAAGGGCTTCGAGGACTTTCTGAAAAATCTCCGACTTGAACCTGAAGATATGCGCAAATTGCAAATTGCGAAACGGCAAAACGTGCACGCTAAGTCCATTGATTTGCCGGAAATAAGCGGCGATGCCATTGTCAAAGATTGCCGCTTATTGCTCACCAAAGAAAGTCCCTACCTTCGCCTTATCGGAGTCGCGTGTCTCACGGGTCGGCGCATGGCAGAGATAATTTTCAGCATGACCTTCTCGCCGCCAACCAAATCGCATTACACCAACCGCACGTACTGGACACGGATTTCTGGCATCTGTAAGCAACGCGCCAATGACCCAGATCCGATCCGGCAACGGGAAATTCCCTTGCTCGCGCGTCGGTCTGAAATTGTGCGGTGTGTCAAGAGTATCCGAGAAGACCTGCCCGCGAAATCCGTCCGAGAAGTCAATAAAAAATACGGCAAGGCCGTGCAGCGAGCTATGCAGAAATTCTGCCCAGAGATAGGTAACTTGCACCAATTCCGAAAATTCTATGTATTAGTGTGTTTCCACTACTTCAACGAACGCAACTGTTCACTGCCGCGGCTGGCTGCCGATTATTTGGGCCACAAAACATTATCAGACACCGTCATTACGTATTTGAATTTTCGCGTAAAACCTCTGGGTGCACTCGACTTTAAAACATGAGCCGGGTTTTTTTGTGAAGTTAAGTTTAAAAACCCATGCTTACAGTCGTGGTACCCAAAAAAACAAATAAAGCCACGTGTTATACACCTGGTTGCTCTAATGAAGTTGCGTGGAGTGAAACGAAAAAAAAATGGACACAGCTCTGCATGCATCACTTGTCTTTACATCGTGACCGCTGTGCAAAAACAAATTACAAAAAAAAATTAGTCCTCGAGAAGAAAAACCAAGCGCATATCACGTTAAAAAGACAGCACGAGGAACTGCGGCGAAACTACGAAAAGTTGCTCAAAAAATACGCATTGTTGAAACAAAATGTGAATGATACCAGATCTTCAAAGAAAAAAAGTCGCCAATGAATAAATTATGTGAATGCCAACTTGTGTAAATGATATAGCAGAAAGATTTATAGAATGTTTCTCAAACAACTTTTTAATATTGTTTTTATATCCTATGCTGTTTGTAAAAATTTTTTTGACCGCCAAAATAAAAAAAGTTGCTAAAGGAGCCATTCGTGATTCGATCGAACCGAATCATGATTCGGATGAACCGGGTCGCCAAATCCTTGACACCATTGACCACACAATGTTTGGATTTTTTTGTCAAGGATTTTTTGTGGGCAAATTGTGGGTAAAATTGTGGGCAAATTGTGGGTAAAATTGTGGGTAATTGTGGGTAAAAAAAATCCTTGACACCATTGACCACAT
>Ga0180438_10005590_pt1 | contig 17385 bp, 15 predicted proteins | sample SS_ome_12_FD_132455 | JGI IMG/M metagenome (GOLD analysis project Ga0180438, IMG submission 132455) | Hypersaline lake sediment archaeal communities from the Salton Sea, California, USA - SS_3_D_2 metaG | ecosystem: Environmental > Aquatic > Non-marine Saline and Alkaline > Hypersaline >...
CGCGGAGCGGCCCGCCCGCGAGCATCATCACCACCTGGTCGGTGTGGCACAGGTCGGCCAGCAAGTCGGTGTGGCCGGTGAAGCGGCACCCGGCCATGGCGATGGCCTGCTTGTTGATGGGAGCCGTGGCGATAGCGTGCACGTGGCGCTCGCGGGCCGCCGCGGCGGCAGCCTGGATGTAGGCGAGCGAGGCGGCACCGCCCTTGGGCGTCGGGCGCGAGCAGAAAAGGTGGTCGAGGGCGGACAGGGGAGAAAGGGGCCGGGGGCGGGGGACTAGGGGCTAGGGGAAGCAAGTGAATAATGAATATTGAACAAGGAATGTAGAAGGGCGAAGTAGTTCAGACTTCTACATTCCTTGTTCTACATTCGATATTCTCTGTGTCGCCCTCAACTGTTAAACCTCGGCTCTCATCTCCGGACTCTCAACCCTCCCTCAGCCGCGCGATCTCGGCGGCGTCTTTGTCGCCGCGGCCGGAGAGACAGACGACGATCACCTCGTCCGGCTTGCGCTGGGCGGCCAGCTCGATCGCCTTGGCCACCGCGTGGGAGCTTTCCAGGGCCGGCAGGATCCCTTCGCTTCGCGCCAGGACGTCGAACGCGGCCAAGGCGTCCTGGTCGCGGACCTGAGTATAGGTCACCCGCCCCGACTCCTTCCAGTAGCTGTGCTCGGGGCCGGTGCCGGGGTAGTCGAGCCCCGCCGAGACGCTGTGCACGTCGCACGTCTGGCCGTCGTCGTCCTGGAGCACGTAGCTGAAGCTGCCGTGCAGCACGCCGGGGCGGCCGAAACAGAGCGTGGCGGCGTGGTCGCCCGGCTGGTCAGACCGCCCGCCCGCCTCGACGCCGATCAGGGCCACGTCTTCGTCTTCAACAAACGGATAGAACATGCCCGCGGCGTTGCTGCCGCCGCCCACGCAGGCGACGACCACTTCGGGCAAACGCCCCAACTGTTCGAGGCACTGGCGGCGGGTCTCGCGGCCGATCACCGACTGGAAGTCGCGGACGATCCGCGGGAAGGGGTGCGGGCCGACCACCGAGCCGAGGCAGTAATGGGTCGCGTCGACCGAGGCCATCCAGTCCCGCATCGCCTCGTTGATCGCGTCGCGCAAGGTCCGCGAGCCGGTTTCGACCGCGCGGACCTCGGCGCCCAGAAGCTGCATGCTGAAGACGTTCGGCCGCTGGCGGCGGATGTCCTCCGTGCCCATGTAGACGACGCAATCGAGGCCGAACCGCGCGCAGGCGGTGGCGGTGGCGACGCCGTGCTGGCCGGCGCCGGTCTCGGCAATCACCCGCCGCTTGCCCATCCGCACGGTCAGCAGCGCCTGGCCGAGCGTGTTGTTGATCTTGTGGGCGCCGGTGTGGTTGAGGTCCTCTCGCTTCAGGTAAATCTCGGCCCCGCCACAGTGGCGGCTGAGCCGCTCGGCGTGGTAGAGCGGCGAGGGCCTGCCCACGTAGTGCCGCAGCAGCTCGTCCAGCTCCGCCTGAAATCGAGGGTCGGCGACCGCCTTGCGGTACTCTTCGCCGAGCTGATCGAGGGCCTTGGTGAGCGTTTCGGGCACGTAGCGGCCGCCGAAGGGGCCGAAGCGGCCGGCGGCGTCGGGAACCCGGTTGGTGGAAGGCATCTAGGCACTCGCGTTGGTGTTTTTGGATGAGCTAAACGTGACGATTCGTCGCGCAATACCAACCCGAAGCGCAAGCGAAGATTGCACAAGGACTTGCCATCGCTTGCGCTTCGGGTTGGTGCCCAGCGTGCCGTTGCCAGGCTACCGGCCGCATGGATGCTCCAGGTCAAGCTCTCCATTGTGTGGGGTGCGAGCACCGAGGTCAAGGGACCGGTCGGTCGCTCGGCAGGGCGCGTATCCGCACCCGGCAACCCCTAATTCCCGTCGAGGTCCACCGGTTCGGCGCACACTACCCTCGGACAACTCGCACCTAATGCGGGTTCGCCGCCGTTGGAGCGACAATATGCTATAAGGAAAGTAGTGTATCTTCGCTCCGACAAGCGACTCGCTCGGCCCGCCTCAGCGCAAGTGGCACACATGTTCGGCACTGAAAGCCAGATCGACGCCGATTTCTACCGCCTGATCCACCGCTTGGCCGTGACGGAGGATCGGAGCGGCAGAAAAAATCGTCGTTCCAGCGACCGCCGGCCCTTTTTTGCCAACCACCGCATCGCCCCGGTCCGCGGTGAGGAGTTCCCGGAGGACTCGGCGTTCATCCCGGTTCGCTGTTACAATCTCACCCGGTCGGGCTTTTCGTTCTTCCTGCCGGAGCGGCCCGATTTCACGCGGCTGGTGGCGGCCTTTGGCTCCGGGGATGAGGCCCTCTTCGTGGGGGCCGGCGTGATCCACTGCCAGGACGTGTTGATTCATGAGTTGGGGGCGGTCGAATTCTTCGGACAGAGTCGCCGCCGAAACGAATCCCGTAAGCGGGTAGCCGACTCCGGCACACCGATGGTGCTGGTGGGTTGCCGGTTCACCGAGCGGCTCGAGAAGCCGGCGGAGCGGGGGCAAGCGGGGTCGTAAGCTGCCGGCAGTCGGGCCGTTTTCACACTCGCTCCCAGGCAGGAGGGACCGCTCCGTTGCCGGGTTGCAGCTTGGGCGGCTATTCCGTTCGACCGGGCGGTGTAAAATGCCAACAGCCCGGGAGAACCGCCCCATGAAACGACCCGCTCTAGTTCTGACCGTTTGTTTCGCACTGGCCGCACTTGCGCCGTCTGCCCAAGCGCAACCGGCTGCCACACCCTCTGCCGAAGCAGAACCGAGCTTCGCGGGCCGAACGCTCAGCCAATGGCAAGCGATCCTTCGAAGCGAGAAGGCATTTGCCCAGGCGGACGCGGCCAACGCCCTCTGGAAGATCGGCCCGGCGGCGCTGCCGGGGCTGGTGGACGCGATGCGGCACGAGAACTCCGACGTGCGGGCCAGCGCGGCCTACGCCCTCGGCAGGCTGGGGTCGATCGGCGGCGAGGCGGTGGCGATCTTGGAGGAGGTTTTAGGGGACTCCGCCTGGCACGTGCGGGAAGCGGCCGCAACCGCCCTGGGCCGAATCGGCGAACCCGCCCATTCGGCTGCCGCGTCCCTGGCGGCGATGCTCCGCGACCCGCAAGCCGGCCCCCGTGCCGCGGCAGCCTTCGCGCTCGGCCGACTGGGACCGTCGGCCAGTCCGTACGTCAATCTGTTGACCGAAAGGCTCCAGGACGACCACCCCGCCGTCCGCGGCCAGGCGGCGCGGGCGTTGATCCGGATCGACCCGCTGGTGGCCGAGAGGGAACTGCGGGCGGTGCTTTCTCACGAGGACGTGGGAGTACGCCTTCAGGCGGCCGCGGCCCTTTTGGATCTCGGCCCGGAGGCGGTCGCCGTGGCCGTCGCCGCGCTGGCCGATGCGTTGGAGCACGAGAATTCCTTTGTCCGCGGGGAGGCCGTGGAGTCGCTCGCGAAGGCGGGGCGGGCGGCGGTGCCGGCATTGACCGGGGCGCTGGCCGACGAGTCGTCAAGCGTCCGTTTCCTGGCGGCGGCGGCACTTCAGGGCCTGGGGCCGGACGCCGCCAGCGCCGTGCCGGCGCTGGAAGCGGCGCTGACCGACGCGGACCCGGCCGTCCGCTCCCTGGCGGCCGCGGCGCTGGTGAAAATCGACGCGAAGGCGGCCGAAACGGCCCTGCGAAAGCTGCTCGGGCATGAAGACCGCTCGCTCCGGATCGGGGCGGCCGCAAGCCTGGCCTCGCTGGGACCGGACGCGGCCAAAGAGGCGGTCGCCGCGCTGGAAGCGATGCTCCAACATTCCGACGGCAGCGTGCGGCTGGAGGCCGCCGATACGCTCTTGTCGCTCGACCCGAAGGCAAGCGAGAAGGTCTTTGCCGTGTTGAAGTCGCTTTTGGCCGAAGAAGACGCCCAGTTGCGATACGACGCCGTCAGGTTGCTTGCGGGCTTCGGGCCGAAGGCGGTGCCGGCCCTCGTCGAGGCGATGGACGACGAGAATCGCGTGGTTCGGGCGATGGCGGCGTGGTCGTTGGGGCGGATCCGAGACGGCGCCGATCGCTCCGTGCCCAGATTGGTCGAGGCCCTCGGCGACGACGACGCCGGCGTGCGGTTTCAAGCCGCCGAGTCTCTGGGAAAGCTTCCGCTCGAGAAGGGTGCGGCCGTTTCTCAGCTCATCAAGGCGCTGGGCGACAGCGACTCGGAGGTCGGCCGGGAGGCGGCCTACGTGCTGAGCACGCTGGGGGCCGAGGCGAAAGCCGCCGTGCCCCGGCTGCTTGCGGCGCTCGGCGACGAGAACCTGCTGGTGCGTTGCGACGCTGCCGCCGCACTCGGCCAGATCGACCGCCAGGCGGCCGAGCAGACGATCGGCGTGCTCGAAGCGCTTCTGGCCAGCGACGACCGCGACGTCCGCTTTGAGGCGGCTTTTGCCTTGGGCTCGATTGGCCCGGCGGGCATCCCGCTTCTGGAGACAATGCTCGGTGACCGAGACTCTTTGGTTCGTTCGGGGGCCGCGACCGCGTTGGGCGAAATGGGGCCGGAGGCCGCCGCCGCGGTCGGGTCGCTCCGCCGCGCGCTGGCCGACGGCGAGTGGGACGTGCGGAGCGCGGCAGCCGAAGCCCTGGGGCGGATCGGCCCTGCGGCCAAGGTCGCGGTGCCGGAGCTCGAAAAGCTCCGCGAAAGCCTCTACGGTGCCGATCGCACGGCGGCCGCCAGGGCACTCGACAAGATCCAACAGGGGGCAGGCGCCCCCGTCCAATAGGGAGTCTGCTTGACTGTCGCCGGCGGCCTTGTTAGCGTGAACACGTTCCGTCCGCCGCCCGAGCGGACCCCATCCCCTGCCTCTCACCCACCCCGGCAATCCTACAGGAGGCAAGCGTGATGCGCTCGATCGTCGTGGTGTTCGGTCTGGTTCTGGTATGCGTCGGCTGCGGGCGCGGAGATCGCGATGAGTACACGGCAGAGCCGCAGCATGGCGGAAAGACGCTCAGCCAGTGGCGGGAGCTGCTCTTTGAGGGGCAGATGTACGAGAGGGCGGATGCCGCCAACGCGATGGCGAAGATAGGCGAGGAGGCCGTGCCGATGCTCGCGGCCGCCCTGAAATCCACGGACGCCGACGTGCAAAGGGTTGCCGCCCACGCGCTGGGAAGAATCGGCCCGGCGGCCGTCGAGGCGGTCGAGCCGATGCGGCCGCTGGTGCGGTCCGACGAGCGGCACGTGCAAATGGCGGCGGTGAGGGCCCTGGGGCAGATCGGTCCCGGAGCCCAACCCGCCACTCTTGACTTGATCGAGGCATTGGGCGACCAGCACCAGCCGCTTCGCGAGCAGGCGGCGCGGTCGCTGGGGGCGATCGGGCCCGGGGCCGCCGAGGCCGTCGGCCGCCTGGCGGAGCTGTTGCAGGAAAGCGACGCGCGGATCCGTTCCGCCGCGGCCGGCGCGCTGGGGGCAATCGGCCCGGCCGCGATGCCGCAATTGGAGGCGGCGTTGGATTCGGAGGAACCTGGGCTGCGGCGGGCGGCGGCCTATGCGCTGGGCCGGGCCGGCAGCGAGGCGGAAGCGTCCGTGCCCCGTTTGGCTGCACTGCTGGAGTCCGAAGACGGCGAGCTGGCCCGCGAGGCGGCTACCGCCCTGGGTCGGATCGGACCGGCCGCGCTGGAGAGCCTCGAAGCGGCGCTGGGGAGCCAGTCGGAAGGCGTTCGCTCGCTGGCGGCGATGGCCTTGGGGGCGATGGGCACCGAGGCCGAGCCGGCCGTGCCTGCCCTGGTCGAAAAGCTCAGTGACGCCAGCCGCCAGGTCCGCCGCATGGTGGCCGAGGCCCTCGAGAAGATCGGCCCAGAGGCCGAAGCGGCCGTGCCCGGTCTCCAGCAGGCCCTGGCCGACGAAGACTGGCGGGTTCGCTACGCCGCCGCCGAGGCCCTGCGGCGGATCGGCCGGCAGTGACGGGGAGCGGGGAGGATGGGGTGATGGAATGGTGGAATGGTGGAATGGGGAGGGCGATGGTTTCGTCATTCCGGTATCGCACGACCGCAACGGATCTCGCTATGGGTTGTCGTCCGTGAAGGACTCGGTCCAATCACCGCTGTTTCGCTTGCGCTGGAGGGTCTCGATCAGCTTCGTCAATCCGTTCTCCAAGCGGAACGACAAACTGTCCAGAGCCTCGAAATCAGCGTCGGAGAGATGGCCGGCAACACGGTACGCCGTGTAACCGGAGACGCTTTCCCCGAGGGAGGCAAGGGCGAAGTTCAAAAACTGCAGGTATTCCCGCAGCGACCGTCGGCAGTAGCCTTCGGCGATGTTGCGATGAACGGAGTCCGCCGAGGCGATTGCCTGGGACGCCACTTTCTTCCGGTCGAAAGGCCAGGCGTGCACAGCCTGGCACGTCAAACGGTAGAGTTCGACGGCATCCTGCCACACCCGCAACTGCTGATAGCCCCGGTTTTTGTTCCGCCGCCCCGCCATCTCCGCACCTTTCCCATCGTCCCATCATTCCAACATTCCATCATTTCATCATTCCAACATTCCCCCCTCCTCATCGCCCTCAGTGCATCTCGGTCTCCACCGTGCCCAGGCCGTGGCGGTAGAAGTGGAACTCGACGTTGGGGTGATCGGCCAAGAGCGACATCGGCACGGAGCTGTCGGGGATCTTCTTGGCGATCATCAGCGTCGTGAGCCGCATGCCGAAGGGGTTGTCGTGGTTTCCGGCCTGCCAGATCGACACCTTTTCGGCCTTCCACGTCTCGACCGGCCCGACCGTTGCGGCCTTGGTCGGTACCAGCGCCACCTGGCCGCCGCCTGAGGTCCTGGCGTTCTGGATGATGGTCATCGGGTGCAGGTCGGTCACCCGCGTCTTGAGCTTGCGGTAGACTTCCGGCGGCGGCGGCTCGTCCTTGTAACGGCCGGCCCGCTTGGGCGGGTCGTTGAAGGCCCAGTGCTTCACCTCGCCCTGGCCTCCCTGCATCACCACGCAGCGGACCTGGTCGTAGCTTTTCGAATAGGCCCCCAGGTCGCCCGTGGGAAAGTGAAGGTGGTCGTCGGGCATCCGCAGCTTGCGGCGGATCCGCTTGAAACAGAGCTCCATGTCGGCCTTGGCAAAGCTCAAAGGATGCGTGGTGGGCACGGGTGTCCCCTCGGCGTCCACCCATTCGTCCATGCCCCAGAAATGGGCGCTGCGGACGTCGAGCTCCAGGTCGTTCACGAGCCGCGCCACCAGCGGCAACTGCTCGGTCGGGCCGATCGGGCCGCAGATGCCGGCCGGGTTGTCGTCGCTCGACTGCCGCCAGGCGGCGACGTACTCCAGCGCCTCGGCCAGATAGAAATCCTCCAGCGTGTCATGCATCACCACCTGGAAGCCCGGCCGCGAAAGCCGCGCAATCGCCTTCGGCGTGAGCTTCGCGGCGTCGCCGAGGATCTCGTCGTCCAAGGTCGTGTAGTCCCACCAGTCGGGTGCGACTTTGCTCAACGGTCTAGGCATCGCATGGTCTCCTTGTCAGCGATCAGCAGTCAGCCATCAGCTCTTGGCTCCCAACCCTCAACTCTCAACCCTCAACTCTCAACCGTCCAAACATCGCCGCCAAGACGTCGTCGCGGGGATAGGCGTGGCCGCGGTGCTGGACGAACGCCTCGGCGGCGGCCACGCCCACCTGCTTGCCCCGCAAGGCGGCGTGCCGCCGCATCGACTCGATGTACTCGTCCATGCCGTGGTGCTCCATCAGCCAGCTCCGCTGGCTCTCGTGGCAGGCGAGCATCTCGGCCTTCTTTTCCAACTGCCCGCTGATGTCCACCAGCGTGGTCGGCTCGACGAGACGGCCGAAAGGGTCGACCGCCTCGATCGGATCGCAGTAGTAAAGGTACGGCACCCGCGAGCCCGGCCGAAGCGGAAACGCCGAGCAGTTGGGCGCCCCGTAGAGGAAGCTGGCCGCGCGGGCCAAGAGCGACGCCTGCTCGTGGTCCATCATGTAGTCTTTGGGCGCGTGGGTGAAGACCAGGGCGGGGGCAACGCGGCGGAAGAGGTCGTAGCACTGCTGGAGCGTCTGCTTGTCGTAGCAGACGAAGCCGTCCCGACAGCCGACGCAGTGATAGGCGGCGCCGATCCGCCCGGCGGCGTTTCGGGCCTCTTCGGTGCGGCGGCCGGCGATGCTCCAGGGCGTCTCGGTCATCGTGCCGCAGTCGCCGTTGGCGGCCGTGGCGATGTGCACCTCCCAGCCCGCCTCGGCCAGCCGCTCGAGCGTGCCGGCGCAGAGCATCTCGGCGTCGTCCGGGTGGGCCATGAAGGCAAGCGCGGTGCGGGTTTCCGGTTCGCTCATCGCTGGCTCGCGTTGAATCCCTCCCAAGAATCGGCTGCGTGAATCGCACTCAGTATACCGATCCGGCGGTGGGCGACAAGCAGCGTTCTAGGACGCCAATCCGGCGCTAATGGGCAGGGGTCGCCTCAAGGACTTGCATGCTGGGAAAGACTGAGGCATGCTGAAGGTATTCGGGTGCGGTCCTTCGTTGGCACGGTGCCCATATGACTTTCCCATTCCCCTCAGCGCCGTTGTACGACCGGCGTTTGTGGCAGCGGCTGCTCAGCCGCCGCGGCGGCCCAGTCCCCACGGTCGGTGTCCTCGCTTTGCTGGCCAACATCGGCCTGCTCTTCATCCTCGACAACGTCGTCGGCGTCAAGCTGTTCACCGCGTTGTGGCTTGGGACAATGATCCTCTGGGTTGCCGTGTTCGGAGTCGCCGTCGTGGGCTCCGCGGCGCGAGCAATCCGGGCGTTTTATCGCTTGGGAATCTGGGGATGGTCGCGGCCGCGATGGTGGTTCGAGGCAAGCCATTTGGCGTGGATACTGTGCGTCCTGGGGTTCCTCGCGATTGCCGCAACCCTGCTGGAGCAGAAGATTCCGGGGCTGAGACGATGGGTCGATGCACAGTTCTTGGCAGCCAGGGCGATCGTCAACGTCTCGATTTGCACGTTCTTCGTGACGGCGATCATCGGCTATGCAACTTCGGTGATTACCGGTCGGCGACGCTGCGGCGATGCCTACGAGTGTGTTCAGGTGATCTTCGGGTTTGGCACTGCATTGACTCTTCTGGCGATAGCCTGCGTGAACTGGCCGCCGCAGCGGGCATGGCCCGGCGGGGTGTTGCTGGCCGCTTGCGCTATCTCCGGCATCGCCCTGCTCGCAGCGACGTTCGTCCCGTTCAGCTCGGATCCCCGCGTCAGAAATCCTCGCTGGCTGAAAAAATGACCGTGTCAGGAGACTAACCATGGACGACGACAAGCTGGGGGTAGCGATCCACGGCGCCGGCAACGTAGCTTGTGCCCATGCCGCCAGTTGGCTGAAGAACCCGCACGTCGAGATCGTCTCCGTCACCAGCCGCCGCAAGGAGAGCGCCCGGCGGCTGGCCGACCGCTTCGCTCTCGATTGCCGCGTCGGCGACGACTTCGACGAGGTGCTCCGCGACGACCGCGTGCGGATCGTCAACCTCAGCGGGCCCAACCAGGTCCACACCGAGCAAGCAGTTGCCGCGGCCGCCGCCGGCAAGCACCTCTTGGTCGAGAAGCCGATGTGCCTCTCGATGGAGGAGAACCGGGCGCTGCGGGACGCGGTCGCGGCCGCGGGCGTCAAAAGCGTGGTCAGCTTCGTATTGCGCTGGAACCCGTTGTTTGAAAACCTCAAGTCGCTCTTGGCCGCCGGCGCCGTGGGCGAGCTGTTTTACGTCGAGGTCGACTACTGGCACGGGCTGGGCCGCTGGTGGACGGGGTTCGAGTGGGGCCACACCCGCGCCGGCGGCGGCAGCACGATGCTGCTGGGCGGCTGCCACGCGGTCGACGCCGTCCGCTGGTTCGCCGGCCGCGAGATCGTCGAGGTCTCCGCCTTCTCGAACAACAAGAAGGGGCTGTTCGAGTTCGACGCCAACGTGGTGGCCATCCTCCGCTTCGCCGACGGCGCGATCGGCAAGACCAGCGCCCTGTTCGACGCCGAGATCCCCTACGCCTTCAACATCGACCTGTTGGGCACCGAGGGGTCCTTGAGGGACAATCGCGTCTGGTCCAAGAAGCTCATGCCGGGCCAGAAGGGCTGGACGACGATGCAAACGGTGCTGCCCGACTCGGGCGACGTCGACCACCACCCCTTCGACGCCGAGATCAACCACCTCGTCGAGTGCATCCGCGAAGACCGCGAGTCGCACGTCAGCGTGGCCGACGCCTACCACACCCATGAGGTCTGCATGGCCATCGACCGCTCGATCGCCGCCGCCGGCCGCCTCGTGCGGCTGCCGCTGGAGTGAGACTACTTTTCCCTCAGGGCTCAGAAATGCCCAAGTCTCGACAGATTTTGCGGGCCAAGAGGTTGCTGATCTCCGAGTGGCGCGGCACGGCCGATCGCCGATTGTTGACAGGGTTGCCCCACCAGGAGTGTTTCGCTCCTTCGCGAATCAGCACGCAGCCGTGCGCCCTGAAGTGGCTGATCAGTGCGCGGCGTTTCACGCGGAGATGCTCACTTCCTCGTAGGATTCGCCCGCCGCGGAGAGTGCGTCGGAGCGATTCATCTCCAATGCTTCCTGCAGCGCAGAACGGAGATTCTCAAGAAGCTCGTCGCGAGTCTGTCCCTGGCTATTAATCCCGGGAATCTCCTCCAGCCACCCAATCCACCACTCGCCGTCGCGCTGAATCACAGCGGTGTAGTCTCTTGCCATGGGAAACGTCCGGGGATCTGGGATATCGACAAGTGAAGCGATTGACTCGGGCCACGAGGCCCAATATACATTCTTGATGCTACACCACAGTCGTCAAGACGACAAGCCTGTTTGTGCGCTTCCCGCCCGCCCAGAGCAGTGAGTGTTCGATATTGGGCCGATCGCGGCGAGAAGACCGGGGGAGTTGCCCCGTTGAATGCTGAGACCGAGTTGCACACGCCCATGACGCCCCGCCAGCGCTGGCTGGCCTTGCTCGATGGCCGCTCTGCCGACCGGATTCCGACGGATTATCAGGCGACCGGCGAAGTGACCGCCCGGCTGCTGGTTGACTTGGATTGTGCGGACGAAGAGTCGCTCTGGCAAAAGCTTCGCATCGACAAGCGGAAGTTCCTGGATCCCCGGCCGAAGCCGGGGCGCGAGCACCATCTGCTCGACCCGGCGGCCGACATCTGGGGCGTCCGCTACCGAAAGATCGACTACGGCTCAGGCACGTACGACGAGCCGTGCTTCCATCCTTTGGCCGACGCTCGAAGCGCCGCCGACGTTCATGCCCACTCGTGGCCCGACCCTGACGACTTCGACTACGGCGTGATCACGCGGGCGGTCGAGGAGGACGACGGCTTTTGGCCGACCCACGCCGGCTGCTACGAGCCGTTTCTGCTTTACGGCTACATGCGGGGGCTCCAGCAGGCGTTTGAGGATCTCGCTCTCAACCACGACATCGCCGACGCGATCCTCGGCCGCATCTTCGACTTCCACTACGAGCACCTGCGGCGAGTTTTCGAGGCGGGGCGGGGACGGATCGACCTCACCTGGGTGGCCGAGGACCTCGGCGCGCAGACCGGGCCCCTGATGAGCCTGGCCACGTACCGCCGCTTCCTGCTCTCGAACCAGATCAAGATGGCCGACCTGGCCCGCTCCTGCGGCGTGCACGTGATGTACCACAGCGACGGAGCGATGCGGCCCTTCTTGCCCGACCTGATCGACCGCGTGGGGATCGAGGTGCTCAATCCGATCCAATGGCGGTGCGCCGGCATGGACCGCCAGCGGCTGGTGGCCGATTTCGGCCGCCGGGTCGTCTTCCACGGCTCGATCGACAATCAGCAGACGCTCGCCTTCGGGTCGCCGGAAGACGTCGCCCACGAGGTCCGCCAGAGCATCGCCATCTACGCCTCCGCCCGCTGGATCTGTGCCCCCTGCCACAACCTCCAACCGATCACGCCCACGGAGAACGTGCTGGCGATGTACGAGACGCTCAGTCAAAGACCTTGATGCGAAGATCCTTGAACTCGACTTTCATCGGCGGGCCGGGGTGCATCTGCAAGGCGATGATCCCCTTGCGGCAGGCGAGCTTGGCGTCGCGGTCGTCAACCTCGCACATCAGCCGGCCGTTGATCCGCAGCGCAACCTTGCTTCCTTGGGCGACGATCTCGTAATCGTTCCAGTCGTCCGCTTTGACGGCCTTTTGGAGCTCGTCGGCGGGAGCAAACTCTTCCTCCTGCCGGGTGCCGTCTTCGGCGATCACTGCCCGCTTGCCCCGCATCACCACGCCGCCGCGACCGTGCTGGAAGAGGCAGCCGGTCCACTGGGGGCCGGCCTCCATGTCGGCCTGGTAGCCCCAGGTGTCGAAGTTCGGCCGCGTCTGGCTGCGGAACTGGATGCCGGAGTTCCCGCCGGCGATTTTGTATTTGAGGCGGAGGATGAAGTCGGCCGGCTCGCCGCCTTTCCAGTAAAGATAATGGTGTTTCAGGCAGGGGTTCTCCGGCGTGCTCTCGGAGGTGATCGCCCCGTCTTCGACCCACCATCCGCCGGGCTTTCCCTCCCAGCCGGTGAGGTCCTTGCCGTTGAACATCGAGACGAAGCCCTCCTCCTCGGCGGCGTGTACCGCCATGCCCAGGGCAAGCGTGGCGTAGAGCACGATAAACGCTGTGCGTGCTTTCATGACGTGTCTGCCAATCGTAAAGTTCTGGAAGTGAAGTGGAATGGGGCCGATCGGGCTGCAGCGCGCTTTCCACACCCTGCGTCCTTTCGGCCGGACGCGTGTCAGACGGGCAGTTTGTATCCTTTGCGGCGGGGGCGGGAGAGCATGCGGTTGCCTTCATCGCAGTTGGTGAAACGTTCCTGTTGCGGGTCCCACTTGAGGACTTCCCCCACTCGGCCGATGTCGCGGGCGATATTGACCAGGCAGCAGAGCGTGGTCGATCGCTGGCCGATCTCGATGTCCGCCGTGCAGCGGCCGCGGGTCTTGATGTTTTCGATCCAGTCTTCGACGTGGCTCTGGGTCTGGGGCTTCTGCTCCGGCCCGGGGTTGTCGGCGGTTTCGACGATCTCGACGGGGTTGCTGGCCACGCGGTTGCGATTGATCTCGATCTTGCCGCCGTCGCCGACGAAGACGGCGCCCAGTCCCGGCCCCTCGTCGTCGTCCAGGTGGAGCCGCAGTTCGGTCCCGCCGACGAATTTCATGCGGACCTTCGCCCGCGGCCCCTCGAATCTTCCCGATTTCGACACGGCGACGGGCTCTTCGAGCACGACCTCGACGGGGCCGGTGTCGTCGGTTCCCAAAGCGCGGTTGACCTGGTCGTAGGAATGGGTCCCCCAGCCGGTGACGCCGAACGACTTGCCGCCGCCGTCGTAGTCCCAATACGGTTTCCAGTTGCGATCCAGTTGTACGTGATAGGGCCGGAACACGACCTGGTTGGTCCAGGCGTCCCACCAGTCATCGCTGCCGCCTTCGGGGAGCGGCTGAGCGGGCTGGTCGACCCAGCGGATCGGTCCGATGAAATTGGGCGCAAGAACCGTCTTCACCTTGCCGATCGCCCCGTTCTTGACCAGGTCGCTCGCCCAGTTGTTGATCGGCATCGACCGTTGCTGCGTGCCCACCTGGGTGACGCGGCCGTACTTGCGGGCGACCTGGACGACGTGGCGGCCTTCGGCCACGGTCAACGCCATCGGCTTCTCGATGTAAACGTCCACCCCGGCGATCATCGCGTGGCACGTCACCCAGGCGCGGGCGTGGGTCGTCGTCTCGACCATGACGCCGTCGAGGTTTTCCTTGTCGATCATCTCCAGAAAGTCCGTGTATCCTTTCCAGTTCCGGCCTTTGCCGATCGTCTTGAGAAACGAATCGACGCGCGGGCGGAAGAGGTCGCAGGCGGCGACAATCTCTAGCGCCGGAATCCCGAGGCACATCTGGGTAACGCCCTGGCAGCGACCGCCCAGGCCGATCGCGGCCACGTTCACCTTCTCGTTGGGCCCCGGGCCCTCGCGGCCGAGCACCCTGGCCGAAGCGAAAAGGGGCAGGGAGGCGATCGCGCTGCGGAGTACGTCGCGGCGTGAAAAATGGCGCTTTGTCATGGAGATTCTCCTTATCATTGCCGGATCTCGGAAGGGGACAGTCCCATTTTCGCCGACCATCGCTGCGCGACGGTGCCCGGAAAATTGGGACAGTCCCCAAGTTGTTTTTCGGCCGCTCATTAACGATCGCCCGGCGTTTCCGCCTCTTCCTCGGCCCGGCTGGTGAAGCGGCCCGCCATGCCGATGATGTCCTTCGCACCGAGGTAACCGACGTAGAACAAAAGGAAGGCGTACCAAAGGATCGAGGCGAAGATCGCCACGGTCCAGAAGCCGAGGAAGAGCTTTTCGAGCAAGGCGTCCATCAGGGGGTCTCATCATCGGGAGAGACGGCCGCAACTGCGCCGGCGTCGTCGTCGCGGACCAGGATACGTCGCAAGAGCGATCCGAACAACATCCCGCCGAAGGCCATCCCGAAGGACGCGAATCCCGCCGTCTCGGGAGCGATTCGCCAGGGCGAACTTGCCGGCACGAGGGCGTTCACCACCAGGAAGCTGATCGGCCCGACGGCGCCAAGCACGATTGCCGCCAGCGCCCCCCAGCTATTGGCCGGCCGCCAGTACAGCGCGGCAACCAATAGGGTGAACACACTTGCCAAGTAGATGTTGCCCGTCACCGCCAGATAATCCCACGCCCCGCCGGGCAACTCGTACCACAGCCCGTAAAACACCAGGAATACCCCGATCAAAAGCACGAGCGAGCGGATGGTCAGGAGCTTCAGCTTGGGCGAGAGCGGTTTTCGCACGACCGGCAGCAGCAGGTCGTTGTAAATCACGGTGGCCCAGGTGAGCAGGTAGCCGCTGTCGGTCGACATTTCGGCGGCGAGCATGGCGGCGAGCATGATTCCGATGATGCCCACCGGGAGGATTTCCTTGAGGAAGGCGGGCATGGCGGTCAGGCCGTCGAGCCCTTCGCCGGGCAGCCCGCCCCGGGCAGCGAAATAGACGAACGCCGCCGCCCCCCACAGACCCGGCAGTCCGAACCGCCCCACCCAGTAAAACGCCGTCGTGCGGTACATCCGCTTCGCCGTCCGCGCGTCCTTCGTGCTGAGCACGCGGGCGATCGTCGTCTGCCAGGTCGTCACCACGGAAAGGGCAAAGATCGTCTGCCAGAGCACCCAGCCGAGCCCTTTGCTGGCGACCGGATTGAAGGGGTCGTCCATGGTGATTGCGGCGGCCGGCTCGTCTTTTTTCGTCGACACGAGGACGCCGCAAGAGGCCAGCTCGCCCGCTCGCGCCCGCAGCGACCGGCCCTGCGATTGGGCCTGGGCCGCGGCGAGGGACTCAGCCGCCTGCCGTCCCTGGGTTTCCCGCACCGTTTGCAGCTTGGCCGCGGCGAGCTCTTCCATTGCCGCCTGTTCGTGGCGGAATTCGACGCCGCCTTGGTGGACGTCGGCCAGCGCCAGCTTCAGGTCGCCCCAGCCCACGTTCCACAGCACCAGCACCGACGTGATCACGATCCCCAGGCCCATCACGAGGAACTGCAAGTAGTCGGTGATCAACACCGAGAGCATGCCGCCGAGCACCGTATAGACGAGCACCAGGGCCAACAGCGCCGTCATCGTCCATTCCAGGTAGTTCGGCGGCAGGCCGGTCATGTGCACGAGGAACTCGCCGCCCAGCCGCAGGAAGATCCCCATGTTCAACACACCGCCGAGGATCACCACCAGTCCGGCGAGCCAGCGGACGCGCTTGCCGAAGCGGTTTTCGAACAGCTCGGGGATGGTGATCACGCCGGCGTTGCGCATGGGGACGATCACAAAACCCGTGCACCCGACCAGAAACATCATCGCCGCCGTGAGTACGCCGGGCGTGGCGCCGGCGAAGCCGTTGGTGAACCCCATCTGGCCGGTGTACATGATGGTGACGATGCCGACCTCGGTGGCCGCCAGTGAGGCGATGCCGAGGTTGACGTCCATCTCGCGGCCGGCGACGGCGAAGTCTTCCACGCCGCGGATGTAGCGCTTCATCCACACGCCCGCCGCAATGCAGCCGACCAGATAGACGGCGATGATCGCCCAGTCGAGCGGGGAGAGCGTCATGCGAGAGACCTCCGGCGAGTTCCCGGCCGTGGAGTACAAGGCGTGAGTATAGTGGCGTGCCAGGCGCCAGGCAAGCGGCAACGATTCACGGGGCGCGGAGGGGAACAGTCCCATTTTCGCGGCACGAGCCGCGAAAATCGGGACAGTCCCCAGTCCCTCAGGCGACGCGAAACGCGGCCGGGCCGGCGGCGGTGAGGAAAAACGCGGCGGACCGGGCCTCACGGGGGAATCGCCGCCGGTAGTCTTCGGCCCAGGCGGCGAGGAATTGCCCGCCGCGGGCGAGCTCGACCAGGGCCCAAACGCTGCCGCCGAAGCCCGCCCCGAAGGCCGAGGCAGCCGCGGCGCCGGCCGCCCGCGCCGAGGCGGCCAAATGGATCGTCTCGGGCACCTGGTTGCCCAAAAGCGTTTCCGCCGCTTCTTGGGAGCGATCCACGAGACGGCCGAACGCGTCGAGGTCGCCGCCGGCCAGGGCATCGGCGGCGGCCGGCAGGATCTCGTCGTTCTCCGTGACGAAATGCTTCAGCCGGGCGACAAGGGCAGGGCGGTCCTCCGCCGGCGCCGCCGAGCGGATGATCCCGGCCAATTGCTCCGCGGCGTCCGGCTGGCCGGAAATCGCAGCAGCCAGGTGCGGGTCGTCGCGACCCGTCTCGCGCCGCCAGAGATCCCCAAGCGCGGCGGCCAAGCGCGAGGCGGCGTTGTAGCGGTCCATCGCCGCGCCGGTCTTCTCGGCCGCCACGCCGCTGGCGGCGACGGCGAATCCCCAGCCCGCCGCAAGCGGAATCGCCCGCCGAAAACGCACCGGGCAATAACTGTACTGGCTCAGGTGGCCGGTGCGTGCGGTGAGGATCGCGGTGTGGTCCTCGCTGCCGCCGAAGGTGCCCACGCCGCAGTCGCCCAGCAGCGACCCGAACGATTGCCCGTTCTCGACCGTCGCCAGGTAGCCGGCCAGCCCCACCAGATCGGCGACGTTCTGCCGCAACTCCGGCCGCGCGGACAAGCCGTTCACCGCGTCCAGTGCCAGATAGAAGGCCACGATCATCGCGCTGGAGCTGCTCATGCCGGCGGCCGGCGGCAGGTCGCTGGCAAAAGCGACGTCCATTCCGCGCAAGGGGCCGGCCACGTTCCTGGCCACCCGCCGGGCAACCGTCATGGGGTAATTGCTCCAATGGCCGGCCTGCGGCACGAGCTTCGCGTCGAGCAAGAATGAGACGGACTCGCCGCTTGCGGCGTCGACGGCCGTGATGCGGTTGTCCTCCCGCGGCGTGACGGCCAGACAAAAACCCCGCTCGGCGGCCGCCACGATGCTGCTCCCACCCGCGTAGTCGGTGTGCTTGCCCAGCAC
>Ga0180438_10005591_pt1 | contig 17382 bp, 16 predicted proteins | sample SS_ome_12_FD_132455 | JGI IMG/M metagenome (GOLD analysis project Ga0180438, IMG submission 132455) | Hypersaline lake sediment archaeal communities from the Salton Sea, California, USA - SS_3_D_2 metaG | ecosystem: Environmental > Aquatic > Non-marine Saline and Alkaline > Hypersaline >...
CTCACATTTCAATGCAACACCAATATCCGCATAATACATGACTACATTCTGACGCCCATTTTCGCCGGAACTTCCACCGGGATAACGAGTTACGTAGAAGTAAGCGTAGGAAGTTCGGGTTAACCCTGCTGCGGCCACTTCCTCACGGTCGTGGCTCAGTGTCGATTTGCCGGACGTTCTTGTTTCATCCCGGCGCTCGGATATACGGACCGGCAACATTTGGCCGTAGCCTGACCTACCCGATGACGCCTTTCGCTTCTTCGCACATGGCTTCCGCGGTGGCGGCGGTGGGGGCTTCGGCGATGATGCGGACGATCGGCTCGGTATTGCTGCCGCGGACTAAGAGCCAGCGGTCGGACCAGTCGAGGCGGAGGCCGTCGAGGCGGCTGGCCCCCGCGTCGCCAAAGTGGTTCTCCAACTTGCCGTACGCTTCGTCCAGCCGCTGCTTCTCCAGCCCAATCTTTGTCTTGCAGATGACGTAGCCGGGCAGGCCGGCGACCAGTTCACTCACCGTTTGCTCGCGGGTGGCCATCACCTCCAGGGTTTGGGCCATGCCTACGAAGCTGTCGCGGATATAGCCGACCCGCGGGTCGATCGGCCCGCCGTTGCCCTCTCCGCCGAAGACCGCTTTTTGCTTTTTCATCTCGGCGACGACGTAAGCCTCGCCGACTTTGCTGCGAACGAGCGTCGAGCCGCGCGCCTCCGCGATATCCTGGCACATGCGGCTGGTCGCGCAGTTGGTCACCACCACGCCTTTGCGATATTGCAGCACATGGTCGAGGCAGATGCCCAGCGTGTATTCCTCGCCGAGGAAGCGGCCCGCCTCGTCGATGATCGCCAGGCGGTCGGCGTCCGGGTCCTGGCAGAAGCCGACGTCGGCCTCGGCGTCAAGAACCTGCTGGCTCACGCCCACGAGGTTCTCCGCGATGGGTTCGGGCGGATGTTCGAACTGGCCGTCGGCCGCGGCGCCGACGGCCACGACCTCGCAGCCGAGTTCTTCCAGCAGCTTTCGTCCGAGCCGGCCGCCGGACCCGTGGTTGCTGTCGAGCAGGACTTTGAACTTTCGATCCCGAATCGGATCTACCTGGACGGTGGCGAGGACCAGCGCCAAGTGGCCGGAGATGGAGTCCTCCAGTCGCTCGACGGCGCCGACGCCGTCGAACGCGGCCCAGGGAATTTCCCCCGCCTGGTATCGGTCGAGCACCCGCGCGCCATACTCGGGGCTGACGAACTGTCCCTGCTTGTTGAGCAGTTTCAGGCCGTTGTACTGAGGCGGGTTGTGGCTGGCGGTGATTTGCACGGCGCCCGCGCACTGATGCTGCCGCACCAAGACGCCGCAGGTGGGCGTGGCGCAAACGCCAGCGTCGATCACCCGCCGGCCCGCGGCGCACAGGGCGGCCCGCACGGCGTCGGCAAAGATCGGCCCGTGGCTACGGCCGTCGCCGCTCAGGAGGATCGGCCCCGGCGCCGCCTCCGCGGCAAACGCGGCGGCAAAGCGGACGGCCACGCCGGGCGAGAGACTCTCGCCGACGATGCCGCGGAGACCGGAAACGCTGATGATGGGACTTGTCATATTCGCGGAACTACGCATGGATGGAATAGCCGTGGCGAGCACCAATGATTGCGACCACATCGGCTTGCCGGTCTACAACTAACGCGAACATGTCAAGGATGTCGCGTCCCAAGACATTCATGTCCATGGATTCGAGTTCTGGCGACGCCAAGAAGCCGCCGCGAAACGTGGCGAATCCACCGTTCTCACGTGGCATCCGCAACCGGGTCGAAACCTGTGACGCCGGCGTGGTTCCTCCCACGCCGCCCAAGCGACTCTCGGCCAGATGCCCAGCAATACCCAACGAGTCGTTGAGCACGGCGCTTAAGACGGTGCAATCCGCGCCGGTATCTACAAGGAAGACAGCAAATTCCCACCCTTTGTCGGCACGCTCGACCTCCGCCCGCACAACGGGACGAACGCAACCGTCGTCGCATTCCAGCCATTCACCGTTAATACGCATAGACGCGAGGAACCAGCTCTTTGGGTATGTAGTGAACGAATCGCCCCTTGTCTTCGGGGTGCGCCGCATTGGCTTTGGCAATCACTTCGTGGACGGTCTCCGCGACGAAAAGCTCTTGTCCTGCGATGCAAATTGCCTTGCCGCGGTTTTCCCGGTAAACCTTTAACGCGTTTGCTTTCAACCACGCCAGGTTCAGATCGAACTGTGCGAACCGCGCACGGGCCTGAGCAATCTCATTCGGATCCGTCACCTCTTCCAGCACGATAGATCGCGATCCCGCGTTTACCAGGGGCTTGATCATGGCAAGTTCCTCGAAGGCAATCTTCACTCACTATTGAGCATCCAGCATTCATTATTCACGAATCGACATGCCTCACCATACCACATCCTCCGGCGGCTTGGGCGAAAGATTCTCGCGGCTTTCCGTAATCTCGCCGCTGCGCAGGTGCACCACGCGGTCGGCCACTTCCGCGATGGCGCCGTTATGCGTGATCATCACCACCGTCCGCTTCAATTCGCGGTTTAAGTCCACCAGAAGCCGCAGCGTCTTCTTGCCGGTGGCGAAGTCGAGGGCGCCGGTCGGCTCGTCGCACAAGAGCAGGTCGGGGTTCTTCGCCACCGCTCGGGCGATCGCCACCCGTTGCTGCTCGCCGCCGGAGAGTTGCGCCGGGAAGTGCCCCCGCCGGTCCGAGAGCCCGACACGATCCAGCGTTTCGTCAATACCGAGCGGATCGGACGCGATGTCGGTCGAAATCATGATGTTCTCGCGGGCCGAAAGGTTCGGCACGAGATTGTAAAACTGGAAGACGAAACCGACGTTGTCGCGGCGGTAGCGGGTCAGTTCGCGGGACGAGGCCTGCGCCAAGTCGCGGCCGCGGTAAAGGACCTGCCCGGACGTCGGTTGATCGAGCCCGCCGATGATGTTCAAAAGGGTCGTCTTGCCCGACCCGCTCGGTCCGACCACCGCCAGATATTCGCCGTCGCGGACCTGAAGCGAGAGCGCCTTGAGCACCTCGACCGTCACCTCGCCCATATGGAAGGAGCGGGAGACGTCGATCAGGTCGAGGAGAACGGGTTGATGGGACATGAATTCACCGCGACGATCGATAAATCTGCCAACCCCCATACGCGGCGATCAGCGCCCCGACGGCCATCAGCAGGGCTGGGCTGTCGGTGAAAATGAGCGAAACCCGGCCCGTCGCGCCGAGGACGATCAGTACGATGCCGATGATGAGGTTCCACATGGCCGGCTTTCGTGATTCCAGGAGGTCATGAACTGGACGCAGTTCAGGCTATTGGCCGTGGTTGCGCTCATGAAGCAACGCCTTCAGCCGGGCGACCTCCGCTTCGGCGGCTTGCCGTGCTTGGGCTTCCGCCTGACGGGCCTGGGCTTCCGCCTGACGCGCCTGGGCTTCCGCCTCGGCGTCGGTCAACAAGCGTGCGCCGGTCGCCGCATCGGCAACGACGAGGCCGCCATCGTCGTCCAGGCTCATGTGCAGCCCAAGCTCTTGTGAAAGCAACCGTCCTTCCGAATCGGGGACGATCGATTCGTAGCGCATTCCGCCGCGGCGGGACGGATCGAGCCGATATCCCATCAGCGGCGTCGGCATGTAATCCTGGGTGGGATCGTAATAGAACAACTCCGGCACGCCCATGATCTGATACCAGGTCGGCTTGATCGACTCGTCCACCCGTTCGGTGTAGCGAGAAGTAACTTCCCAAACGACGTTGGGCACGCGGCCTTCTTCCCAGGTCTTGAAAACGCGACGGTCGCCCGGATCGCAATCGAGCACCACGAACGCGTCCGGCGCGACGCAATGTTTCGGGTGACCTTCCACATAATAGATGAACAAGTCGCCGCTCACGTATACCCGCTCACCGCGGTAGCGGCGCATCAGCACGTCGATCAGCCAGATCATCCAGCGGCGATGCACGTCGGTCTCGGCCATCGGCATCCCATCCGATTCGGGGTAATGGACTTCGAGCTTGGTGGCGGTGGCGGTCATGTTCGCAAGGATTCCGGGCGAGGCGCTATCGCGTTCACGCGCTGCCATTGTATTCCACAGATGGCGTTCCCGCCAACGCGGAAGCAATCGCGTCGCGCGAAAGAGCAACGTACCGCGCTTTCGCGCAGCGAAAGTCGCCAACCGCTGAAGGCAAAAAGCCCAAAGCTGAAAGCCACGCCCCAGCCGCAAGCCCATGGCCCAAGGCCATGCCGCAAGCGGCTACTTGTAGGTTTCCTGGAAGAACTCCTTGCTGCCCTCCGGGTCGGCCTTCATCCCCTTGGCGCCTTCCTGCCAGTTGGCCGGGCAAACTTCGCCGTTTTCTTCGAAGTATTGCAAGGCCTTGACCATCCGAAGGGCCTCGTCCACGCTGCGGCCCAGCGGCAGGTCGTTGACCACCTGGTGGCGGACAACGCCTTCCTTGTCGATCAGGAACAACCCCCGCAGGGCCACGCCCATCGGCAGCAGCACGTCGTACTTGCGGGCGATTTCCTTGTCGAGGTCCGCCACCAGCGGATAGGCGATCTGCCCGATGCCGCCCTCGGTCCGCGGCGTGTTCCGCCAGGCCAGGTGCGAGAAATGGCTGTCGATGGAAACCCCAATCACCTGTACGCCCAGTTTCTCGAACTCGGCTAGCCGATCCGAGAAGGAGATGATCTCCGTGGGGCACACAAACGTGAAATCGAGCGGATAGAAGAACAACAGGACGTACTTGCCCTTGAAGTCCGAGACGCTGATCTCCTTGAACGACCCGTCCGGCATGACGGCCTGGGCTTTGAAATCGGGGGCGGGCTGCGTAACGAGGACGGCCATGGCGATCTTCTCCTGTCGAAAACGAGTTTCTTTTTGAAATGGCTACCAGACAGAGACTTTTACCGTTTTGGCCGCGGTCCGCAAGCCGGGAGAGCTTCTGCCCATGCCCGCCGCGGCGCGGGACTGCACGAGCCTACCGCTCACTTGTTTGCGCCGCGAACTTGCAGGCTCTGCATCCACTCGGCGCAGGCCCTTGGCCAGTCGGAAAGCGGCTTCACGCGCAGCCCCGTTCCGTGGCCGCCGCTGCCGTACACGTGCAGTTCCGCCGGGACCTTCGCCTTGTGCAGGGCGGCATAGTAGACAAGGCTGCCCCGTGTAAACCGGTCCTCGGCCGCCACGGCGATGAATGTTGGCGGCGTTTTCTTCGGGGATAGCTCGTCCATCGCCACGTCCGCGGCCGGCGTGTCCGATTCCATCGGTTCGGTCAGATACGCGGGATAAATCAGCGCGGCGAAGTCGGGCCGACAGCTCGCATCGTCCGATTCATCCACTCGCGCGTAGCTGCGTTTCTGGTGATGGTTGGACAACATTGCCGCGAGATGGCCGCCGGCGGAGAAGCCGAGCACGCCGATGCGGTTGGGGTCGATATTCCACTCCTTCGCCCGGCTGCGGACAATGCCGATCGCCCGCTGGGCATCCTGCAGGGCGTGATGATGCTTGGCGAACTCGCCGCCCCGCCGCGGCACGCGGTACTTCAGAATGATTCCGACGACGCCGTTTTTGTTGAGCCACTGAACCACCTCGGTCCCCTCGTGCTCCGCCGCCAGAATGTGGTAACCCCCGCCGGGAAAGACGATGACGGCGGGTCGCAGCCCGGCCGGCTGGCTGCCATCGGCCGGCGGACAGACCGTGATTGTCGGCCGAGTGACGTTCGAGATACGGGCGAAATCGCCCGGCTTGTCGCCTCGCGATACCGTCTCGGCGGCGATCTGATGGTCTTGCGGCTCATCCGGCCCGACCTGGTCCGGCCAGACGAACTGCATAACCGCCCGCTCGCCGAGCAGCTTCCGCATGTCGGCGTCGCCGGGGAGCCACTCGCTTGAATCCTCGGCAAGAGTCGTGGTATCACACATGACGACCGATAGGAGCAGCGGCAGCACGAAAGAAAGGTGAAAGCGCATGAAAGAGACTCCCCGAGACGTTTGCTAAAACCGGCAAATCGACTTGTCCGCAATCGCTACCCGTCACACCCGGACACAACCGGCTCCGGAACGTGCAAGACCGGCTGGCTCTTCGCCGAGTTCGGGATCAGACACAGGAACGTCATCGGTCCGCCGCCCGTGTTGCGAAACTGGTGGATTTCGTCGGGCTCGACAAAGACCACGTCCCCCGCGGCAATCGGCCGCTCGGTCTCGCCCTCCAGCACCGTGCCGCTCCCCTCGAGCACGTAGATCTCGTGTTCGTAAGGATGGTGGTGCCGCGGCGTGTGCCCGCCGGGATCGACGATGAACTGCCGCATCGCAAAGTTGGGGGCGCCGTCGGCCTCGGTGACGAGCTGCCGCATGCAAACGTCGCTGGCGCCTTCCATGGTGACGGCGGAGAGTTCCACCTCTTTGGTTTGTTTGATCTTCATGGGTTTCTCTTCCTGCGTTGTTTTCTTCGTTGCCTGCGACCATCGCCATAATCCAACCGTGGCCTCACCCGGATGAATGCCGTATTATACGGGTCTCTCCCTGCCGCGGGCATCACCCCTCAGGACAGCCGAATTGTCGGGGACTGGCTCGTTTTTCGGCCGCAAGACGCGAGCAACACATAGAAGGCTGCCCGAAAAACGTGCCTGTCCCCCTCCGATCCACGGACAGCCCTTGCGAGCCCTTTATGACCGAAAACGGCTACATTGAACTCCGGGGGGTGCGGACCCATAATCTGAAGAATATCGACCTGGATTTGCCACGCGGCAAGCTGGTGGCGATTTGTGGCGTCAGTGGCAGCGGGAAGACAAGTCTTGCCCTGGAAACACTTTACGCCGAGGGACAGCGGCGGTACATTGAAAGTTTCTCGCCCTATGCCCGGCAATTTCTCGAGCAGCTCGCCAAGCCCGACGCCGACCGCATCGACGGCATCCCGCCGGCCGTGGCCGTCACGCGGGAGAGCCCCCCGCGAAGCCGGCGGACCACCCTCGGATCGGCCACGGAGGCGGTCGAGTTTCTCCGGCTCATTTTCGCGAAGATCGGCGTTCAGCATTGCCACGTTTGCGGGCAGGCGGTCCGGCCCGATTCGCCCGAAAGCGTGGCCGATTGGTTGGACAAAATGTCGCCGGGCCGCCGCGTCATCATCGGTTTCGAAATCGCCGCCCGACCCGACACGTGGGAAGACGACCGGGCGGCCCTGGTCAGCGAAGGGTTCCGCCGGGCCATCGTCGCCGGGCGGATGGCGCCTCTGGACGATCTTGCCACGAAGCGCGACTCGCTCACGGTCGTTGTCGATCGGCTGACAACCGGCGCCGATCGCGGGCGCGTCATCGATTCGCTCGAAACCGCCTTTGGTCGTGGAAATGGACGCTGCGTGGTATTGGTGGAACCGGTGAATCCGGAATCGGAGAAGCCCCTCACCCCGGCCCTCTCCCAGGGGGAGAGGGGGAACCCACCCCAGGGCCATTTCGAAATTGATGGCCGCCGGTTTGCGGTCCACCCCTTCTCCCGCCTTCGAGAATGCCCGCAGTGCCGGATGGAGCTGCCCGAGCCGACGACGCAATCGCTCTCGTTCAACTCGGCTCTGGGAGCGTGCCCGAGGTGCGAGGGTTTCGGCTCGATCCTGGCCGTGGACCGCGATCTCGTCGTGCCGGAGCCGCGGAAGTCGCTGCGGGACGGCGCCATTGCCCCGCTGGCCACACTTGGCCGCAAGAAGGCCTTCGAACAGATGCTGGCCTTCGCCAAAGAGAACCGCATCCCGGACCGCCGGCCATTTTACAAGTTGACCGAAGAACAGGTCGAGAGGCTCTATCGCGGGAATGGCGCGGAACAAGACCACACCCTCACCCCAGCTCCCTCCCCGAGGGAGAGGGAGCAAGCGGTCTTCCCCGGCATCGACCGCTTCTTCGAAGACCTCGCGCGCCAATCGCCTCAGATCAAAAGCCGTTCACTCTTGAGCCGCTTTCGTACAGAACGGGTTTGCCCCGCGTGCGAGGGCAAGCGGCTCAAGCCCGAAGCGATGGCGATCACGCTTGGCGATCAAACCCTTGCTGACGTTTGCTCGATGCAATTGACCGAACTGCGGCAATGGCTGGCGGCCCTGCGGGTCGAACCGGACCAGCGGCCGCTGGTAGCGGAGCCGCTGGCCCGGCTCACCGCCAAGCTCGGCTTTTTAGAAAACGTCGGGCTCGGTTATCTCACGCTCGACCGACCGGTGAAAACGCTTTCCGGTGGCGAGGCGCAGCGGGCGTCGCTCACCGCCGCCCTCGGCTCCAACCTCGTCAACATGCTGTACGTGCTCGATGAACCGACCGTGGGTTTGCACCCCGAGGACGTGAACCGCCTGGTCGGCTGTATTCTGCGGATGCGGGAGCGGGGCAACACGGTGGTGGTCGTCGAACACGAGGAGACGCTGCTGACCAGGGCCGAGCACATCGTCGAGATTGGCCCGGGCGCCGGGGATCGCGGTGGCGCCGTCACCTTCACCGGCCGGCTGGAAGAGTTGAAGGCCGGGGACACACTCACGGCCCAGTATCTTACGGGCCGGCGAGGGGCGAGCCTTCCCGAGCGGCGACGCGAGCCCGGCCGCGGGGCGATCACCATCCGCGGGGCCCGCGGGCACAATTTGAAGAATATCGACGCGGAATTTCCACTGGGGTTGTTCTGCGTGGTCACGGGGGTGAGCGGGGCCGGCAAGAGCACGCTGGTCGAGCAAACGCTCTACCCTGCCCTGGCCCGCCGCAAGCGCAACGAGGGCGCCCGGCCGCTACCGCATGACGACTGCCTGGGGACCGGCGCGATTGACGATGTGCTGCTGGTCGATCAGAGCCCCGTCGGCCGCTCTCCCCGCAGCAACCCGGTGACGTACGTGAAGGCGTTCGACGCGATTCGCGAAGTGTTCACCACGACATTGCAGGCAAGAACCCGCAACTATGGCGCCCGTCATTTCAGTTTCAATGTCGAAGGCGGGCGGTGCGAGCACTGCAAGGGAGACGGCTTTATCGAAATCGACATGCAGTTTCTGCCCAACGTCTTCATGCCGTGCCCCCAGTGCCGCGGCAAGCGGTACAAACCGGAGGTGCTCGAGGCGACCTACCGCGGCCGCAGCATCGCCGACGTGCTGGAGATGACGGTCCGCGAGGCGTTCGGCTTCTTCCGCGGGCAAACGAAGCTGCAAGGGCGCCTGAAGCCACTGTTGGACGTGGGTCTCGATTATCTGCCGCTGGGCCAGGGCGCCCAAACGCTCTCCGCCGGCGAATCCCAGCGGCTCAAACTGGCCGTACACCTCTCCGGAAAACGCCGCGGCCGCACGCTGTTCATCATGGATGAACCGACCACCGGCCTGCACTTCGCCGATGTGACGAAGTTGCTCGACTGCTTCGAAGGCCTGGTTGCGGTCGGCCATTCGCTGATCGTGATCGAGCACAACCTGCAACTGATCAAGGCGGCCGACTGGGTCATCGACCTCGGCCCCGGCGCCGCGGAAGCGGGGGGGAAAGTGGTCATCGCCGGGACGCCGGAAACGGTGGCGGCCTGCGAGCAAAGCGTAACGGGCTGGCATTTGAAGGAAACGCTCACCCGTTAGTCCCCGGCTCTGCCGGGGCAGACCTCGTTCCCAGGCTCCGCCTCGCGAACGCCGGCGGCTATAATGAACACGGCGGGTGATTCTCGAAGCGAAGCGGAGAGGTTCACCCACCTTCCGCTTGTCCGGTTAGGAAGCGACTTCCTGCATCGGCCGTGTTCGGGGTGGCGGCAGTGGGCGGCCTTCCGCCTGGAGGTGGGCGATCACGTCGTCGACGGCTTCGCAAAGTTCTTCAAAAAGCGTCACCGGGTCGTCCCCGTGGATCCCGGTGATCAGGTCGGGGCACTTCCCAAGATAGACGTCATCCTCGTCGCTCCATTCCACCCACTTGTGATAAGCGTCTGCTGGTTTCATGGCTGAACTGCCTCGATCGCTCTTTTGACCGCTCGTTCCTGGTAGGGCTTGGCGTCGCTGCCCGGCTTGCCGCTGATGGTGACAGCCCCTGGGTATCGCTGGTGAACGTATTTCCGATGCGATCCCTTTCCACCGCCCGAGATTTCCTCGAAACCGGCGGAGGTAAGGGCTTGTTGGCGTTCTCGGACCTTTCGCGGCATCGGTCAGAGTCCACTTGAAGCACGCCACGGGCGGCCGTGTCCGGCTGCGACCAACAACTCCTCAGGGGTGACGCCAGGGGAACCCTAATAATCCTACCAGCGAGTCGACCGACCGCACAGTAACCCCTCGTTCCCAGGCTCCGCGTGGGAACGAGTTGAATCCCCCGGCGGAGCCGGGGGCTAACGCTTCGGCCCGCTCCGCGTCCCTTCCGGCCGCTCGGCTTCGGCGGTATGCTGATTTTCTGCGCTTGCCGCCGCTGCGTTCTTCCGCGTTCGAATAGGTTCACGAAGTCCGCCGATGATTGAATACGACATCACCGCCGCGCCGCCACCGCCGCATGAGCATCCGCCGGGCGAGTTCGAGGTGCAGCTTGCCAGCCGCGTCTACCGGTTGCCGCCGTACTTGTTCGGCCGGATCAACCAGATGCTCTACGACAAGCGCCGAGCCGGCGATGACGTGATTGACATGGGGATGGGCAACCCGTCCGATCCGCCGGCCGAGTTCATCATCGACAAGCTCTGCGAAGCCGCCCGCGATCCGCGAAACCACGGCTACAGCAAGAGCAACGGCATCCGCAATTTGCGGAAGGAGGTCGCCGCGAAGTATCTCAAGCGGTACGGCGTGCGGCTCGATCCCGACAGCGAGATCATTACCTGCCTCGGCAGCAAGGAAGGTTTTTCGCACATGTGTCTGGCCCTGATGGGCGCCGGGGACACGGCGATCATTCCTTCCCCGTACTTCCCCGTGCATATGTACGCGGTGGCGTTGGCCGCGGGTAACATCATTGCCCTGGAGGTCGCCGATAGCGAAAGGTTCTTGAGGAACATCGCGTACACCTGCCAGCATTTGGTGCCCAAGCCGAAGCTGCTAATCCTCTGCTACCCCCACAACCCGAGCACCGTGACGATCGAGCCCGAGTTCTATGTCGAGGTGGTCCAACTCGCGAAGCGATACGGTTTCATGGTCATTAGCGACTTTGCGTACGCCGATGTGGCCTTCGACGGGTATCAGCCGCCCAGCTTTCTCGCCGCGCCGGGCGCCAGCGAGGTCGGCGTCGAGTTCACCACGATGAGCAAAGGCTACAACATGGCCGGCTGGCGGGTCGGCTTCTGCTGCGGTAACGCCGAAATGATTCGGGGTCTTTCCGTCATCAAGGGCTACTACGATTACGGCATGTTTCAGGCGATCCAGATCGCCGCCATCCTCGCCCTGCGGCACGGCGACGCCGCGGTCGAAAACCAGTCGGCCATTTACCGAAGCCGGCGAGACACGCTCGTCGGCGGCCTGCGGCGGCTGGGCTGGGATGTCGATCCTCCGCGGGCCGGCATGTTCGTGTGGGCCAAGATCCCCGAGCCCTACCGCAGCCAATCCAGCACGATGGATTTCGCGATGAAGCTGCTTACGGAGGCCGACGTCGCCGTCAGCCCCGGAAGCGGATTCGGGCCGGCCGGCGAGGGTTTTTTGCGGCTTTCGCTCGTCGAAAACGAAAACCGACTGCGGCAGGCGGTGCGGCAGATCGGGCGATGTTTGGAAAGGCACGGATCCTCGGAACCGGTCGCCATGACGTAGCCCTGGCCATTGGCCAGGGAAGGGCCGCCTGTTTCGCGAACCCGCGCTATTTGCCGCGGCCACGTCGCCCTCCCCGACCAATGGTCGGGGCCATGTCGTTGATAGCGTCCCACTTTCCCTCGCTGGCCTCGCTCGTTAGACTATTTCCCCTGCGAATCCACTACACAATTAAGGCCAACGAAGGGACAGCGATGAGTGATGCGAATGATCGGGCCGCATGGCTGACCGGGGTGGCGGACGCCTGTTCGGTGAAACCCAAGGCGTTGGAGGAGGCGTACCGGCTGGTGCTGCTCGGGCCGCCGGGTGTGGGCAAAGGGACGCAGGCTGAGTATCTCTGCCAGGCGCTCAAGGCGTGCCATCTCTCGACGGGCGATGTCTTCCGCGCGGCCAAGTGCGATGAGAATCCCAGCCCCGCCTTGCAGGAGGCCCTCCAGGCGATGAAGCGCGGCCAACTCGTCAGCGACGAATTGGTCGTCGAGATGGTGCGGGAGCGGTCCGACTGCCTGCGGTGCGAAGGCGGCTTCTTGCTCGACGGCTTTCCACGGACCGTCACCCAGGCCAAGGCCCTGGAACAAATGGCCGCGGAGATCGGCATCGAACTGGACGGCGTCATCTGCTACGACCTGCCCATTGAGAAAATCGTAGACCGGCTCTCCGGCCGCCGCACCTGCGAGGCGTGCAAGGCGGTGTATCACACGCAGGCCCGGCCGCCCAAGCAGGAAGGCGTGTGCGACGCCTGCGGCGGCAGGCTCATTCAGCGGGACGACGACAAGCCGGAAGCAATCCGCGTGCGGATGCAGGCCTACACCGACAGCACGCAGCCGCTGATCGACTTCTACCGGGAACGCGGATTGCTCTACACCATCGACGCCTCGGGCACGCCCGAAGAAATCCTGGAACGAACGCTGCGATCGCTCGGCGTAACGGATTGACGCTGCGCGTCGGCCTGAAGCCGTCAGGCGTCGGGCGATCCCGGCTGTAACGGCGGGAGCATCGTGTCGGCGTCCGGCGACCTGGTCTCCCACGGCGCCGGCGGCAGCGGCGGCAGCGGTTCGAAGCCCGTGTTGGTCACTTCCGAGAGGATATGGGTCTGGGGGAGCAGCTCCTGCAGTCTTTTCACGCCCTCTTCGCTCATCTGCGTGTCGCTGACGTTGAGCGTCCTCAGTCGGCCGAGGCGGCCGAGGGCCGGCGCGCTGGCGTCGCTGATATCGGTCCCGCCCAGGTTCAGCTCTTTGAGTTGGGGAAGGTGATGGGCGAGCCGGCGGACCGTGGCGTCGCCCACGTCGGTGTCGTTGAGCCACAGGATGCGGAGCGATTCGTGCTCGGCCAGACGAGAGCCGGCCGCGTCGGTCAGGCCGGTGTTCTCCAGATAAAGCGTCTCCAGGCGGGGCAAGTCCGCGAGGTGATCCAGGCCACGGTCCGTAATCCCGGTCCCCCCGAGCGACAGCCGGCGAAGCATCCGCCGCTGCCCGACGAGCTGCAGCGTGGCGTCCGTCGCCCGCGTTTCTTTGAGGTTGACGTCTTCGACTTCCCGCAGCTTCGAGACGATGGTGAGTTCGGCGTCCCCCACGTCGGCCTTGTAAAAGCTGACGGCGATGATCTGGCCGTCCGTATTCAGGTCGATGTTGCTGGCGCCCAGCGTTTGAAGTTCCTCGACCAACCCTGGCTGCAACGGCGGCGGTGGGGCGCCGTTGTTGTCGTTTGGCTCGGGAAGCAGATCACAGCCCGTAGCGACCAAGGCGGACGCCAACAGCGCTAATCGAACCATTCGTCCGTGGGATCGAATTTGGGAAGGCATGTAATGAGGACTCTCATCGAGCCCACCGCGCGGCGCCGCACGGACAGGATACGGGAGGGATCTCGGAGAAATTGACGATTTCGTAGGGAGTGGACACGTCGGTCGCTCGGGATGGCGGGAATGCCTTCCACGTATCTCATCTTATGCGTGGCGGGGCCGCAAATACAGGCCGGGGACGCTCCGCGCTGCGAAAACCGAACAGTTTGTCCGCGTTCGCTAACCGGCAAAGGTTTTCGGTTGCCCTGGGCAGTGGGTCATCGGAGTGGGAGCGCGGCGCAAGCCGGGCAAAGTCTGCGGGCGGCTTCTCGCGGGGGTTCGTCGCTTGTGGATCGTCAAACTCCGCCCGGCTTACGCAACGCCTACAACCGACAGCCTTTTTCGACGTAACTCTAACTGACAAAAAAGGTTCCGAATACTCAAGGCGTTTCTCAACAGGCGCCGATATCGAACATGTCGCCCAGGCCATGTGACGGTCTGGAACGGCGAATGAAAACGCGTTTCCTGGCTGCAGGGGTGCTCTGGGTTCCCGCATCTCCCTTGCCACCGGGCACGCAACCAAACGTTGACTTTACGGGTCGACGACCCACCTTCCCAACTCTGCCCACCTCAGTCGCATTCGAAGATACCTGCCTTGAAGCGACGCCACGACGCGCTTGGGTCGCCGCGGCATCGCGAGGCCTTGCTTCGCCATGCCGCGGCTGACCCAGGGCTCACACCGGGGGGCGAGCCGTCCTGTAGGTTCCCAACTAAAAGGAGAGGGTTTCTCGATGAAACGGAACATGCTTTTGGGATCGGTCGTCATGGCCGCCGCCCTGTGTCAGCAGGGTTTCGGCTTCGAGCTGCTTGACCGCGTGCTCGGTGTCGGCTGTTGCGATCCCTGTGGAAAAACCTGTAACACCTGCGATCCTTGCGGCGATAACGGGTGCGCCCCGGCCTGCTGCGATCCCTGCGGCGACAATGGCTGCCGCGAGACCGCTTGCTGCAAGAAGCGCAGCGGCGGTCTGCTCGACGGCCTGCTCGCCCGCAAGCGCTGCTGCAAGCCCGCCTGCTGCGCTAAGGCCGGCGACCAGGGCTGCTGCGAGCCCGCTTGCTGCGAGCCCGCCTGCCACGACAACGGCTGCTGCGAACCCGCTTGCTGCGAGCCCGCTTGCGGAAAGAAGAGCTGCGGCGGTCTGCTCGACGGCTTGTTCGGCCGCAAGCGGTGCTGCAAGCCCGCCTCCTGCGCTCCGGCCCGCGACCAGGGCTGCTGCGAGCCTGCTTGCCACGACAACGGCTGCAACGATGGCGCGTGTGGAACGTGCGACGCCTGCTGCACGGTCGGCCAGCGCATCCGCAACAAGCTCGGCCGCAAGCACTGCAAGGTCGCCTGCTGCGATCCGGCCGGCTGCTGCGAACCCGCTTGCCATGACAATGGCTGCGCCGACGCCGCCTGCGGAACGTGCGACCCCTGCTGCTCGAAGAAGCGCAGCCGCGGCCTGCTCGACGGCCTGTTCAAGAGCCGCGGCTGCTGTGAGCCGGTCGGCTGCTGCGAACCCGCCTGCCATGACAATGGTTGCGGCGACAATGGCTGTGGTGACGGTGGTTGCGCCCCGGCGTGCTGCGATCCCTGCTGCAACCGCCGGGTCCTGGACGGCCTCGGCAAGCTCCGCGGGATGTTCGGAAGCCGCTGCTGCTGCAAGGTCGCCTGCTGCGATCCGGCCGGCTGCAACGGCTCTGGCGACATGGGATGCGGCAACGGTTGCGGTTCGGCCTCGGCCGTTCCGGCCGCCGCCCCGGCGCCCGCCGCCGCCCCGACCGAAGCCGACGAAGTTCCCCCGGCCCCGGTCGTCGATCCCAAGGCGTACATGCCCAGCGGTCGCCGCGTGGTCAACACCTCCGCCCGTATCGTTCGCTAACCTGACGCAGGCTCGCGCCTGACACAGGTACCATGCGGCTCGGGCCAACGCCCGAAACGCACGAAACGAACGGAACCACAACGCCCGGCCTTACGGCCGGGCGTTGTTCATTTGGGATGGTCCTGACAGCCCTGACCATCGGTCAGGGAAGGGGCGTTGCTCCGAGACCCCCGCGCTCTTCGCCGCAACAACATCGCTTCCCTGGCCACTGGCGAGGGCTATGGCGCGGTTTCCGTCTTGCGAGAAAACCATTCCCGCAGCCGCTCTTCACGGAAGAGGATGTAAGAATACTCGCGCGACGCCAAAATGCGCTGGGCGGCGGCGAGCGACGTGAGGCGTTCGCGTTCGGCGACGAGAGAACGTCGCCCGGCGTCGACCAACCGCTGCAGCGCACGATTGGCCTTGACGATCTGCTCGTGCCGCCGCTTGCGCCGCCTCCGCGGCGGGTCTTGGGAGATGGCCGCCCGCTTTTGGGCGATCCAGCACTCCGCTTCGCGGCGCTGTTCGTCGCACAGGACGGTGGGATCGAGGTGGGCCTCGGGGTGAAATGTCAGTTCCCGCGTCTGTTCATCAATGCGGGTCACGTCGGCGTCGGTGACGCCGGGTCGCGGCCCATCCAGCCGCAACGTGCCGGAGGCTGCGGCGTACAGTGGCGGCTCACAGCCGAAGAACCGTCGCACGATGTCGTCCGTCAACCGGTCGTACTTGGCCCCGCCGACACCGTGCACAAAAACATCGCCAAAGAGTAGTCGCAGCGTCAGCGTCGTGGTCAACGCCCGTGGGCGGATCGCCAGTCGTCCATCGCCAAGGATGTCCGCCAGTTGATCGGCGGCGGCCCTGCCCTCCCCTTCGGCCGCGAGCGCAAGACGAATGAGGGTGGGCCCGCCGGCGTCGGGACGGTCGGCCAGTAGCGTCTCGGCGCCGTGGCGGCAGACCCACAGCGGCCGCCGCGCGGGGCGCTCGGCCGTCCAAATCCAAAACGGCGATTCGACCCACTCGCCCGCGCGGGCCAGCGCGGGAACGGGGTGCGACCGCCCGCGGAGCTTGTGCCGCCGGCGATAATCGGCCAGGGCCGCGTTGTAATCGTGACAAAGCCGCGGCGCCTGCGCTGCGAGATGCGCCACCACCCACGCGAACGCCTCGCCGCGGCACAAGCGGCTCAGGGGAACTTCGAACGAAGCCAGGCCAAAGCGTTCTTCCCATTGGCGCCGGGCGAACGAAATGGCGGCGCCGATCAGGGGCGTCTCACGAGAGGCCGCCACCACGCGGCGCCAGAACTCCGGGGCGATGGCGCCGGGGAAGAAATCTCCGCCCGCCCGCATCACGCGGTCCGCAAAGCTGGCGAACACCGCATGGTTCTCGATCCGCCGCACTTCGAACGGCACGGCGGGCCCGGGGGCGTCATACGCAATGGTTTCCAAACGTGGCGCGGCGAGGGAACCCGTGGGAACCCGCACGCCGGTCCCGCGCGCAAGGTCGCCGTCAATCGTCACGTGGGCCGCCTGGCCGCCGACGATCCCGGCCGCGGCCCCAGCCACGAAATTCTTCAGCCACACGCCGGGATGAAAAAGCTGCGGCTGATGGCCGGACACGATCAACGGCCCGCCATGAAGCTCGAAACCGGCCGCCTCGCGAAACCGTCGTCGCAACTCGCCCGTGCTCACGCCCTGCCAGGAGTAATCGTCGAATTTGGCCAGACGGCGGCGATTCGTGGAAAGGACGGCGGGATATGCGTCCAGGGCCGGCGCGGTCATCACGCCGCCGTCGTCGCCAGGCGCGGCAAGTCCGTCGAAGTTCGGCGGCAAATCCAAAACGTCCTCAATCGCCATTACCCGCATGGCAGCTTCACGGAGGGAGAGCGTCGCCGCACAAAACTCGATTTGCCCGCCAACTGTGGACGTATCTGTCTATTTTCCTCGAAGCCTCAGGGAGATACCAGGGGCAGAGGTAGGAAGGCGGAATGATGCAAGACGCCGCGCTAGGGAGGGCTGCGGGAGGTGTTGGCTCTCGATGGATTAAGC
>Ga0180438_10005592_pt1 | contig 17380 bp, 13 predicted proteins | sample SS_ome_12_FD_132455 | JGI IMG/M metagenome (GOLD analysis project Ga0180438, IMG submission 132455) | Hypersaline lake sediment archaeal communities from the Salton Sea, California, USA - SS_3_D_2 metaG | ecosystem: Environmental > Aquatic > Non-marine Saline and Alkaline > Hypersaline >...
AAAACGTGAACGCACAGGTGTGCCCAAGATCACCACTGCACTGAAATCGCAAGTGACCGCTGCACGCCAGTTCAAAAACACAAGACCTGAATTTCGGTTACCGGCGTAGAGTGGCACTCCGTCTTACACAGAGGCTAAAACCGCAACACCGCCACCGTTTGCTCGTTGTCGGGCATTTGGTCCTGCGGCAGCAGGTGCACCGCCGCCCCCTGTCGGTAGGCTACGACCGCGGCCAGGTTGACGAGGTCCTCGTCGTGGGGCTCCGGCCGGTCGTGTACGTCGAGGCGTCGCTCGCCCGGATCGTAGCGGCCCCACCGCTCGCCGTCGGCGGCCACCAGAAGGGTGTCGACCCGGCCCTCGTGGGCGGCCGGGAGCACGGCATCGAGGCGCCCGGCGGCTTGTCCGTTTGCCGCCGCCTGGTGGTAGCGGGCCACCGCCCGGTCGCGGGCTTCGGAGACGCCCGGCTCGAGGAGCTTCCACGCTTCGCTGCACAGCTCGGACGGCTTGCGCTCGTCAGGATTACCGGCCAACGGCTCTTTGACGACGCGGGAGTAGTCGCTCGCTTTGCGGTAGATTGCGGCCAGCCGTTCGTCGCACGCCAGGACCAGCGGCACTCCGGCGTCGCCGACGGCTTTCCGCACGCGGTCATCGATCAGCCGGCAGTACTCCAGCAACCGTTGTTTGCGCTGCGAGGATTCATCGCCGCCCGGATGGCCGTGGAACACGGCCGCCCGGCTGCGGTCACCGGCTTCGGGCGCCGCCTCGGTGTGGAACTGGAGTTGCGGCTCTTGCTCGATGTGGGCGGCGAACTCCTCGAAGTCCTCCGGCCAGCCCGGAAGATCAAGTTCCCGGGCGGTGTGCCGTGTGCCTTCGAATAGCCGCACCTGCTTTGGGCTGAGCGCCAGCACGTGGAACGGGGCATCCTCGCTGACAATCGGGAGCAGGGGCACGAGGTAGGCGCGAGGGGCGATCATGACACGCTCAGGCAGCGCGAAGGGGACGCCGTATACGAACGTCTCTCGGGGCAAGTAGTAAACGGCCAATCCCTCGCGCTGATGGGCCCAGAACGGAGCGTCGTCGACCAACTGCCTGAGCGGCTCGAGCTTTTTGCGTGCGTCGGCAGCCCGCCGTCCCCCGGCGATCAGCGCCTTTTCGGCCTTTCCAAGGAGGTTCTTGAACCGGATGGGGCCCTGCCTGGTTTCGCGCCCGCTGAGATGCGTGGGCATCAGCAGTGACACGCACCACGCATCGGCCACCTCGGCCAGCCGACGGAAGTGTCGCGAAGTGAGCATCTCCATGTTGAGTATCCTCGCGGTTGGGTTTTCCGGCCAGATTGTCGCGGTCGGCGCGGGACGCCGCGAGCCGCAAACCTCAGTCCGGTCGTGCGATTCACGTTGTTCGGCGGGCGGAGTCGTCATGTGTGCAAAGTGCGCGCCGCCCGCGATGGGTGGGATCGGTATTACCGGAATCGTCCGGCGCAGACGACTTGGCATAGAATATGCATGAATCCTCCGGCCAGCGCCGCCGATCCAGCCGCGTGCAAAGGGCGGTTGGTCAGCCGCCGACGTGCGTTGCGTCCGCGATGGAAGGTGGTACTCACCCCCCCCGAGTAAGAGAGTTGAGACAGGAGGACATGTCGTGAGATGGATCGTGCTGCCGAGTTGCTGGCTGCTGGTGGGGATTCTTGCCGGCTGCACGCCGGAGAAGACCCCGAGTTCGCCCGAGACGGGGCCGGAACAGAAGGGCGCGCCTGTCGGACAAGGGGAGCCGGGCGAAGAGGGCGTCACCGCCGACGAGGTACGCGAGGAACTCGATGGCAACGAGCGTTTCCTAACTGCTGGCCTCAGGGCCAGAGAGGAGGGTCTCATGTTAATTGCTGCAAAGCAAGTCTGCGGTTGTTCGATCGAAGGCGCCGACGGAATCGTCGGTACGGTCAAGGATTTGCTGTTCGACGGCCGAAGCTGGACGGTCCGCTATCTCGACGTGGACACGGGCCGCTGGCTTCCGGGCCGCCGTGTGATCTTCTCGCCCGAGGTGATCCAGGCAGCCGACTATGCCGCCCGGCGGTTGGTTACGCGGCTCACGAAGGAGCAAGTCGAAGACGGCCCTTCATTCCACCGCGATCTGCCCGTCTCCCGTCAAAGGGAGATCGAGCTGGCGCGCCACTATTCCTGGGGCGCGTACTGGGCGAACGTCGCATTTGCCGAAGGCGAGGAGGAAGGCAGGGAGGAAGAAGGCAATCCCGATCTCCGTAGCACCCAGGCGGTGTCCGGGTATCGCATTCAGGCCATCGACGACCAGATCGGCCACGTCGAGGACTTCATCGTCGACGACGAGGCCCTGGAGGGCGGGCCCTGGGAGATCCGCTACCTGGTCATCGACACCCGGAACTGGCTGCCGGGCAGGCACGTCCTCGTTCCCCCGCTGTGGGCCGAGTCGATCGACTGGGACATGCAGCGCGTGGAAATCGGACTGACTCGCGAAATGATCGAGTGCAGCCCCGAGTACAACCCCGGTGAGCCGATCAACCGGCAGTACGAGGAGGTGTTCTACGACTACTACGGCCGGCCGAAGTATTGGACGGGAGCCGGGCACGCCGTTTGACGCCGGCCGTTCGAGGCCGGTGCCACGGACGCGAAGCTCCTGCACAATCCTCCGCGGCCGGCCGCCGGGGCGCCGAGAGCACGCCGCCGATGAACGTCCTGATGCTGAGCAACGTCTACACGCCGCTCGTGGGCGGCGTGACACGGAGCATCCAAGCGGTTGCCGGCGAGCTGCGCCGACGCGGCCACCGCGTGCTGATCGTCGCCCCCCGCTTCGGCGACGACACACCCGACGACGAACAGGACGTGATTCGCATCCCCGCCGTTCCGAACATCTACCGTCAGCGGTACGCTTGGCCGCTTCCGATCCCCGGCTTCGTCCACGGCACGATCCGCGACTTCGGGCCCGACGTGATTCACACGCACCACCCCTTTCTGCTCGGCAAGGCGGGCCAGCGGGAATCGGTGCTCTGGAACCTGCCGCTGGTCTACACGCATCACACGCGGTATCGGGAATACATGGAGAAGTCGCTGGGGCACTCGCAACTGGCCACCGAGCTGCTCTGGAGCCTCACGATCTCCTACTGCGATCTGTGCGACGTGCTGATCGCGCCGAGCCGGAGCATCGCCTCGATGCTCGAGGAGGCCGGCGTTCGGCGCGACATCGAGGTGATCCCCACCGGCGTGGACTTCGAGCGGTTTCGCCGCGGCGAGGGGGCCCGGATTCGCCAAGCCGAGGGAATGCCGGAAGACGCGTTCGTCGTCGGCTCGGTCAGCCGCCTGGAGCCCGAGAAGAACTGGGAGTTCCTCGCCCCCGCCGCCGCACGCTACGTGAAGGAGAACCCGGGGGCACACTTCCTGGCCGTGGGCGAGGGGAGCTCGGCCGAGCGGATCCGGGCGGCGTTTCGCCGGCAGGGCGTTGTCGAGAGGCTGCACACGCCCGGCATCCTCGAAGGCGAGCGCCTCGTTGACGCCTACCACGCCATGGACGTCTTCGCCTTCGCCTCGCACACCGAGACCCAGGGAATGGTCGTCACCGAGGCCATGGCCGCCGGGCTGCCGGTCGTGGCGCTCGACGCCTCGGGCGTGCGCGACGTCGTGGTCGACCGAGAGAACGGTCGCCTGCTCGACGACGAGGACTCCGAGTCGTTCCTCGCCGCGCTGGACTGGGTCCGCAAGCTCGACGCCGGCGCCCAGCGGCGCCTGGCCGAGTCCGCGCGCCGCACGGCAGCCGACCTGTCGATCGACAACTGCACCGGGCGGATCCTCGACGTCTACCGGACCGCGATTGACGCGCGCGCCCTTCTGCAAGGCGAAGGCCGCGACGCCTGGCCCTCCTCGTTGCGGTTCCTCCGCTACCAGTGGCAGACGTGGTCGAGGCTCCTGGAAGTCGCCGGGCAATCGCTGCTGGAAACGAAGAAGTAGCGGCTCCAACCCCTAAGGAGAGCGCCATGCAATTGCACGAAGTAATGACCCGCAGCGTCGAGAGCATCTTGGCCGACGCCACGCTGGAAGAGGCGGCGTCCGTCAGATCAGCCCCTCGTCGCGGGCATGGATTCGTGCCGGCGGCGAGGTGGCTTCGACGGCCGAGAAGGGCTCGATGATCTCGTAGTGGTGGGCGGCCCCTTCGGGCACGACCCAGCAGTCGCCCTGCTCGAGCTCGACGGTCTGGCCCTCCAGGTGCAGCCGGGCACGGCCCTGGATTACGAACCCGACCGTCTCGTAGTCGCGGCGGGTCTCCGGCTTCGGCTCGCCCGGGTTTTCGTCCTCCCAGAGCCGCATCGCGACCCGTTTGCCCGACGCCAGGTACTTTTGCCCCAACGAGCCCGCGGGTGAGTGTGAGGCTTGGACTTTCTTTACGCTGGTATCAGCCATTCTTCTTCCCCTCTTTCCTTATTGCCATTTTCCCCGGACGATTTCGACTACGTTCGCGCCGCGCTGAGCAGTTTGGCCTCCAGCGTGATCTCGGCCGCGGAAAGGACCCTCGAGAGCGGGCAGCCCTGCTTGGCGCCCTGGGCGATGCGCTGGAAGGTCTCGTCGTCGACGCCGGACACCTCGGCCTCGGTTTCCAGCTCAACCTTGGGGATCACGAAGCCGTTGCCACTCTTTTCCAGGTGCGCCCGGGCGGTGGTCTCGATCCGCACGGGCGGGTGGCCGGCGTCGCCCAACTCCTTGGCCAGGGCCATCGAGAAGCAGCCGGCGTGGGCCCCGCCGATCAGCTCCTCCGGGTTGCTGCCGGCGCCGTCCTCGAACCGGGCCGCGAAGCTGTAGGGCACCTGCAGCTTGTCGCTCCCCAGCGAGATCGTACCCTGTCCCTGCTCGACGTTGCCTTCCCAGACCGCGCGTGCTTCGCGAACTGCCATCGATCGTCTCCTTGCTGAGTCGGGTGGGTTGATTGCTTCCAGTCGATCCATGCGAGCAAGTAGCGCGCCGTTTGAGCGGAAGCTCGCCGGTCGCGGACGCGCCGAGTACTTCCCGCGGGACCGGCGCCCGAAACGTCCGACAACCTGACGCCACGCCCGGACAGCCTGTCGCGGACTCCGGTGTCTTCGAGGGGGCGTTGCCGGACCGCCGGCCGGCGTGCTCGAAGGCCGGCGCGTGACCAGCTTCTTCGCCATCAAAGACGACATGACCAACGCCGGGGCGGAGTGGATCGACGAAGAGGTGGTCCGCCACGACAACCTGATCACCAGCCGGACGCCGGACGACCTACCGGCGTTCCTGCGCGCGATCGTCGTCAGCCTGGCGGAGAGCCCCGTGGCCGCGTGAGTGCCACGAACGATGCGCCCGCCGGCTAGCCCGGATTATTCACAAGTGCTCTATATGCGGGATGCGAACGGCGACGGCAAGGTGGACAAGGCAAACAGCAGTTCACTGGATCAGATTCGGCATGCCACGTATGACATCGCCATGGCCGGCGGCTACTTCGTCACCGGTTTCCGCTCGACGTGCTGGGGCGGCTATCGAAACCCGCCGGACGGTTTCATTCTCGACGATCCGATCGACGATCCGTGGGAGGAGCAGGTCCGGCAAGTCCACGACCTGTTCACCTCGCTTGAGTGGTGGAAGCTGGAACCCTCCGATCACCTGCTCACAACGACAGCCACAGGATGCTATTGCCTGGCCGAGCCCGGGCGGCAGTACGTCGTCTACGTGCGTGGTGCCAGGAAGATGAGTGTGACACTGGAGGCGGGCGGTACGTACCAATTGGAACGCTTTGATCCTCGGAGTGGTCGACGGGCAAAGCAGGGGGTGCTTTCGGGCGGCGAGCAGGAGATTGAAACGCCAGACACCGGCGACCATCTCTTCGTGCTATTCCGAATAAGTCCGGGGAAGGGAGATGCTCGATAAGTATGAGCTACCGAGAGGTAACCGGCTCTGGTTTCTTGCGCAGATCGTAGCAGTAGATCCCGTCAGCGCCGCGCGCGTAGAGTAAGCCGTCGACGTAAGGCCAGGTGATCGTCGCGTAGAGCGGCGTGGTGGGTGGGTGCGGATCGACCCACGGATCGCCCCCGACGCCGAAATCTCGTCCATTGGCGCTGGCCCAGAACACCGTGTTTTTTACGTGCGACGCGTCACCAAGAATCATCAGCCGGTCTTCGAGCCTCATGATGTTCCCAGGTCGGCGACCGGAGGGGACACTGATCGTTCCGAGGTGCTTGCCGGTCGACGCATCGAAACACGCGACGGGATAGGGCTCTTGGGGTGGTTCCTCCACCCCGCAGAATACCAGACCGTCGAAGAGCACCGGCTGATTCTTGGGATGGATCTTCGGTCCGGTCTTGGGTTCGTGCTTCCACAGCAGTGTCGCACCGTCGGAGCCGAGCCGCCACATCGCCAACAGCCCCACCCTGCTGTCCCTGCCGTTTTCGTCTTGGAATCTCACTCCCGCAGCGCGGCCCACGATGAAGTCCCCCTCAATGCCCAGCATGGTGTCTTCCGGTGCCCCGCCGAACGGCTCGGTCCAAAGCACCTTGCCCGTCTTGGGCTCGATGCACGCCATTTCGCTGTCCGTCACGGGATGGCCTTTGAGGATCGGGCTGTAGCCCGCCATGAGGACGTACTCGCGGCCTCCCGTGGACCATCGCACGGGATAGCCTCGCATCTGTTTCTGCCATAGCAATTCGCCTGTTTCGGCATCGAAGGCGAGCAGACCCTCGACCAGGATCACCCCGCCAATGCCAACCAGGTTCTGCCCCGATCGCTTTCCAAAGTGAATCGACTTGATCGTGTTTCCCGTGCCGGCAGACTCTACGGCAAACTGCTCGCCCCGTCTCGCCGCGTCGACGTAGGCCCTCACGCGATCTGCGTACTCGGGCAGCGGCGTTTCCCACGCGGTCTGCCCCGTCTTGGCTTCCAAGCAGCGAAGAACGTGGCCGGTGCAGAAGGAGTAGACGCGGTCTTGGTAGATACAGGCCGAGAGGCCGGAATTGCCGGCGCTTTTCATGTCGGTGTAGCACGGACCACCGGGAAACTCTTTCTTCCAGAGGGTCTTGCCGGTGTACGCGTCGACACACAGGACCACGTCCGTGGCCAGAAGAGCCGTTCGCTTGTGCCTCCTCATGGGTGTGTCCACCCACGGCGTGTCGTCGGCCGGGAGGTAGTAGCTCAAGAACACACGTCCATCCGCGACGACGGGACTCGCCCCGCCGCCGGCGTAGAGCCCCTTTTGTGTCTCGCCGTGGCGCCCTCCGGAGAAGTGGCTCTGGGATTGGAATGCCTTGGCAATGGGCGTGATCTCTTCGCTTTGCCACACGAGCTTGGCCTGATGGAGATCGTCGACCAGTTCGTGGCCGCAAGCGATGGCGCGGAAGTTCTGGTAGGGCCCGCTCCAGCACGGCCAACCCACGCGACGGGCTTCCTCGCGACTAACGACGTTGCCGGGCGAGGCGGGATCGTACTTGCCGGCGATCGCCGACCCGGGTTCCACACGCAGTTGGAGAGAACCTGCGACTACGGATATCAATCCCACAAACGTCTTGGCAAATGGCGATCGTATCATTGCTCTTGTTCCTTGACGAATGCACCTTACACAAACCCCGGAAGACCAGACACTCAGCCTCCGATCTCAACGTGTGTCGGCTTGATGACGATCACTCGGCGCGTTCTCGGTTCGCCGTCGGAATCCTTCCATTCGAGGTCAAGCGGACCGGGCTGGGCCCGGCCCACGAAGACGGGAACACCAGGGCGAAGCACGTGCATACCTAGGCAGCGGCCTTTCGCTCGCACGGTCACCGTAATCGGCCCCGGCGAATCGGGCGTTAGGGAAATCGTTGCACCGAGAGCCCGCCCCACCTCCCGAGCACCGAACACGACCCACACGTCGTGCTTCAAATCGACCGCGAGCATGTCCTGAACGGCGTCACCGTTCAGATCGAGGATTGTCGCGGCGGTCTGACCGTGTTGCAGTGATTCTGCCGCTTTGAGACTCGCCTTGCCACCAGATGAGTCACCGAAAGGATTGAGCGGGTCTGCAAACTCGACGGGGGCGCGACCCGTTTCCGCCATATCCAACTCCCGGGCCCAGCCGAAACAAGCGAAACCGCGGTTGAAGAAAATCATCGGGCAGCGGTTCGGTCCGAAAAGGGCCACGCTTTGGCGCCCGTCGTTGTTCACGTCGCAAGGCGCACAACCGATCACTCTTGGCCGATTCATGTTGCCGTGGTAGGCCAACTCGCCCGTTTCGCCGATCATGTTGGTAAAGAGTCGGCTCTGACCGCCGCGAAGCAGCGCAATACCATCTTCGCCTGCCATCACCAGGTCGAGACGGCCGTCGGCGTCGTAGTCGCCACACACGGCCGAGCACGGACTTACGACCGTACCAACTTGGGTCTTGATTGGCGTTTTGAACCTTCCGGGCGCCCTTCCCGCGTAGAATACAATGCCGCCAACGAAGAGTTCGACGATGTCGCAATGGCCATCCGCATTGAAGTCGGCGACCGCGCAGAAGCCGCCCGGCCCAAGGTCAGAAGGGTTCGAGTCCTGCTCCGGCGAGGCAACTTCTCGGGTGGCGAAGCCGCTGTGATCGTCAGGGATCAGGAGCACCGGCCCGTCGGTGGTGCCGGCAAGCAGCCCGGCCCGTGCCGGCTCGCCCAGGGCGAGTGTGTCGAGCGAGAGGCACTCGGTTAGCTTGGCAGCCGAAGTATGCACGGTGAATTTGCCTTCCGGCGTTTGGACAGCAACTCGCACTCGATCCCCGTCCCACGAGGCGAGATCCATGCGGCCGTCGCCGGTGAAATCGCCGGCAACCGCAAGTTTGGAAGCGGTGCTCAGGCGCAACTTCGATGTTAGGTCCTCTGGCGTGGGACCCTTAGCCGCCACCCGATAGACGCGATCGCCGCCGTCAGAAAGCACCAGTACGCACAGCCCGATCGGCTCGCCGAAGTCCGCGACGAGGCAGGCGTTGGCTTCCCCGGGCAACTTGCCGAGGTGAATGTCGCTTTCCCAGGTGACATCCGATCGAACTGGGAAACTGGCTGCCGGTTCGGCGAGCACGTAACGTGTGCCCTCGATGAGCTTCTCCGCGCTGCCCGCCCAAACGGCGAACAGGTCTTGCCGGTCCTGTCCCAGTCGCCACCTTCCCTTCTCACGAAAGACGGCGAACCAGCGGATGCCGATCTGCATCGCTCCCGCCGGCGCGTCGTTAGATGACTCGTCACCGCCACCTTGGAGCACCAACACTGCGGTGGCTGTCTTGCCGGCACCGAAAGCATCGGCGACCTCGGCCTGCGCGAGATCCCGGCTCGCGTCGATCTCGAACTCAAACTGCTTTTCTGAAAGGGCGTCACCCTTCAACGTCTCCAAGACCTCAGCCACGACCAGTTTGTCCTTCGGCACAGAGACCCGAAGAGTGACGATCTGCTCGGACGTGCGCACCAGGTCGACGGGCGTGAACCGCGGGTTAATCACCGCTTGCGCGGAACTCGCGATCATCGCCGCCAGCAAACCCACCGCGACGGCCCACACCCAAGCAAGTCGGAACGAAGGTTGTCGTGCCATGCCGAAGTCCTTTCGGTCAAGTCGCTTCTCCCGCAGACGTTCAACACACCCGCAACAGCCGCCTCAGCATAGTCGGAAGCGAAACGGTAGTCAAAACGTCGGCATCGATACGGCCACCGAACCAGGGCTGATTGTGGGTCGCCGCGTAGTCGTACGGTCGCGATCGAGTGGGCTGCCATATTCAGCCGGACAGTGTGTTCTTCGTGCGGTATCTCCGCCTCGTCTTCCTCTACCAGATTCGTGCGGTGCGCTCTGAGAATCCTGAAGTTGGGGAGATTGACCGCAACGGTGCACGCTCGCCCTGCCGTTTCGGCCAGGCGCACGATGATACCGTCGCCGTCTTCAGCCGCCTTGACCGTTCGCAGCACGACGTTCGGTTGATCCAATTGGCAGAAGCTGCCACTTGCCGGCAGAGGGCCGTCCTGCGGGCCCTGGATTGCCACGGCGGCCAACGGGTTGGCCACTGCACGGCCGAACTCGCCGCACTCCGAGGGCGACCCGTTTCTACTGTGCGTCGTCAGCGAATGGCGGAACAATGCGTCGGCTACCTGTACCGGCTGAAAATTCGTCCGAAAGTTGACCGCCATGACATAAGAATAGATGTGCCCTCTGCCAAATCGTGCCGGGTCGCGCAAGAAGTCTTCGCCGTAGTCCGGTGACGTGACCCCGTGATGCGCCTGGGATACGGCCGGTGGCCACAACCGGCCGAGCTTGATCAGGGGTGCTTCACGGCTACAATAGACCACGCCGCCTCGATCATCGCGAGCACTTACCCAGTCTTGCACGGCGTAAGTCGACGTGTTCGAGCCGGGCCATTGATCGCGAATCGGCTCGATGACCGAGTTGCTCGCTTCGAAGCGGAACCGCGCGTTATCGAGTTTGAACGGAAACGCGACATAGACTTCCTGATGCGGCGTAGCGTCCTTGAGCAGCCGGGTGGCGAAGTCGATGCGCTTGACGCTGTCATAGAGTGTGATCTCCTGCGTCCGCTGCGGACACCCCGGCCCGTTGCCTTTGACCACGAGGGTGGCCATAACAGGACCCGACTCTGCTGGTTGAATCTGCGATTCTGCGTGTGGGAAAACATCGCCCGACTTCGGCTTTCGAACGATCACCTGGTTCACACCGTAGGCCGCTTCGCGGTCGACCCATTGGCGCCCGGTTTCCTTGTCGATAATCTCGTCCACAGCCCCCGTCTGCGGGTCGATCGCGATTCTGTAGAAGCGGCTTTCGAGGGTGCGGTCGCCGATGCGGAGCGACGTTTCGTGCTTTGGCGGTCGCTCTCGGGGCACGATCCGGTAGGTCTTCAGTCCCAGCGGTGGCACGTCCTCGGCTACGAAGACCAGGTCCATGAGCTGACTTTTGCCCCGGTTCAGCGCGCCCTGGCTCGTCTGGCTGATGTGTCCCAAGGCGTAGCGGGCCGACGCGAACGGTCGCGCCGCCAGCGGGTCGGTCAACGTGATGATTTGGCAGGGCACGCCCTGGCCCGTGCTCAAATCGATCAGGTCAAAAGGGTTCTGAAGCAGATCGGCCGGCAGTTGCACGGTCCGCCGGCCGAGGACCGTGCTCGGAGCGAGCACCAGCCCACTACGATCTTGCCGCCAGTACATCGGGCTGCTGCACGGGGCAGGGGGATATGCCGGCATCCGCACCACATCGGTACGGCGGCGGGCCAGTGGATTGAACACAACCACATGGTAGCCGTTTTCTTCCAGGGCGATCTGGTCCGCGATCCGGTTGGTGCTTTTGACCAGAACGTCGTGGGCCAGGGCCGCCCCGCGGTAGGCCAGTTCGCCCTTCTGCCGGACGGCTGCTTCCTGGGCCGGTCCGACAGGATGAGCCATTCCCCAACTGTGTTCGTCGTGCATCAGCACGCATTCATAGCTCTCCGCGAGCGTGTCGGCCGGGTAGACGTAATCGCTCACCATGGCCGCACAAGCCGCGGACTTCTCCGCCGAAGCAAGTTGGTGGTGCGTCAGGCGATTGACTCCCGTTTCCCTGGCCGTGCTGATCGCGCCGACGGGATAGTCGGTGTCCGGCAACTCCCCGCGCACGACCTTCAGCTTCTCCCCGTATCGCTTCTCGAGTTCCCGAAAGAACCGCGTGTTGGTCGAAACAATCAGCCGGGGTGAGGCTTGTCGCTCATTCCATTGCCGCACGATCTCGCTGAGACGCAGGGCAGGAGGGGAGTTGTCGCGCCGTCCGCCCAGAAACTTCAGCCGCACGATGTTGTAGGGGTACCCCCGATCCTCGAGCCGTGCCAGGTGCTTGGTCAGGTCCCGGACCGCCTGCTCGTAGGTCCACAAATGTGGTCCTTCAATCGACGGCCCGCCGTACCAGAGCAGGACCCGGCTGCCCTCCGGCCCCTCCCACCAGAAAGCCCCGGGCATGTTGCGGGCGATCACGTTCTCCTCGTCCCAATTCGGCCGAACCTTGATTCCCCACGCGAAGTAGTCCTGAACGCCGGGCGCGAAGTAGCGGACCCCGGCTCCGTGGAGCACACTCGCCAATCCCCACGAGAACCCCGGAATGTCGTTGAGTTCCGCCGTGTGGATCGGCACGCCGTACTGTCGCTTGAGCCGAAACGACGGGTATAGCAGGCGAATCAGCTCTTCGTGGCTGCACAGCCCGGTGATCTGATTGCCCAGCGTCGCGGTCACTTCGATCCGCCCCTCTTGCATCCGTTGAATCAACTGCTTCCGTTTGTCGTCGGAGCAAGACCTGAGATAGTGTTGCACGGACCACGCCTGCTCGACGACGTAACGAAACCTCGAGTCCTCCGGCCAGTCGGCGGTCTGCTCGCAAAACTCGATAACCTTGTCCAAGTGGGCGTCGTGTTCGCGCAGCACGTTGCTGGGCAGGTCGGTGTAGCCCAAGTCGTGGTGCGACCCGTGCACCAGGTGGACCTCCCAGTTTCGATTCAGCTTCGACTTCGACGGCGGCCGTTCTGCCTGTCTGCTCTCGTCCGCGGCGACGCCGTACGGAATCAGTGCGGAGGCCCCTGCGAGGGCGAAAACCAGCATCCGGCAGCGGGTCGACGGAGATCGCGACATAGCCAGTGTGCCTCCCGATTGTATTGGGAATTGCTGTACAAGACGCGCATTCTCCAGCGGAGCCCATTATACTACCCCTTCAGACGCCGGGCATACAACGACCTGCTCATCGCGGCGATCGCCAAATCGACCGACATCCCGCCCGAGCACGTGATGGTCAACTGCAGTCACACGCACAGCGCGCCGATCACCGTGCCCTGGGGGCCGTGGGAGCAGGCGAAGGACCGGCCTTTCCACAAATTCCTGCCGGAGCGACTGGCCAAGGCAGCCCGGCAGGCTTGCGATCGGCTTCAGCCGGTTCGACTGATCTATGGGCGCGAGCCGACGCAGATCAGGTTCAATCGTGGGAAGCTGCACGGCGACTGCGTGGTCATGGCGCCCGATCCCCACGGGGCCGTCGTCCCGTGGGTCGACGTCCTGTCAGCGAAAAGCCTCGACGGCGTGCGCAAGGCCGTGCTGTTCAGCCATGCCGCCCATCCGGTCGTCGTCCACAACACCAGCCGTCTGATCGGCGGGGACTACCCTGGGTTCGCCGTCCGCCATCTGCAGGAGTCGTACGAAGAGAAGTGCGTGTTCCTTTTCGCACAAGGGTGCAGCGGAAACGTCAACGCCTTTCCGCTGAGGGGAGGCACTGAGGCCGCCGCGGCGGTGGGGCGCGACCTGGGGCAGGCCGTCAAGCGTGCCCTGGACCGAGGCGGTGTCGAGGCCACCGGCAAGCTGAAGGCGTCTTCCTGTGAGCTGATACTTCCACTAGCCGATCCTCCCCCGGTGGCCGAGTTGCAGCAGATCATCGCGGACATCGAGGACGCCGCAAAGCGGGCCCGACGCGAAGCCCTGTTGGCGATTGCCAAGAGCGGCCGGCCGCAGACCATGCGGTTGCGCCCTCGCTCGCCGAAGGCGTCGACCGTGCGCACCTTCTCCCAATTCTCGATGTGGGCCGCCGCGGTCGTGCCGCCCGGCTCGTACATCCGTTCGTGGATTTTCGTTCCGCGGCGCCGGGCCGGCTTGGCCAGGTCTTGGTAGATCTCGCGTCCGGCGTATTCCACGTTGATTGGCCGTCAAAGCTACCGTGGTCTGTACATTCTATCGAAGACAAACGGTGACGACCACAACCAAGCGGAGCAGGCGGAGATCCTCGTCACCGGCGTCATGTCACCGGCCGAACGCGATCTTCTCGCCGTCGAAGCGGACGGTCTGCCTGCCGACACGGGCCTTGGCGCCGAGGCCCTTGCCTTCGATTTTCACCGGCGGCGGCGCGCCGCGCTGCAGCGTGGCGACGACGAAGAACTCGTTGCCCCCCTCGGCGAACACCGCGTCGAACGTGACGTCGAGGATCTTGCCGGCCATGTGCCCGGCCGACTTCTTGATCTTCATGGCCCGAGTTCCGGCCGTGATCTTCACCGGCGAAGGCGTGACGAAGGTTGCAGTCAGGGTCGCGTCGCCCTGGTGGATCGTGAACATGTTCCCGGCGATCGTAATCTCGGCCATCTTCGAATCTCTGTCCTCCGACACGCGGGGAACCTGCCAGAGCCAGACCTTGTCCTTTCCGCCTTGGATCTTGTCGACCACGGCGAATAGAGCAGGGGCGCCGCACTTGCCGCTGTAGTCCACGCCGAACGAACGCATGCCCGAGATGCCGGACGGCCGGAAGGCCCAGTCGTTCCGTTTGCCGCCGTAGAGCGTATAGAGTCGGGTTCCTCTCTCCGGTCGCATCGAGTAGATGTCGTTCAGATCGATGCCCACCACGCCCGACCCGTCCTTGTCCGTTTCGAGGTGCATCAGTCGGCCCAGGGCGCTTTCGTAGTGGTCGTCGCCCGGCAACCAGACGACCGATTCGTTCCAGCGGCGCCGCTCGCGGCCGTCGGGTCCGACGGCCCAGGTCTTGCCCAACCCGGCGATACGAAACGTGCCGGCGTTCGGGCCGTTCCAGCCGCCGATATGATGGGCCTTCAAGAAGACCTGCGTGATCACGTCGTCACCGCCGCGCCAACCGTTGCGGAAGGCGCAAAACCCGAAATCCGGGGCTTCCCACGTCAGCGGCAGCACGCCTGCCGGCGGCTTGGGCTGCATGTCCAGCGGGTAGTTGACAAAGCCCCAGGCAGGGTCTTCCAGCACGGCGTTGACTCGCGAGGCGTCGTCAGTCACCCCTTCGATCCGGTTCCAGGCCCAGAGCATGGCCGGTTTCCATTGGTGCGGAACGATCGGGAACAGGGCGGCGAAGTACCGCCCGCCGATCCGCACCGATCCGTTGATGTCCTGCGCCCAAGGCTTGCCGCCGTCCGGATAGACGTAGACGAAGGCGTTGCGCGTCAGATAGTGCGTCATGTCGGGAAACGGCGACACGTCATAACCGAAGCAGTGGCGGAAGGCCGTGGCGTAGCGATTCGGACCGTCGGTCGTATCCTTGTTGTAATGGGCCACCTCGGCCTGGAAGCCGCCCGTGCCGACCGCCTCGCGGTAGAGCAGGTACATGATCCGCCGGCCGGTGCGGAACAGCTTGTAGTATTCCACGTCGATCCCGCCGAGCCGTTTCCACTCGGCCATGTCGACCTCCCATTCGGCCAGCCGGGCTTCGTACTCGATCTCTTCCCGCGCGTGCAACTCTTGGGAGGCGGCGAGTTCCTGCTCGCTCGCCCGCTCAAAATGCGGCTGGAACTTCCCCCACACGGTTAGGATGCGGGCCAGCACGAGCACCGGGTACAAACCCTTTTCGAGCCGCACGACCTGCTCGTGCGCAATGCGCTGCCCGTTGAGAATCAGTACCGGGCGGCCCGAGTTCGAGTAGGGATTGTACAGCTTGTAGAGCCCGGGCTCGCGAACGTCGAGCACCGTGTAGAGGCAGAAGCTGGCCGTGTCGAGGTTGTTCATCATGGCCTTGATGTCGAGGTTGTTCTCCGCGGCCACGACGTACTTGCTCTCCAGCAGCCGGAAAGTCAGCTTAAACTGATCGAGCTGGATCGTCGTTCCCGCCTCGGGTCGCAACGACTCGAGCCCTTGGACCGAGGCGAGCGGGTCCGTGGCGATGGCCTCGGAAAGAACCTGGGTCGCCAGCCAATTCCTCGGCACTACCCCCGGTTCCATACGCAGCACGGGCACGCCCCGGCCCGGCTGGAAGTCCGCGGCGGCGGGAATGTCCACCTCCAATGCCGGCGGCGTGGGCTCCGGCGGCTCCGGCCCCTTCTCTCCCCACAACACCAGCCCCGCGAAGGCGACCCCCGCGTAAAGGCTCCCCACGTGATTGCTGGCCACGTTCCAGTTGGCCGACTCGGAGATCTTTCGCCCGTCGGTGAATACGCGGGTGGCGATCTTGCGCAGCCAAGTGATCACCTGCATTTTGAAGTCATCGGGCCAGGCGTCGAAGCACAAATCGAGGCTCACCGCCACGCGTTCCACCTGGACGCCCAGGGCCCGCGCCGGCGCAAACGCCGCGCTGCACCCCTTGCCCTTGAAGACGATTTCGGCCACTTCCCGGCGAGCCAACTCCGCGTATTTCTTGTCGCCGGTGAGCTGGTATTGCACGCCCCAGCCGACCGGTCCGTCCATTTCCTCGAAGACCGCCCGGCCGAACGGCGTCTTGAGCTTCTCGCGGAGCTTCGGCAGCTCGCCCCTGCGGAACACGGTGCGAGGGTGCTCGCCGGGCTGGACCGGCACGAAGTCCTTGCCCATGACGTTCTGTTGCAGGAACATGGTCCCGGTTGCCTCGCCCGTCACCTTCTTCCCTTTGAACGTGCCGTCGTAAGTCCCTTCCAGACGGCCGTCTGCCTTCCGGGCCAGTTGCACGCGGTACTGGGCCGGCCCGCCGGGAGTCCAGCTATCGGCGGCGATCCTCATGCCGATCTCCAGCTCGAAGAATTGGCCGTCCACCACGGCTTGTTTGACGTACCCCAGGTGCAGGCTGACGTTGTACTCCCGCGCGATGCCGATCACGAGCTGCCACTGCCCGTCGATCCGCTCCAGCTCCAGAATCAGATCGGCGTCGCGCCCCGTCGGCTCTGCCGTTTGAAACAAGGCGTTGCGAAGATTCAGCTCTAGCACCTCCGTCTCGGGCAGCCGCGTCTCGTCCGCCCGGCCCGCTGCGCCGGCAACGGCCGCCACCACGAGCCCCGCTGCAAAGCACCGTCCCAATCTTGCCATCGCGCTCTCCTTTGATTCAATGGGTGGCGTTCCGCACGTTTGCTGGAGACGATTCTCGCGTTCGGTGAGCTGGTGTTTGTAGTGCGGGTAGTCATTAGCAACGGTCGCACATACCTGGCCGCGATTGAGATACTCGATCGCCAAGCATCCGACTTCGTCCACGACGCGGATCGAGATGTGGCAGGATAGCGCTGCGGTGCACCCTCCCTCACTGCCTGCCTCCACCGACGAGTTGCTCGTGCTGCTGGCCAGGCGGGCCGAGCGGACCCTGAAGTCCGTCGACGCGCTGCGACGCGAGCTCCACGATGCCTGCGACGTGAAGACGGCCGCGTCGCGTCTGGGAGTCGGGCGCCGTGCCGTCCTCGAATTGATCCATCGGCGAGTCCTGCCGCGAGCCGTGCGGACAGCCCAGGGATGGCGGATTCCGCGGAAGTCTGTGGCTGAGCTGGAATCGGCCTGTCAGCAACTGCCTCCAGGCAGGCCGACAACTTCCCGATGGATCTCGCTTCGCCAGGCGACTCGTCAGTTCGGTCCTCGAAGCCACGTTTCGGTTTCTTCAGCGGGGAGACGGGGGGTATGCCACGTCGCGGACGGCCGGCTACTTCCTGCTCCACTGTGGGGCGGGATTGAAAGTAGCCCAGGTCGCCCGCT
>Ga0180438_10005593_pt1 | contig 17379 bp, 14 predicted proteins | sample SS_ome_12_FD_132455 | JGI IMG/M metagenome (GOLD analysis project Ga0180438, IMG submission 132455) | Hypersaline lake sediment archaeal communities from the Salton Sea, California, USA - SS_3_D_2 metaG | ecosystem: Environmental > Aquatic > Non-marine Saline and Alkaline > Hypersaline >...
AAAAGCTGTAAATCTTCGCATCTCCTTGCTCTGTATCTTCCTGCTCTTCGCGATCTCCCTATCCGGCCGGGGCGAGTCGAGCGCGTCGATGCCGCGGCCGCTTCCGGTCAGAGCCGGGCACGCTGGCAGGAAAGGGGCGGTGAATGGCGGGCAGGACGGAGCAAGGGGCGGGGAAATCGTCGCAGCCGGACCGGCTGCGGAGCAGCCTGCAGGAACCACGAGGCAGGGTGAGAGTGCGAGTGCTGCAGCCGGCCCGGCCGCGATTCTTCACACCCGCGGCTCCGGCACCCTTCTCGAGCTGGGTTTCCCCGATCACCCGGCGGTTGAATATTGGCGGGAGCGCTTTCTGGCCGGGGGTGCCCGGGCTCTGCAGGAGACACTGGATCGGGGGCAAATCTTCCGCCGCTTCATTGCCGGTCGGCTTGCCGAAAGGGGACTACCTCAGGAGCTGATCTACCTGCCGATACTCGAATCCCACTACCGGATCCGGGCCGTATCCCGCTCCGGAGCCACGGGACTGTGGCAGATCATGGACAATACCGCCGCTCCACTGGGACTTGTTACGGATCGCTGGGTGGATGAGCGCCGGGACTTCTGGAGATCCACGGAAGGGGCGCTCCGAAAACTCGAAGAAAATTTCGCCACCTTCGGGGACTGGGATCTGGCTTTGGCCGCCTACAACTGCGGCACCGGCAAGCTAACCCGTACGATCCGCTCCAGCGGCGTCCGCGACTTTTGGGCTCTCCGGGATATGGGCGTACTTCCTCCGGAAACCGCGGCATACGTACCCAAATTTCACGCCCTGGTGTCGATCTTCAGCGATCCCGCGGCCCACGGGCTGGAGGTGAGCTGGAAGCAGGCACCAGCCTGGCGGCGCCTGCCGCTTGAGCGCAGCGTGGAGCTGGCTCTTCTGGCCGAGAAAGCGGGTCTACCCCTCTCTCTGATGGAGGATGCTCATGCCGAGCTGAAAACACCGATCACGCCGCCTGTATCCGGCCGGCCCTACCACCTCAAGTACCCGGCGCAGTACGGCGAGCGGATCGCAGCGCTGCTGGCGGATCCGGGGGTCCAGCTGCTGCGCTATACTTTTCACCGCATTCGCTCGGGGGACACCTTCTACGCTCTGGCCGAGTACTACGAGCTGAGCGCAGCATTGCTGATGGAGGCCAATCCGGCGATCCCGCCGCGCTCCATGAGAGTTGGTGAGCAGCTTCGCATTCCCGTGTTTTCCGGACGCCCCGTCAAGGCCGAACCGATCGTAAGCCTTTCGGAGGACGAGGCGGCCGCCTATACGGCCATCCACACCGTGGTGGCCGGCGACACGCTCTGGGGCATCTCCAGGAGCTACGGCACCACGGCGGAGAACCTGGCCTGGGTCAACGGACGTAGCCTTGACGCGCTGCTGAAACCCGGGGAAACTTTAAAAGTACCTCCGCCTGCGCCAGGGTCGGTGCGGGTGCACTCGCAGCCGGGCACTCGGAAGCCCACGCCGGTGCCTACCCAAACGCGCACGGTGCCGCCCGTACAGCTGCACGCGGAGGAAGGAGAAACAAGGTGAACAGGATCGGCATCTTCCTCCTCCTTCTCCTCTGTACTCCGGGCGGATTACTCTCGGCCCAGGAGACCAAAGAGGAGCAAATGGTCGTCTCGGAACAGGTCGAGTGGGAGCGGGGTGTCCTGATCTTGGAGGTAGCCCTGGCCATCGAGGCCAAGGAGTTCAATCCAGGGAGCCGTTTTGATGCGGAGCGGGATATCGAGCGGCTCCTGCCTGGTCTTTTCATGTCCGCCGTTGTGGACATTCCCTTCGATTCCTATCGCACGATCGGGGAGCGCCTCAAAGAGGACCAGCTGCTCTTCCAGCGCCTGGAGAGCAGCGCTGTCGATTCGGTCTCCAAGCGCTACTCCCGGGTTCGGGAAGATCTGCAGGAGATCCAGGTCCAGTACCGCTTTCCCTTCTACGGAGAGGGCGGATTCGTGGTGCCTCTGATCACCCACAGCCGGCCCTACCCCGTGGAGCGAAAGCTCGGCTTTGTTCCCTCCCGGAACTTCACCGGCCTGGTGATCTACGCCGGCGGGGAGCTTCCCGCCCACGGCAAGGATATCCGCCAGAAGGTGCAGCCCGCCGTGTTTCCCACTCTCTACGATGAGGACATGAATCCGATTCTCTACGTGGAGATGTGCGATCCCCTCTACCTGAAGCGATGGGGTATGGTTGCCTACTCGGAAACTGAAGCGGACAGTGCGCTTCTGGAGCGCATCGGCGCGGCCCCCCTGCGCACCGTAGCCAGAGGGGTATTCGGCATCAATGCCACGGATCTGCTGCTTCCCAAGGAGGCGGTGGATCGTCTTCTGGTGCGGGAGGCCAACCGGGAGATGCTCAGCCAGGGCCGGGTTTTGATCGTAATCGATGAAGATTGACTCGGAATAACCTTTTTGGTTATCCTAGTCGCCGACTCATGAGCCCAAACATACGCTCCCGTCAGCTGAAACGTATTCTCCCCCTGCTGCCACTCTGTGCGATCCTCGCCCTTTTCATGAGCTCTTGCACCCGGCACATCGGCTACGGACTGGTTTTGTGGGCAGGAGAGGAAAGCCCCGTTCGAACCGGTGAAATCCTGCCGGTGCAGCAGGAGTCTCAGATCCAGAGCACCTATCTTATTCGTTTGCCCGGCACCAAGGAGCTGGCCGAGGTACCCACCTGGAGGATGCGCCTGTTCGCCAGCAAAGAAGAGGCGCTTCAGGGAGCCGAGGAGTATGCCCCCTACCAGAACATGTACGCCTACTCCCGACGGGACGGTCTGCCCCTGCGGGAAGAGCCGGAACAAGAGGCTCGGCGGGTGTACAAGCTGGCCGAAGGACAGCTGGTGAAGGTCCTGTCCCGGGGGGAGCAGAAAGTTACGATCGGAAGCTACGAGGACTACTGGTATCTTGTCTTAACGGAGGACGGCTACCAGGGGTACTGCTTCGGCTACTATCTGCCGGCGTTTAGTCCCAGCGGCGATCCCAAGGCGGAGTTGGATGCGCTGATGGCTCAGGATCCGATGCTCGAAGCCCTGCTGGGGACCGACTGGAGGCCGGAGTACTTCCAGGAGATGGTGGGTGAGGGCCGAATCGATCTGACGGCCTTCGGTCCCGGCTTCGGGTTTTTCGTTGACCAGGAGGAAAGACGGATTCGTCTGATCACGGGCAAACGATCCTACAACTGGCCGTATGAACGGCTGGAAAACGTGGGTGCCAACCGCTACGTATTCGAGGGACCTGAGACCGGCAGCGGCGGCATCCGGATCAACATGCAGTCCAGCCGGCGCATCGTGTGCACCTATTCGGTCGGGGATCAGGTGCTCAGTTCGGTGTTCATCGCCTTTGAAGAGGATATCGAGGAGATCGTTACCCATGAGAGGGAGCGACGGGAGCGCCTGGCCCAGATGTTCAGCTCCAGGAGCCGGGTCCTGCGCAGCAGCGCCTACGGAAACATCTATCTCGAGGAGGAGATGCGTTTCCGCTGGGAGAATTTCGGCAGGCTCGGAGAGCAGATCTTTCTCAAGGCTGTCAGGGGAGCGGGAGCCATTGATTTCCCCTACTATCTGTCCGATCGTCTGAGTGCTTCATTCAACGGTGTCATCACCTTTCGCTTCAATGAATACGAGAAGGACCAGGGGACGAGCTTTCTGTACTCCTTCGAATCTTCCGGGGTGCGATTCGAGTATGTACGGCCGCAGGGCATTGAAAATCTAGAGGTGGTGCGCCGCGACAATTCGCCGCTGGTGATCTTCTTCAGCTACGGCGGTTCCTGATGCCTTCGGTCATCCTCACGGAGGCGCACCTCGCCTTCGGGGAACGCAATATTCTCAAATCCGTCAATCTCAACCTGTCCAAGAACCGGAAGCTCGCCCTGGCCGGAGCCAACGGAAGCGGGAAGACCACGCTGATGCGCATCCTGATCGGCGAGCTCAAGCCTGATCTGGGCACCGTGGTGCGGGAGAAGAACACCCGCATCTCCTACATGCCCCAGTCCGGAAGCGGCAGCTCCTCCCTGAGCCTCGATCCCGACTGCACGGTATACGATCACGTGGAAAGAGCCTTTACCGCCGAAGCGGAGCTTGAGCGGCAGCTGCGCGCTGCGGAGATCGAGCTGGGCGAGCACAGGGAGAGCTCGCCGGAACTCACCCGGCTGCTGGATCGACATCACGAACTCCAGGAGCATTTGGAACGCTCAGGCTACCACCGCCGGGCCGAGGGGATCGAGCGGGTCCTTCAGGGTCTGGGCTTCGGCAGGGATGAGTTCGCACAACCGGTCGGGAGTTTCTCCCAAGGCTGGCAGATGCGCATCAGTCTGGCCAGGGTGCTCTGCGAGGGAGCGGACCTGCTTCTGCTGGATGAGCCGACGAACTTCCTCGATCTGGAAGCCCGAATCTGGCTGGAGGGATTCCTCCGGGAAACCGCCGCGGGCGTGCTGGTGGTCTCCCACGACCGCTACTTCCTCGATACCACGGTGAATGAGGTCGCCGAACTGTACCAGGGCAACCTGACGATCTACCCGGGCAGCTTCAGCAGCTACGAGCGCCGGCGGATTCAGGAGCTGGAGCAGATCGCCGAAGCCTACGAACAGCAGCAGGAAGAGATCGCCCGTATCGAGCAGTTCATCCGGCGCTTCCGCTACAAGGCGACCAAGGCCCGTCAGGTCCAGAGCCGCGTCAAAGCCCTCGAACGAATGGAGCGGATCGAAGCGCCCCCGGTGCACAAGACCCTGCACTTCTCCTTCCCCGAGGCGCCCCGCAGCGGCAGGCTGAGTGCGCAGATCGAGGATCTTCACAAAACCTACGGGGGAAAGAGGGTGTTTGCCGCCGCAGGCCTTACCCTCTCCCGGGGAGAGAAATGGGCCCTGGTGGGTCCGAACGGTGTGGGCAAATCGACTCTCATGCGGATGATGGCAGGGCGGGAGGAGGCGGATTCCGGTACGATTCGCTACGGCAGCGGCGTACAGGTGGGCTACTACAGCCCCGAAGAGGTGGAAAATCTGGAAGAAGCCAAGACCATCGAGGAGTTGGTGACCGACTGGGCGCCGACGGAGATGGTTCCCCACCTGAGATCCCTGCTGGGAGCCTTTCTGTTCCGGGGAGACGACGTGTACAAGGCGGTGGCGGTCTTGAGCGGCGGGGAGAAGAGCCGGTTGGCCCTGCTGCGTCTGCTGCTGCAGCCGACAAACCTGCTGTTCCTGGACGAGCCGACCAACCATCTGGACCTGCAGTCCAAGGACATCCTGCTGGACGCCCTGAGTCGGTACAGCGGAACCGTGGTGTTCGTCTCCCACGATCGGAACTTCATCGATGCCCTGGCCGACCGGGTGGCCGAGGTGGGGGGCGGAGGGATCCGGCCGTACCCCGGTGACTACGCCTACTACCTGTGGCGGAAGAATCAGGAGGAGCAGAGCCCCGAGCACTCGGAGCCGTCCCGCTCTGCGGAATCCTTCGAACCCCAGGGATCCTTTCAGCAGGTGCGGGAGCAGAGCAAGGCTCAAAAGCGGGAGCTGCGCCGTCTGGAACGGGAAGAGGAGGAGCTGCTGGCCACGATGGAGCAGCTGGATGAGGAAGGTACGCGGCTGGAGCATCTGCTGGCTCAGGAGGCGGTGTACCGGGATGGACAGCGGGTCAGAGAGATCAAGGAACAGCTGGAGGCGATCACGAACCGAAGGGAACGGTTGATGAGTCGCTGGGAATCAGTCGATAAACAACGAAAAGAGGTTTTATGAAAAACAAGGACTTCAACAATCACCGCACCGTAGGGTTCGTATCCTTTCGGTTCTCCGGAACCGACGGGGTCAGCCTGGAAACCGAAAAGATGGCCGACGTGTTCCGCCGCTGGGGATACCGCTGCGTTTTCATGGGCGGAGAGCTGGACACGCCTCCAGAGGATTCTTTTCTGGTCGAAGAGACCCATTTCCAGCATCCTGACATTCGCGAAATCTATGAGGACTGTTTCAGCCAGACCAGCCGTCCCCCGGAGCTAACGAAGAGGATCCACCAATACCGGGAGCTGTTCAAGCGAAAGCTGTACGAGTTCATCCGCAAGTTCGAAGTGGATATCCTGGTTCCGGAGAACGCCCTCACCATTCCCCTGAACGTGCCTCTGGGTCTGGCCATAACCGAGGTCATCGCGGAGACCAGCATCAAGACCATCGCCCACCACCACGATTTCTTCTGGGAGCGCAAGCGCTTCCTCAACAACTGCGTGTGGGACTACCTGAACTCCTGCTATCCCCCTCACCTGAATACGATTCAGCACGTGGTGATCAACTCCTCAGGTCAAAACCAGCTGGCTCTGCGGACCGGCATCGGCGCCACCCTGATTCCCAATGTGATGGATTTCGAGCATCCCCCGGAGCCGCCGGATGAGTATACCAAGGATGTACGCAAGGATCTGGAGGTCGGGGCGGATACGCTGCTCATACTGCAGCCGACCCGGGTGGTGCAGCGCAAGGGGATCGAGCACGCCATCGAGCTGGTCGCCCGCCTGGGAAAGCCGGCGACCCTGGTCATCTCCCACGCCTCCGGAGACGAGGGCTACGAGTACCAGCAGAGGGTCAGGGAGTACGCGGAGATGCTCGAGGTGGACGCCCGCTTCGTTCAGGACATCATTTCCGATGAGCGGGGAACGACGGGGGACGGCCGCAAGATCTACTCGCTCCAAGATATCTATCCCTACGCCGATCTGGTGACCTATCCGTCCCTATCCGAAGGATTCGGAAACGCCTTTCTCGAGGCGATCTACTTCAAACGCCCGATTCTGGTGAACAACTACTCGATCTATTTCTTCGACATCAAACCCAAGGGTTTCGATGTGATCGAGATGGACGATTTCATTACCGAGGAGACGGTGCGCCTGACACTGGAGGTCCTGGACTCACCGCAGCGGGTCCGGGAAATGACCGAGAAGAACTACGCCCTCTGCCTGAAGCACTACTCCTACCGCATCCTCGAAGTCAAGCTGCGCCACATCCTGAGCTCCTTCTGGGGGCAGCGGTAGCAACCGGTCGTGGGGCAGCCCGCCGACCCGGTGCCTACCCGCAGCCGGCCGCCTTGACGATCCGCTCCGCCAGGGTTTGCAGGTCCCGGGACCGGGTCGAATCGCAGACAGGAATCCCTTCGAAGTTTTTCATCCCTTCGGCGGAGCGAACAAAGGATCCGGCCACCGCGAGGATCCTATCCCTGGGAACGCGCCGGAGCTGCAGTGTTTCTTCCCAGTCCGAAGGATCGCCAAGGCACACGATCACGGTGCCGGCGGCCTGCGGCTCTCCCCCCTCGGAAACTATGAAATCCAGCCGATCCGGAACGCGCTCGAGCATCTGCCGGAAGGATCTGCCACCTCTCTCCAGGATCAGGCTCTCTTGCGGTCCCTGCACGAGGACGAAGCGCGCCCCGGCTTCAGCAAGGGCGTAGGAGTCCCCGGCGCGGTGGTCCAGGGTCAAGCGGGCCACGTGGCTGGATTTGAGAGCCGCCACGGTGTAGCCCCGAGCGGACAGGTCGGCGATAAGCGCGGTGCAGACCGTGGTCTTGCCGCTGTTTTTCAGACCCGTTACACAGACGAGGTAGGGAGGATGCTTCAGGTGCTTCACGACTCCCCGATCTTAGCCTGCCCGGCTGAGACGCGTATACCCCCGCGATTGGTCCCCGGTTGCCGGCACGCGGCGGAATCGAGTACATTGCTATCGAAGACAGCGAAGCTGGCAAACCCGGCGAAAGCCGCGCAGATGAGCGAAATAGATAGAACGGAGGTAGAGCAATGGAACGGGACTTGGAGGTGCTTGTCGGAGACAAGCGGATCGCCACGAACGAATTCGCAAAACAGATTATCATCAGTACCCTCACGGGGCTTCTGAAACCTCTAAAACACGTGGATACGGGGGAAAAGATACAGATCACCATCGGAGCGCTCAAGGGTTAGCTCGAAAGATGGACCGTCTTCTGTTCATCGCTCTGCGGGCCGCGGCCAGGGCGTTTCCGGAAATTCTCTCCGTCTATCAGGGATCCTTTACCGTCGATACCAAGGCGGATCGATCGCCGGTAACCGAAGCGGATCGACGTTCGAATCAGATCATCACGGATGAGTTGTCCCAGGCCAGCCCGTATCCGATCCTAAGCGAAGAGGGGAGGAGTATCCCCTTTGCCGAGCGCCGCCACTGGCGGCGGTTGTGGGTTGTGGATCCCCTGGATGGAACCAAGGAGTTCGTCAAGCGCAACGGGGAGTTCACCATAAACATCGCTTTCGTGGAGGAGACCGTTCCGGTCCTGGGGGTGGTGTACGCGCCCCTTCCCGATCTTCTCTACTTTGCCTGGGAGGACAGCGGCGCACGCAGCGGGTCGTACAGGCTCGAAGGATTCTCGAAACATGCTGAGAAAATACCGGAGGACCTGGTCGAGCGGGCGGTCAAGCTGTCTCACAAAGAGCCTTTCGACTTCGACGAAACGCGAAGACGAGAGACGATCACCGTGATAGGAAGCCGCTCCCACCGGGGGCCCCATTTCACCGGTTATGTTCGCGAGCTCAAGCGCAGATTCGCCGAACGGGTGGAGATCAAGACCAGCGGCAGCGCCCTCAAACCCTGCCTGGTTGCCGATGGAGCGGCGGATATCTATCCCCGCTTCGGACCCACCATGGAGTGGGATACGGCGGCGCCCCACGCCGTGGTCCGGGGGGTGGGCAAGCGCATGGTCGCCTTCGAAAGCGGCCGGGAGCTGACCTACAACAAGGAACAGCTGGTCAATCCCTCGTTTTTGGTTTATTAATTACCCGGAACCAACAACTCGGGCGCAGGTGGCGCAGACGATTGCGCGAGTCGCGTCCGTATCAGCGCCGATATCAGACTACCAAAAGATCTGACAAATTTGCTATTCAATCCGAACATCTGCTTCTTGACAGATGTCCCATCACGGCTTATGCTGAACCGGTCAGAAGTGAAGATATTCACGATATAGCTCCAGTAATAACCGTTACATGTAAATAGCAGAAGCTTTACAGAGCTTGAGGAGGTGAGAAGAGGCATGTCTAAAGAAGATACTGCGGTGATCACGAAAGTCGTGGAGGAGTACGGTAAGGATCCACATCGACTGATGGACATCGTTCGGGGTGTTCATGAGCAGGCCGGCTATCTGTCGGATGACGCTGTGGATGAAATCGCCAAGGCACTCGGCGTGCACCGGGTGCAGGTGGCGGATATGGCCAGTTTCTACACGTTCTTCGACCGCGAACCTGCCGGCAAGTGTACGATCCGGTTGAGCAACTGTGTGGTGGATCAGATGCACGGCATGGAGGCGGTTGCCAAGGCTTTCGAGAAAGAGCTCGGGATTTCCTTCGGTCAAACCACGCCGGACGGGATGATCTCCCTGAAGTATACCTCCTGCACCGGGATGTGTGACCAGGCTCCCGGCGGCTTGATCAACGGCATGGTTGTTACCGGGCTCACTCCCAAGGATGTCCCGACAATCGTGGCGGCGATCAAGAAAGAAGGGGGAAAGATCAGCAAGAGCGAGCTGTTTCCCAACGCCGAGGTTCAGCCGAATCTGCGCCAAGGCGGCGCGGTGATAATGGCCCCCTTTGAGAACGGTGCGGCCGTCCGCCAAGCCCTGAACATGAGCCCGGAGGATGTGATCGAAGAGGTCAACAAGAGCAAGCTTCGCGGCCGGGGCGGTGCGGGTTTTCCCACCGGTATGAAGTGGAGCTTCTGCCGCAAGGCAAAAGGCACCCACTACATCGTCTGCAACGCCGACGAGGGAGAGCCGGGAACCTTCAAGGATCGTCTGATTCTCACAGAACAGGCGGATCTTCTGTTCGAAGGCATGACCATCGCCGGCTACGCAATAGGCGCCACCGAAGGCCTCCTGTACCTGCGCTGCGAATACAGCTATCTGTGGCCGCACCTGGAGCAGGTTCTGGCCCGCCGCCGCCGCAACGGCCTGTTGGGCCAGTCGATCTGCGGCCGGGAAGATTTCAACTTCGACATCCGCATCCAGCTCGGTGCCGGGGCCTACGTCTGCGGGGAGGAATCCTCCCTGATCGAGAGCCTGGAGGGCAAGCGGGGCGCCCCGCGGGATCGCCCGCCCTATCCGGTGCAGAAGGGCTACATGGATCAGCCTACAGCGGTGAACAACGTGGAGACCCTCTGCGCCGCCGCCAGGGTATTGGAAAAGGGCGGCGAGTGGTTCACCAAATTCGGTACCCCGGAATCCACCGGCACCAAGCTGCTCAGCGTTTCCGGGGACTGCAAGCACCCTGGGATCTACGAGGTGGAATACGGCATCACCGTCGATCAACTGCTGGCTCTGGTTGGCGGCGATGACGCCCAGGCGGTACAGGTGGGCGGACCCTCGGGTCAGTGCCTGGCCTCCAGGGACTACGGCCGCAAGATCAGCTTCGAGGATATCCCAACCGGGGGGTCGATCATCGTGTTCGGACCCAAACGGGATCTGCTGGAGCAGGTGTTGAGCTTCACCGAGTTCTTTGTCGAAGAGTCCTGCGGCTGGTGCGTACCCTGCCGTGTGGGAACCACCCTGCTGAAGATGAAGCTGGAGAAGATCCTCGACGGCAAGGGTACGGCGAGTGATCTGGAGGAGCTGAAAGATTTGGGCAATACCGTAAAGACGATGAGCCGCTGCGGGCTGGGACAGACGGCGGCCAATCCCATACTGACAACCCTGCAGAACTTCCCCGCCCTGTACAAGCAGCGCATCACGGAGAAGGATTTCATTCCCCATTTCGATATCGAGAGCGCCTTCAGCGACTACTGTGAAGTGACGGGCCGGAAGTTCGAGGATGTAGAGGAGTAAGTGAGCGATGGCAGATACTGTGAAAATCATAATTGACGGACAAACGGTCCAGGCCAAAGCGGGTCAGACGATCCTGGAGGCGGCCAGCGACGCCGGGATCTATATCCCCCATCTGTGCTACCACAAGGATCTCACCCCCGGCGGACACTGCCGGGTGTGCACGGTGAAGGTGAACGGCAAGCCGATCAACGCCTGTACCATGGGGGTGGGACAAGGCATGGTCATCGAGAACGACACCGAAGAGCTCAATGAGATGCGCAAGAACATCATCGAGATGCTCTTCGTGGAGGGGAACCATATCTGCCCGGCCTGCGAGAAGAGCGGCAACTGCGAGCTCCAAGCCCTGGCCTACCGCTTCCAGATGATGGTCCCCGGCTATCCGTACCTGTTTCCCAAGAAGGAACTGGACGGCCAGCACCCGGATTTCTACATCGACCGCAACCGCTGCATCCTCTGCGGCCGCTGCGTGCGATCCTCCCAGGAAGTGGATGGGAAGAACGTATTCGGCTTCGAGGGGCGGGGAATCGGCAAGCGGCTGACCATCGACGCCCGCCACGATCTGTCGGAGACGGACCTGTCGGCGGCGGATAAGGCGGCCAGCTACTGCCCGACCGGCAGCCTGATGAAGAAGCGGGAAGGCTGGAAGATGCCCGTAGGAACCCGCAAGTACGACAAGCAGCCGATCGGTACGGAGATCGAAGGAAAGAGAGGTTGATCATGGCCAAGGTGAAAGTAGCAACAACCGCATTGACATCCTGCTTCGGGTGCCATATGTCCATTCTGGATATCGACGAGCGCCTTCTCGATCTGCTCGAGCTGGTGGAATTCGACAAGTCCCCCATCGATGACAAGAAAGAGTTCACCGGTATGGTGGATGTGGGGATCATTGAGGGCGGGGTGTCCAACGACGAGAACTTGGAAGTTGTCCGAGACTTCAGAAAGCACTGCAAGATTCTCATTTCCCTGGGGGAGTGCGCCATCCAGGGCAACATCCCGGCCTACCGAAACATGGTGCCCTTGAAGGAGTGCCTGGAGGAGGCCTATTTCAACGGGCCTACTGTGGTCAATCCCAGCGGCAAGATACCCGACGACCCGGATATCCCGATCCTGATGAACAAGGTCTATCCGGTTCATGAGGTGGTCAAGGTGGACTACTTCATGCCGGGCTGTCCGCCGCCGGCGGATCAGATCTGGGCGATCCTTTCGGCTTTGCTCACGGGCAAGCCGATCGAGCTGCCCTACGAGTACCTGAAGAAGGATTAGAGGGGAGTTTCAATGAGTACTGCAACGAAAGATAGAGGAAAGAAGATCGTCATCAGCCCCGTAACGCGCGTGGAAGGACACGGGAAGGTGACCATTCGCATGGATGAGAAGGGCAAGGTCGATTACGCCCGTTTTCATATTGTCGAGTTCCGCGGCTTCGAGCGCTTCGCTCAGGGGCGGTTCTACTGGGAAATGCCGGTTTTGATCCAGCGGCTGTGCGGGATCTGCCCGGTCAGCCACCATCTCTGCGCTGCGAAAGCCACGGACGTGATCGTGGGGGCGGACAAGATCCCCGTCACGGCGGAAAAGATGCGCCGGCTGATGCACTTCGGGCAGACCTTCCAGTCTCATGTCCTGCATTTCTTCCACCTCTGCTCTCCGGATTTCCTCTTCGGCTTTGATTCGGATCCGGCCACTCGCAACGTTATCGGTGTGGCCCAAACGAATCCCGAGCTGGCCAAGATGGCCATCCTGATGCGCAAGTACGGCCAGGAGGTGATCAAGGCCACGGCGGGCAAGAAGATCCACGGTACCGGGGCTATCCCCGGCGGAATCAACAAGAACCTGAGCATCGAAGAGCGGGACTTCCTCAAGAAGGACGCGGATCAGATGGTGCAGTGGTCGATCGACGGCTTGGAGCTGTTCAAGAAGGTCCTCCATGAGAACCTCGACTATCTGGTCAACTTCGCCGCCTTCGACTCCAACCACCTCAGCCTGGTGCGGGGGGACGGCTGTCTGGACATCTACGACGGGGTTTTGCGAGCCAAGGCCGCGGACGGCAAGATCATCTTCGACCAGGTTCAGCCCAATGACTACCTCGAGTACATCCGCGAAGAGGTGCGGCCCTGGAGCTACATGAAGTTCCCCTTCATCAAGAGCCTGGGAATGGAGAAGGGCTGGTACCGGGTCGGTCCGCTGGCGCGGATCAACAACTGCGATTTCATCGATTCGCCCCTGGCCGAGAAAGAACGGCAGGAGATGATGAGCCTGACCAAGGGCAAGCCGAACAACTCCACCCTGGCCTATCACTGGGCCCGCCTGATCGAGACCCTGCACTGCGCCGAGAAGATCAAAGAGCTCCTGGACGACAAGGACATGCAGGGCAAGGATCTGGTGACAGAGGGCAAGCACCGGGACGAAGGCATCGCCATTCTCGAAGCGCCCCGGGGAACGTTGTTCCACCACTACCGCATCAATGACAAAGATCAGGTGACCATGGCCAACCTGATCGTCTCTACGACCAACAACAACGAGCCGATGAACCAGGCGGTGGAATGGGTGGCCCGAAACGAGCTGGAGGGCCAGAAGATCACCGAGGGCCTTCTCAATCACGTAGAGGTGGCCATCCAGGCCTACGATCCCTGTCTGAGCTGCGCGACCCACGCCGTGGGACAGATGCCCCTGATCATTCAACTGGAGGATGCGGGCGGATCGATGGTCGACGAACGGATCAAGGAGTAGATACGGCCATCCTCGTCGTGGGGTACGGAAATCCCGGACGTCAGGACGACGGACTGGGCCCGGCGATCGTGCTGGAGCTCGAGAAGCTCCAACTGCCCGGGTTGACTTTGGAAGCGGATTACCAGCTTTCCATCGAACACGCGGCCGACCTGGGGCAGTCGGAAAAAGTGATATTCGTCGATGCGGCGGTGAGCGGACCCGAGCCTTATCAGGTGAAGAGGCTCGAGCCCTCCCGGAGCATCGATTTTACGAGCCATGCGCTCGGGCCGGAGGCGGTTCTGGCCATCTGCGAGGACACCTATCAGCATACCCCCGAGGCGCTGTTGGTTGCCGTGCGGGGATACTCGTTCGAGTTCGCGGAAGGTTTGACCGACAAGGCCCGGCAAAACAAGAGCAAGGCTCTGGAGTTCATAAAAAACCTGATCGATCAGTGGAGAGGGAAAAACATGGCAGCTGAAACCGGAAAAACGATCCTAATTATCGACGACGATCCGGATATCCGCAAGGCTACCCGCATCGTGCTGGAGTCGGCCGGCTTCGTAGTTGGTGAGGCTTCGACGGGGGAAGAGGGGCTGAAAACGGCCCAGAAGATCAAGCCGGACGTGATCCTCCTGGATCTGATGATGGAAACCGTGGATGCGGGAAGCAAGGTATCCACCAAGCTCATGGAGGGGGGATTCACAGCCCCGATCTTCCTGCTCAGCTCGGTCGGAGACGCGGTGCGCTACAACATCGACGCTCAGGAGCTGGGTCTGGCCGGGATCTTCCAGAAGCCGATTGACCACAAAACGCTTCTGTCCACCCTGAAGGCGGAGCTGGGTCTGTAGGAGGCGTGAAGCGCCGTCTTCACTGTCGAGCTGGCGCTGGTCCGTTCCCTCCTTCAACGCAAGATCCTCTGTATCCGGATCCTCGCAGTCGTACTCATTGCCCTGGCGGTTGTCGACGGGATTTTCGAGTTACCCCGGCTCGCCGCCGGGCTCACCCTCTTGCTCTGCGCCGCCCTGCTCGCGCTGTTGTTCACCTTTGATGCCCTACGCTCCGGGGGCTCGGATTTCCGTGTATCCCCGACCGACCGCCTGCCCCGCCGCTACCTGCGACCCAGGCCGCTCAAGAGCGCCGCGGAAACCCTGCTGCGCCTGTTCCCCCATCCCGAGCCCGTCGGCCTGTACAGGATCGGTTCGGCGGGAATTGATTCCCCCGTTCTGGTTACCGGCAACTTCGACCTGACGGTGCGCCGGGTCTGCTCGGCCGTGAAGAACTTCGACTGCTGGCTGCTGGTGTGCGACAGCCGGGGGGTGAACGTATGGTGCGCCTCCATGGCCGGACACTTTACAACCGATTCCGTGGTCCGGGCCATCGGCCGGACGAACCTGGACGGGCGGGTGAGGAGCCGCCGGTTGATTCTGCCCCAGCTGTGCGCATCTTCGGTTTCCCTGGAAACCTTGGAAAACCGGACAGGGTTCAGCGCCAGCTTCGGTCCCCTGTACATCAACGATATTGGTGCCTACCGGAACAATCCATGCGACCCGGCCGTCCGCGAAGCCCGTTTCCCGCTGAAAGCCCGTTTGGAGATGGCCTTGGGTTGCCCTCTGCTGCTCGCGATTCCGGTGGTTCTGGTCTACAACTTCATCGGTCTGGGTCACCTGCTGGTCCTGCTTCCCCTCCTCTACCTCGCCTCCCTCATCCACGGACTGGCTTTTCCCCGGTGTCCGCTTAAGCGCATCGGGCCGTGGGTGCTGGTCTACCTGGTTCCCTACAGGAAACCCCGGGTGGAGGTGGACGGACAGTCCTGCATCGGCTGCCGGCGCTGCGTGGAGGTCTGTCCCAGGGCGGTGTTTCAAATGGAGGGTAAGCTTTCAGTGGTGGTCGGAGAGAAGCGGTGCGTGATCTGCCGTTCCTGTTTCAGCCAGTGCCCGACCGGGGCGGTTCACCACTCGCACGCGCCGGCGTAATCGCGCGGGGTGCGCGTGTTTCTCCGGCGGCGATCACTGCGAACAGCAGGCGCAAGGTGTCCAGGTTGTTCCTCCCCGAGGTGGGCACCTCCTTTCCCTCCTCTATCGCCTGCCTTACCGTATCCAGCAGCAGCTCGTCGCTGCTGCGCTCCCCTTCCTGCGGCTCGTAGAGACAACAATGACTGCGCTCTTCGATCTGCCAGAGCTTTCCCTGTTGATCCAAGACGAGATCGCCCCGTTCGAACTCCAGGCGCCAGAGGCCGTTGTATGGAGTCTGCTCCCCCTGGCATTCGTAGCTGCCCCGGTAATTCAGAAGGGTTCCGTCGGCACACTTTAGAACGAGGTGGCAAACCGAAGGATTGTCCCACGGACTGCCCGGCGGCAAGTAATGGCGGCAGTGGACCTCCTCGATGGGCTGGGGTAGAAATGAGATCAGCAGATCGAGGTGGTGGATTCCCTGGAGGAACAGAAGGGGGTAGCGCATCGGCCGCTCGTGTTCGTAGCGGGGGGGACGATGGCGGTGAAATGAGATCTCTCCGCCGATCAGGCGGCCGAGCCTGTTTTCTCGAATCACCTCCGCAATGCCCAAGAACGGCGCCTTGAAACGGTAGTTGTGCCCGATCACCAGGGCCAGAGCCTTCCCTGCGGCCATGTCGACGAGCTCTTGCGCCTGAGGCAGCGTTTCGGCGAAGGGTTTCTCCAGTACACAGTGAAGTCCCGCCTGCAGAACATCCTTGGCCATGCGGTAGTGGAGGTGATTCGGAGTCACGACGATCGCCACCTTAAACCGCCTGCTTTCGAGGGCTCTGCGAAAATCGAGGTAGCGTCTGTCCTCCGGCAATTTCAGCGCTTCCGATCTGATCCGGAGGATCTCGGGATCGATGTCCGCCACTCCGGTCAGCTCGAAATCGGGATGGGATTGGACAGCCTCGGCCCATGCCGTGCCCCGATTGCGAATGCCGACGATCAAGGTCGGATACATATCAATCCCGCCTAGGCCGCATCGCGGTCATTGAATCCGCCGGACGTTCCGGCGGTATTCCGCCGGCGGCTGCCCGACGCACCTGCGGAAAACCGAACAGAAATAGCGGGCGTTGTCTCCAAAGCCCGCTCGTCTTGCCACCTCAGCCACGGGTACTCCGGGGGACCTCTGCAGCAGATTCTTGGCCTCCTCCACCCTGAGGCGGGTGAGGTAGTGCTTGAAGGTTTCTCCTGTCTCCCGCTTGAACAGCTTGCTCAGATAATCGACATTGGCGTAGACCAGGGTCTGGGCCAACCATTTCAACGTGAGCTCAGGCCTGGCCAGGTTTTCCCGGGTCTTACTTTTAAGTTTTTCCACCAACCGGCTTTTCCTGCTGTTGAACTGTTCGAAGTTCCAGCGGACAACGGCGCTGCAGCACTCCTCTATTAATTTTTCCAGCTCTTCAAGGGTGTGGGTTTCTTCAATCCGCTTGATATAGCCGATATAGTAATTCACTCTCTCGTAGCCGTTGTAACGGGCGGCGGTGAGCAGCAGGTCGATGACCGCATCACAGATGTTTCTCTGGGGCAGCTTCTGCGTTCTCAACTCCGACCAGAAACACCCAATGGCTTTCCGAAAATCCTGATCGTTTCCACACTGGACGGCCAGACAGGCCTCCTCTATGTAGTAGTGCAGATCGCTCCGGTTGTAGCTCGCAGCTCCCTCCAGCGCCTCTTGCCGGGTTATGATGCTGTCCTCACCGTAGTAAAAGCTGTGCTTCAAGAGATTCCTCGCCTCTTTATAGAGGGTGTGAATCGCATCCAGCGCCGCGCTGCCGCTGACCGCTACGGTTAACGGCTGGTCGTCAAAGCGCCGGAACCGGCTCTTGATTTCTTCGATCCTCTCCAGCAATTCCTCCGTT
>Ga0180438_10005594_pt1 | contig 17378 bp, 18 predicted proteins | sample SS_ome_12_FD_132455 | JGI IMG/M metagenome (GOLD analysis project Ga0180438, IMG submission 132455) | Hypersaline lake sediment archaeal communities from the Salton Sea, California, USA - SS_3_D_2 metaG | ecosystem: Environmental > Aquatic > Non-marine Saline and Alkaline > Hypersaline >...
ATCACATACTCAACCGCAGCCAAAGAAACATATCACAATGCGCTTACAAAGCTAGGCAACCCGAGGTGGTCTACAGAGGAAAATAAGGATTTACTTCTGGCTTACTCACAAACCCCGAGTGATGAGCAGTATGAAGACCTCACAGCATATGCCGAGATTTTTCCGCAGATGAATAGAAACACACAGGTTAAGCTGGAGAATTATTCTGACATAGTTAATGACATGGTTCAGCTATTACCGCCATCGGAAACCGGAAAGGATATTGCTGGTAAGAGTGTGTACGCTCAGGGTAAATCTATTGAGATAGATGATGTTAAAGAGGTTCTTAGGAATGAATTTAATATGAAGTCCGAGAGCGCCGCAGACCTACGATATATATATGGTGAAGGTGAAGAAGGCCTTACCGCTTTCGCTGAAGATATGGCGAAGAGGGTTCAGAAGTCTCCTAAGTATGGACTTGCAGCCACGGCTGCTGTAGGGAAGAAAACAGCAGGGGATATCAAAAGAGAGAGCGCTATCGTGACAAGAACTGGTTCAGGCCACACGACCATTGAAACAAAATACGATCCAGCAAGAGATGATAAAGTATTCAAGTACACAGACGATTCTGGCGAGAAACACGACGCTGTTCAAACTTGGGGTGTAGGCACTGTTGGTGGCGCCGATAACGTCATGATGTTCTATCCGGACTTAAGGATTAATAAGAATATCACTGAAGCTCAAGACATGACTACTGGTAAAATGCTGAAGCCCGGAGAGGGTAAGAGGTATAAGTACCAGATTCCATTAGAGAGAGCAACCTATATGGTTGCGGACAAGAGGATTGAATATACGTACACAGATAAAAATGGCAAGAAGGTGAAAAACGTTTTCGACGCTGGCGAAACCGTTCCTGATTTCGATAAGATGCTCGCTGATAAGGCCATAACAAAGAGCCAGCACCGTGACTTGACCGCTAAGGTTCATTCCATGGACGGGTACATGGTTTATGCTACAACAGAACAGGTGGACTACTTTGATTTAGCTGAAGGTGAAGACGTTATGAACATACTCAAGGGTAAGGGTGGGAGGATACTAAATGTTCCTGCATACACAATTTCACCGGAAGTCGATCAGCAACTCATGTACAAATACGACACTAACCAAGCATACTACGCTCCCGAACAAGCAGCAAGGCCGAAGTACAACATAATGGACGTAGATTAAATAAAATATAAAGATGAGCGAGCCGCAAAAACACACACTCGACGAGGCAAAATTGCGTAAGTTTCATGGTAACCTTATTAAAACGGGGCTGCTTACTACTGACGATTTGGGCTTAGAGGATGAATTCATTCAGAAGATTGGAGGCGATCCCGATAAGTTGATGAAGGTTAGGAGTAATATTATTAGTTCCGGACTTCTATCTGAGAACGATCTCGGCGGTAACGAGATGATGTTCCAGAAGCCATTCTTAAAAAAAAAAGACGTTCCCGTTACTTCTTCGAAAAGCTCGGATATTACTCCAAAAAAATCTTCGAAGCCTAAAGAGCCTACTGAAGAAGTAGATAGGACTGATCTTAATTACTTCGATTACCACAACCAGACAGAGTGGCAACCGGGAGGTTCTGCTCATATCGCATCTTCTTACAAGAACCAATATCTTGCCGATCACAGTTTCGATGAGGCGGTTAAGGTAGTTGAGAAGCAGACCGATAAGGATATGCATGACGCGAGTAATGTCATTGCTGACCGTCGCACTGGAATTGATCTTCAGGCCGATGAAAAGGTTGTAAAGAAGCAAGTAGATGATCTCGAGGCAGACCTGAATGCCAAATTCAACACAAAAGACCGTAAGGACACCGAAGTACGCATCCGTCACCAGATGGCTGAGGGGCTAAAGGACTCATTTGCATCAGACCTCGATGCGTATCTGAAGGGTAATAGCTATTCCGATTATGACGCTCTGGTTACAAATCCGGAGGCTATTCAGGATTGGAGAAAGAAGTACCGCAGAAAGGTTCCCGGCGAGGTTCTTGATGCTGCAGAACAGGTGATTACATCTCAATTCAATAGTGTTGTTATTGATAACGAGAACAATAACTACATCCAGCCAAAAATCGATGAATACAAGAAGAGGGGCTACTCTGAGGAAGATGCGCTTGAGCTTGTAATGAATGAATACGATGTACAGCAACGCAAACATTTTGAGGCCAACATAGAGGGTCAAACCTTAAAAAGATACGAAATTCAAGGTCAGATAGATCGACTGGTTACTCAGAAGCCGGAAGGCTGGGAGGACACAGTATACAATCTTCAATCACAGCTTGAAAGAATGGGGCCGACCCTGTACGATGAAAGTGGCCGCAGGGTTATCATGCCGGAAGTAGAAGATAGAGCTGCTTACGAACTTGAGGTTAATGCCGCCATTGACGAGATCAAGGAAACATATCCTTCAACCAAAGAAAGCCTGAAACTTCTGTACGACGAAGAGTTCAAGGTATATAAGAACCTTGAGAGACAACTTGAATCTATCGATAGAGCCGAATTTGAAGCACCAGTAGCTCAGCCCGGAATGGGCGCTGCTGCCCCAAGCGTGATTGTTCCCGAGCAAAGGGAGCGTTATAATCATCTTAATAAGTTATTTGGCGATCAGAAGATTAGGGTTGATGCATTGGGCCGCATGGTATTTGCTAACGAAAACATTGGCCTTACCGATAAAGATGAGGTTAAAGGCTATTACAGCGAGACATATTGGGACGCCATCAGGGATGCTAACCATAAGTTATTCAGGCCAAAGACAACTGAAGCAGAGATGGTTGCGGAATATGGCGAAGTTATGTTCGACGTCGATGAGGCGCTTACTGAAGAGGAGCGTGAGAATATTGCCCCAGACATGAGGGATATGCTCGCCGAATCAGCCGGATACATGACCGACTTTGTTGGAAAATTACTTCTGGCTGAGGCTACCATGGGAGCAACTGGTGTTACATCGGCTGTCTCTGGTTTCAGATCCGCAAGGAAGATTCACCAGCTACGTAAGGTTGTCAAAGCTAAGAGTGCAAAGAAATTTGCTCTTAAATCAACTACCGCACTTGAGCAGAGTATAATCAAAGCCGGAATGAATGAAGTGCGATTCCAAGCTGCCGGAGCCGATCCGGGGCATGGTGTTGCATTCCACTACGTTGATAATGCCATAGGTAGAGTTGTACCTGTCCTGCTGAGGCGTGGAAACAAGAATCTGGCCCTCATTGCAAACTCACTTGCCCGTAATCCCATGACAATGACGGCATCTATGGAAATAGTTGCAGCGGGATCTGGTGCATTACACGCACTTGCTAACGATAAGTTTGTGTCTGAAGAGTTAAATGCCATGTTCGGTGATATGGATGAAACCATGAAGCGTGTGGCCGTGGAGCTGATGGTTGGTACAATGTTCGGGATGGGTGAAGCGGTTAAGGCAGCCAATAGAGGGCTGTTCCAAGTTACTGTAGATTATGTAACCAAGCTTCAAATGAAGGCGCTAAAAAACGGCAGGCCAGACATTGCGGCTGAACTTGGAAACATTAAGTTCAAGTTGGTAGAGGCCGATTGGTCTTCTCAGGAAGCTACCAGAACCCAAAAGAAAGCGGAGTGGCTTATGAAGAACGGCGTTGAAGCCAAGGAGCTTTACGCTAGTAAGAAAACCGCTAGGGGTAAAGGTAATCGCCTGAACATTAAGAAAGTAAATGAGGAATTTGAGGCTCGTGCAGCCGAAGATGTTAATCTATACGATCAGGTGCTTGGTGAGGGATCTCTTGAGGCTATGCGAGCTAAAGCCAAGATACTTAAGAAGGCGGGTGTTGATATAGAAGGTCACTCCCCGGGTAATATTGAAGTGATATATGCCCAGCAGCAACGTAACATTAAATACGCGAAGAAGATTCAGAGACAAACTGAACTCCACGAGATAAGTGTGCGCAGAAAATCCGCTAAGGACATAGTGAAGTCCATGAAGGAGGAAAATATTGGAGAGGGTTATTCTGAGAGTACTGACGCCGATCTAAAGATACGTAAGAGTAAGCAGATTGAGAGATCAGAGGCAGAGAGAGAACACATGAAGTCCTACAGGAGAGCGCGTCGAGATACGTCTAAAAGCCGACTTGACCAGTGGGGAGAGAAATATAAGAGAGCCGTTCAGGGGGATTGGGCTGGTGAAGCGAAACCACTGACCGAACAAATGCTTAGCACTGTAGGTGATGCTCTTGGTTTACTAAAGAGCGCTGGTATTAAGAAAGGCAGACACTATGACAAACTCAAGGCTGCTGAAAAGGTACTGAATAATTCCCTTAAGAAAGAGAAAGCATTAACCAATGAGCAGGCCGACCTGTTGACTAAGCGTATTACCGATTCTCGCAATGCATTCACATCAACTGCAATGAGAAAGGGTATCAATGATCTTATTAAGAAGCCAGCAAAGAAGGCAACTGATCGCCTTGATCCGCAAGGTATTGACGTGAAGACCAGCTTCCTAATGAAGGCTATTGACAGGATGTTCAATAAGGCCACGACTATAGAGGCGGTTAAAACCGGGACAGATGCGAAAGCTGAGGCTGCAATGAAGCGCCTCGACGAGTTTAAGCAGACGGAGATTCAGGTTGAGGAAATGCTTAGAGCAAAAGAGAAAGACCCACTTCTGCATGAGGGTCAGGACTTTACCGTATACGAAGGTGTTAGAGATGCCATGAAGAGTGGCGCTACTTACGAGAATGCACTAGCCAGAAGGGCTGAGTTAAGGACTGAGGCTGAGAGTAGAACACTGACAGAGAGGGAAATGATTGAATACGAATTGCTTGGTTTCGCTGACGGAAGCAAGATGAGTACGTATCAACTTTCTGAAGCCGCAAGAGCTATGCGCTCTCTTCTTAATAATGGCCGCACCGAATTTGCTGTTAAACAGGAACATGCTCAGCTTAGGGATAGAATCGAAAGGTATAATGTTGTCAGGGCTATTGATCCAAAATCGGTTGATGTAAATGCCAAGCTCATTAACCCTAATCTTACAAGGCTGAATTTAATTCAGAGAGCAGCAAAGAAAACGCGCTCAATGACGGAATCGCTTCCGACTATGATGGAGTGGCTGATGTCACGTACTCCGGGGCGCAAGCCGTTAACGGGAGAGCTGCATTCTTATACCGACAGGGCGTTGAAGGCAGGAAATGATAAGGCCGCTGATGTTGGTTACTTCGTGAAGGAAATGATCGACGTTGAGACTCAGATATTTGGCAGTCCAAAGAAGGCGGAGCAGAAATTCAAGGAGTGGAGAGAGGAGCATCAGTTCGAGATTATCAGAGAGGTTGAGGGCGTTGAAACCCTTACACATGAAACTATGTCGATTCAGGATGCATTAACAATCAGGGCTTATGCTAAGCAGAAGGATCAGGGCCGCACATTTGAGAATAGGGGCTGGAATCCTGAAAGCTATAAACATTTCGAGAATCAGATCGTCGAATTTGGCGGCAAAGAGGCTCTGAAGTGGGCTGACGCTATGGTTGATAATATACTACCGAGAGTGTGGAGCCGTACAAATCAAAGGTACAAAGAGGATATCGGAACCGACCTAACTATCATCGAGAACTACTTCCCGGTTGCAAGGAAGTTCGACTCAAAGACCGGGACTGGCGATCCATTTGATCTGGGAGCTACACCACTCGACATGGTTAGAAGCACACACACATCAAGTAGCAAGGAGAGAAATCCGGATGTTGCGAATTGGTATAAGCTTAGCAAGCCAAATGACCTAGCATTCAATGATATGCTGTATAAGCACATCGATAGAAGCATGCATTATGTTCATTATCAGGGCGTCATAAGGGATATGGATTCTGTATTCCGTAATGAAGACGTTAAAGCTGTAATTGAAGATGGATTCACATCACAGGCAAATAAGCATATCGATGCCATGATCAATGATATGGCCAAAGGTAGGCCGGGATCAGGTCAGGAAATCTTTGGCGCTGACAGAATGAGAGCAGCATTCGTTCGCTCGAAGCTTGGATTGAATATACTACTACTTCCGAAACAGCTTATGTCTGTTAATGCCTACCAAGCTGAGATGTCTCCAGCGGAGAGTGCCGCGTTCTTTAAATACATGGCAAGCCCATCTATTCCAACAATGAGGATGCTTGGTAGATCAAGAGATATCAGGCTGAGATACGAGAAGAGTCAGTGGGATAGAGACTTGGCTATAGTAGAATCCGGCATGACTGGCGCGGCTGGTCAGGCTGAAGGAAGGATTAAGTTGTCTCGCGGTGAAGGATTGGGGAAGCTATCGCTAAACAACATGAAGGATAACATGCTGATTATGACCAAGTACGGTGACTACGGTGCAATCGTTTATGGAGGTCAGGCTATGTATCGTGTTCGCCTTGAGACATATATGAATAAAGGGTATTCAGCAAAGCAGGCTCAGCAGATGGCATACAATGATTTTGTTAAAGCCACTCGCAGAACTCAGCAGTCTGGAGCAATCGAAGACCTGTCTCACATCCAGAAGGGATCATTCGGTAAGCTACTTACGCAGTTTAAAAACTCACCGCTTCAGTATCTACGTGGTGAACATGCAGCTATTACAAATATGTATGAGGGATTCAGGCAAAAGGATTCAGCAAAATTCACGCAAGGCCTGAAGAACTTCCTGATTTACCATGTTGTCCTGCCCCAAGCTTTCCATGCGGCATCGAACGGATTCTACCTTGGTGATAAGGATAAGAAGTGGCTTGATGATCCGATGACGTTAATCACTATGCTTGGCGGGAGTATGTCGTACATGCCTATACTAGGAAGTGCCCTAACTCATTTGATATCGACTCAAATCAAGGGTGATTCATTTGGGGTTGATACTGGCATTGGCGGTGATATAGTTCAGGAGGCTGAGGATATGTTAACAACCGTTGTAGATGTTATCAATACAGCTACAGATCCGGGTGGATTTGAGATTACAGCGGATGATGTCCTTGATTTTTTAAGTGGTGTAGCAACGTACACTGGTGTACCGCTTGAGTCACCAAGAAAAATCGTTCAGGGCGCGAAGTCTTATCTCGAAGGGGAAACTGATGATGAATTAGCCCTTCTCGGATACTCACCTTACATGAGAGGAGATTACCAGAGAAGCCGTAACTTCCCGATCATCCATAAGCATCTGCCAGAGAATGGCGGAGATATGAGTACAATGAGGGAGGAATACGCTGAACAGCATGGCGAGGCAGCTACAGAGAGGGCTTGGCCTTATCTACAGAAGGAATATCTGATGTATCAGGAGTTTGGTGGAAATGACAGACACGTCAACTACATGTACATGAACCTGAAGACCAGTGATGAAAAATCTAAATACATCTACGACCTTTACAAGCGACGCGTTGAGGGTAAGCGCCCGATAAGAAAGAATCTCTCGATCACTGAGATGGTTAATGAGATGAAAACAACCGATCCGGAATTTATGGAGATGGCCGCTCGCTGGATGGCATTTAATGTTATAGATAAATCAGCCTTTACCAAATTCATTACCATGGTGAATGAGGAATACGAGTCCGTATACGAATACTAAAAAAAATCACCATTTCATTAGGTTTTCTGCGAAAAAATACTTATGTTTGTACCCATTACGAACTAAAAACACATTTAAATGGGGAAATTAACACATTTAATCATTCATTGCACTGATACACCGGAATATAGGCGTGTAGATTCCGATGATATTATCAGATGGCACACCAGCTCGAAAGAGATGGGTGGTCGTGGATGGAGTCGCGTTGGGTACTCCGATATGATCTATATCGACGGAAGTCTCGTGAACCTAACGCCATTCAATTACGATCAGAAGGTAGATCCTTGGGAAATGACTTGGGGCGCTAAAGGCATGAATGCTGTGGCGAGGCACATGGTTTATGTTGGCGGAAGACGCATTGACTACGAGGCTCCACTCGATGATGATGACAATCCCGGGTACATGGCTGCAGACACCAGAAACAATGCTCAGTTATACACTATGGAAATTTACGTCAAGTATATGATACTCCGCCATCCGGATATCGAGGTGGCCGGACACTATCATTTCTCAGCATTAAAGAGCTGTCCAGTGTTCGACGTAGCTAAATGGTGTAAATCAATTGGAATTCCGGAAAAGAATATTCACAAATAATAACAACGACATGGCGAATGCATCAAAAAGAAACAGGCTTGCCGGGAAGGGAAAGAACAAGCGTCCGAAGTCAAATAAAAAAACTGGACGAAATTATTCTTATGACAAAGAATATCAAAAGTCTGACAAGCAAGTCAGTAATAGAAGTAAGCGAAACGCTGCGAGAAAGCGTGCGCTTAAATCTGGAGCTGCCAAGCTCGGAGATAACACGGATGTCGATCATAAAAGACCGTTATCTAAGGGTGGGAGCAATGCAAAGTCAAATACTCGAGTTATTAACCGATCTAAGAACAGGGCTAAAAAATAATCTATGAAAGAATACGGAAAAAGGTTAAGGCTTACGCCGGATGAAGCAGAATTAATAGAATCAATAAGATCACATCAAGTAAAAAGGCTCGGGATGGAGCCAATTGTAAACGCAGAAAACAGAATATTAATCATCGGAGACTTACATGCTCCATTCATAAAGGAGGGATACTTAGATCATTGCATAGAGATTGGGTGTAAATACGACACCACACACACGATATTCATAGGCGACGTTGTGGATAATCATTACTCCTCGTTCCATTCAACAGATCCAGATGGATACGGATCAGGTGAGGAGCTAGACAGAGCCGTGGATCAACTGAAGGAATGGCATGCCGCGTTTCCCAGCGCAGATGTTGTCATGGGAAACCACGACAGGATAATTATGAGAAAGGCATTTGCCTCCGGTATATCATCAAGATGGATCAGGGATCTATCTGATGTTCTCGAGACTCCTACGTGGAGATTTGATCTGAGCTTTGAATACAATGACGTCCTGTATATCCATGGAGAAGGTGGTGGTGGTGAGAAGGGGGCTATGATGAAGGCCTTAAACAAACGCAAGAGCGTTGTTCAGGGTCACTGGCACACTCAGAACCACATCAACTGGAATGTATCCGAGGTCGATAGGATCTTTGGTATGCAGATTGGATGCGGAATTGATGACAAGGCCTACGCTCTGGCGTATGCAAAATACAATATCAGGAGGTCTATCCTGTCCTGCGGAGTAGTGCTGGATAATGGGAAACTTCCGATACTTGAACCAATGAGATTATAAACTTAAATTCAATCAAATGAGCACAGAAAACGGAATCACTCACGAAGGTGAAATATGGGAAAACAAAAGGCTGAGAAAGGAGATTGACGATCGCATACAGCAATTAAAGTTTCTACCCCCATCAAGGGAGAGGGCACTCTCTATCACAAAACTACAGGAAGCCGTGATGTGGTTGGGTATGGACTTGAAGAGGCTGGGCACTGCAAATCCCTACCCGAGTAGCAAAGATCCCAGTACGGGAACCGTAATAGAGCCAACGGCAGATGGCTTAAAACTATAAATATTTAACCATGAAAGCATTATTTATTTTTCAGAAGGTGATAATAGTTTCAATTATTTTCGCATCTATGATAACCGCAATCCCTATGATCCTAATGATTATCGAGACTTTGGTGGCTTCCGAGGTTGAAGGCGCGGATAAAGGCGAGACTATTTTTCCACAATTAATGGAAGCACTCGTTACATCATACAAAGATTGGTAGCATGAAATGGGAGCTAAAACTCAATCTCACGTCACTCCTGCTTATTTTAGCGGGAGTGGCATTGTTCTTTATAGTTCGGTACAGGGAATCGGGCTTAAAGGACGAAGCGGAGAGATGGAGGGGAAACTACGCCGCACAAACCGCGACGTTTGAGAACTACATAAGCCGCGTGGACGGGATATTAATCTCTAAAGACGAGTTAATACAGCTCCGAGAGAAGGAGCTGCGAGAGGTTCTGGAATCAGATTCTACTCAGAGGGAACTCGTTAAGAAGTACAGACGTTTGGCTGCGTCTATAAGAATAGAAACCGAATTCATTCACGACACCATTTATGCAGAGGTTCCGATCTATATAGACAGGGACACGACCCTTGAGTTATGGCACGACTGTTTTGATATTGATTTAAGTCTTTCTACAGGGCGCCTCTCGGTCGATTTAATAGACATTCAGAATGAGCAGGATATTGTGATGGGTGAGCGGAGAACGTCGTTATTTCGGGCGGAATATGCCCTTGACGTGCGTAATTCAAACCAATGTATAACCACAACGGGAATGAGTAGCTTTATTGTCGTACACGAGAAGAAGTGGTGGGAGAATCCGCTTATTACAATACCAGCGGGTGTAGCCACTGGAATATTACTTGACAGATACATTCAGAAGTAATGGGATTACTTGATTGGTATAAGGACGGCTTGTTCTGGAGGAAAAAAAGCCCGGAGTGGGAATTCTTCAACTACGGGAATGTGATGATTAACAGCAAGGGCGACCTTGGCAGTAATACCATGATGCGCATTGTGGATAGCGGCGACGATTCATCTTGGGCATTTCTATCCCTGAGCGCCGTACGCGATCTACTATTGGAAGGTAAGCGCTGGCCAGACCGGATGAATCAGGACGTTGATGCTGAGACTAGAATTGAATGGAGGCTGTCACAACTCAAGCAACTCCTATTGATCAAGAAGACCGTTAAGTACAGGCCTCAGCATCAGATGACCAGAGATCCGTACATCTATTTCTACACGGCATGTATTATGCTTGGCCGGGAGGATCTCATAGAACTGGTTAAGATGCCTTGGTATTTGTACAGGCCCGGAACGTGGGCTTGGAGGAAGTGCCTTATCAATGAGACTTGGTGGAACCGACTGATATACAAGATAGACCGAGCCATACCAGCCACAAGGAGATTCACTCAGAGACTCAAGAAGTTCAAGAAGATGGCATACAACAGCAAATAAAAAAAGGGGAGGCCGTTAAGCTTCCCCTTTCTTATTGTATTATACTTTCAATTTCTAATAAATGATATTAAATGTAAATCCATGTGTGTCGGCATTAGACCAAGCTTTTCCATCATCTCTAACAGCACAACTTATAGTGCGCTGTCCCTCAAAGTAAAAAATAATATCAGTCGAATAAGAAGATTGGCTTTGCACGTCGTCACCAGAACCATTACTTTCCCAAATATATTGATCGTAACCAGATGAAACTGAAAAAGTTTCAATAAGCTCACCAGCTTCATTGTAATCTTCCTCAGACATATTCGTAACCGTTGGCCCAGAAATAGTTGGTGTAGCTGTTTGCTCTAAATCACCTACAAGAATAAAGTCTATATAACAATCACTGTTCGCGCCAGCGTCTAAAAGTAATATACCAACATCATCCGTTTCATCCCATCCTGAGATATTTTCAAACAAGTAGTCAATATATTCGCCATAAGGAATAGTCTCATAATTCCACTGTTCACCAGATACATTAACATTAGGCCATAAGCTATTACGGGTGTAGGTTTCATCGGTATAATTCATACAATGAACCTGAAAACTGTAACTTCCACTCTCCTCTGGCTTCAATGCAATAACCATATCGTCACCGTAATCAGGCGTTTCGGTGTCAATCTTGAATTTAAGGTTACCATTCCAATCAAGCAATTCAATCGAACCAGTTCCGCTGCCATAAGAATAATTTTCACTAGAAGAATAACTTGACGTGCAATAGGTATCATCGAAATACGATGGTATGGAACCGTCGATAAGATCAAGATAGCTAACGGCTAGTTGTCCGGCAGCTTTAAGCGCACTGCTTTTCTCTGGTGTGTTAATAATAACTCCGTCAGACGCTCCTGCTGATGGAGCGGTAGTAGACTCCTTCTCGCAGGACACAAACAAAAATGCAGCCATTACGGTTGCCATTACGATTGAAAAAATGTTCTTTCTCATACTACAAAAATTTTGGTTAATAATAAGTCAGTTCAACTCTCGGGCTTTCTCAGCTACCACTGACAGGGCACGGCCTTTATGAGATACAAAGATAAGTAAAATATACGAGAATACCAAGTATAATCGGTCTAAATTACTCTCTTTCTGCGCAGTATTTACAGTTTCCCTTATGAGATAACCCACCACCATATCCGTACTTGTAAAACACATACTCGCACGAATCAACTTCAATCTCAATAACTCCTTTTACTCCAATATGCGTCACCTTTTTGTCTATGTTTTTTTCATAATGTTGGCTAGAGCATGACGCAAACATGGCAGCTATTAAAATCAATCCAATTAGCTTTTTCATTTCTTCGGCCTTTTAGGCATTTTAGTCCAGTGTTTTCTAGGCTTCTTAGGATATTCATCCGGGTAGCTATCCTTCTCGGCTCTGATGATCTGGCGCTCCACATAAGAAGTCTTCGGGTCAAACATAGCCCTCTGCATACGCTGCTGTTTTGTGAGTGGTGAGCATGATGATAACAACAGTAATAACAGCGCCACCCAAAACAGGGCGCAAGCAAGTATTACACCAGCCCCGCCAGTATTAAATTTCTTATTCATTGTATATTCCCTTTCTTCTCAACCATCTTTTTGATAGGTGAGATTTAATATATTTAATTGTTCCATTGAGATCGCGGTTTTCATTACCAAGTCTACTTACTTCTGCGTACAATTCATTCCGCTTTGCGGCGAGCCTCTTAATTTCATCCGTACATCTCCTAAATTCACCATCCAATGCAGTTGCGACTTCATCCTCTCCAATGATACTCGGAACGTAAATAGAATTCAATCCATACGACATGTCGTTTCTCTTTGGTATGTGATGTTCATACCAACCCGGACGTTCAGTGATGTATACGATGTGCTCGGAATCCATCAGTTCTCTAATGTACGATTTGAACTGATCAACCATAACGCTGAACATCTGCTCACGTTCCACCATTCGCTGATGCTCAAAATAACTCATGACTACTTGCTTTTCCTGCTTATCCTTACTCATTATTCCTGTCTTATAGATTGCAACTTACTTATTTCAAGGTTATAACAGTCAGCCGCAAACTTCCACGCTGGAAATTTCGGATCTTTCTGACCCTTACGGAAGAATTTAGCCCTCTTGAAGAACTCGTCTTTTGGCATATATCCGACGATCCATGCACATCTCTTATTCTCATGTACACGAACGAAGAGATAATGACTACATTCCTGAGTAGTGTTATGGGCTGAGATTGAACAATTGAAATTCTGAAGAGGTGGCACTGTAGTTCGCTTGGTCTTCACGTCAATCTTGTTTCCATTGACGATCAGATCGAAGTCTGCGGTGTTTACTAGATCCACAACTCGGCCAGTGTTTTTCAGGTAGTCGTGCGCAACTATCTCGCCTATAGCCCCGTAGATATTGGACTTACCGCGAGTGATGCTGTTCTTTAAAGAACCGAAGGGATACAACCCCTCGGCTCTTTTGACTTGATCTTCTGTTACTTTCAGATTTATTACTGTGCTCATATTTACACTTCAAAGTTATATTCAATTTGTTTTCTACTAGCTAGATAATCGCACAGGTGAACAAACTTCTGTGCTGGTGTAGTGGGTTTTGGTAGCGGCACATCAGCATCCGATGTATTCCACTGACCCATGTGGGAGCGAATCAGGCCGTATATAGCCTCTCTCTTCACGAGCGTCAATGGCTCAAGTCCGGTAACAGACCTAGCATCCTCAATCTTACCCTCAAGATGCCTACATATCGCCGCTGGATGGTTCTTAATCGTGTGCTTCTGCTTTGGTATACCGTGCTTAGCGCCATCATGAAGGATCAGCGCTGATATCATGGCACTCTTCTGACCCGTTGTGTATCTGCCGCCAAACGTCTCGGTGTTAAGAAGGGCAAAAGCAATCCTCACGGCTGCTTTAGTGTGTCTCAGTAATCCACCGTCTCCAAGTGCATAGTCCGGATGATATTTTCCCGAGCTCGATGCCGCAACAGTGAAGAAATACGCCGGGAGAATGCCAATACAGTATTCCGTGAATTCCTTCACATCTGGATCATGTATTAGCAGCAACTCTTCCGCAAATGATTCTAGTTTCTCTTTTTTCGTCATTATATTCCAGTTGATCCGAAACCTCCAGCGCCACGGTGACTATCATCGAGCTCACTCTTATCATCAACCTCGCAAAATTCAATCCTCTCGACAGCCTTAAATACGATCTGCGCTATACGATCTCCCTTGTTTACAAAAAATCTTTCATTACTAGCGTTGTGGAGTATCACGCCTATAGTCCCGCGATAGTCCGAGTCAATTGTTCCCGGTGTATTAAGGACTGTAATTCCGTGCTTTAGAACAAGCCCTGATCGGGGTCGGATCTGCGCTTCATAGCCTTCGGGTATCTGAAGCCTTATACCAGTACTTACCAGCCTCCGGTCACCCGGACTAATCAGTATTGGATCTTCATTGTTGGCGTATAGATCCATTCCAGCAGCACCGTCTGTTTTATACTCCGGGATATCAAAAGCATCCCCTACAAAAATCTTTACAATCATTTTCTTTTTTTCTTTTTTTCCCTGTATTCGATTAACTGATCATGTTTCTGAGCTCTCTCGTAAGTCCGTTTCTTGTTATCGAGCTCGAGGTCATCCTGTTTAGACCAATATGCATAGCTGTAATTGGAGACTTGCTTACCATCATAGACGTTTGGCGGTGGAACATGTGCGGCGATCTTTTTAAAATGAGTGTAGTCCTCATTAAATGCGACATCGAAGTCAGCGCCGAACATTGCACAGTCAATCAAGTACTTTACACCAGCGACAACCCTGTCGCGGTCTTTGGTAATAGGCGCCCATTTACCATTGGGGAGCTTATCCCGGATTGCCAGAAATAATTCATCCAGAAATCCGGAATCAAGCTCTATGCCATCTACAACTACCTCAATAACCATTTTTCACAATTTAATGTTAAAAATAACCATAATTCGCGAAAGATAAGTATTTTTCACGACTTTTCCAAATTTCTAATCATTAACCTCGATCAATTTAAAATAAATCAGCTCCCCATTCTTCACCATCTCGAGCTTACCCTGCAGGAGATCCACTAACTTCGGATGCTCCCGCTGTATTAACTCGATGGTTTGCTGCATAAAGATGATCATGACGTAAAGTTTTCACATGCCATCATCCTGCTTTCAACAGGACATGCCCTGTAGACTGATACTGGGACGATAGCGTGTTTAGCATGGTCATCATCCAATCCTGCCTTATACTCAACGACATATCTACACTCACTCAACCTATTCCATTGTGAGATAACGCAAGCAGGCTCGACGTCAGACAAATACATCTTTGTTGTTGATGTTTGCTTAGACCTCCAAGCGGCCTCAGCGTAGAGAAAGCGCTCCCAAGGTGATAACCTGATCTTTTCGGGCGCGTCGTGTTGTTCTTCACTGATCATACCAATCGCCGGAGCGTACTCCTGTGGTATGTTCTTCGTTACATTTCCTACGGTTACTTTCATGATTTTAATCTGAGTTATGTGATTTGAATAATGAGCCTGACAGAAGCGATATAGCAACGGCCTGCCAGAATGTAATCTCGGTAAGTCCGAATATATCAGGCATTACATAGTTCCAAAGCCACATTAAAGGGAATCCTATTAATAATGCGATCACTCCGATTACAATAAAAAATCCAATAACCTTTCCTAGTCCTTCTGATAATTCATCCATTTTGTTTCTGTTTATATTTAAAAATGTATTTATTCGGAAATACAATTCACATGTCTACGGGTAGCTGACTTGTATTTAAACTCCCCAACAGGGAATTCACCACAAACGCGATCCTGAGAGATGTACAACCACTCAATAGGATCTTGCGGCCTCTGCTGTATCTTCTGCTCCACATCACAGATCCAACAGTCCTCTACAATGATTTCCTCTTTCTCACAGGAAAGAAGGATTACAATTCCAAGTAATAAAAATAGCTTTTTCATAACGTTGTTTTTAAGTTAGACCCCGCACGAACCACTGGAGGTCAAATCACATACATCCATAAATTCCTCTGTAAATTCCTTGCCCTCTTTATCCTGAGCCATGGTATATTCAACCGGAGTCATTGGCTGGCCACCTCTGGCACCGTCAGGATATACAGTGAATCCTCGCAGCCTGTGGGCGTAATTGAGCAGGGTTTTGGCGAACATCTTCACGCGCTGATCGTTATTCCACTCCGTTCCCCAAGCCGGAAGGTTAATCGTAGAGCTGATCCCCATATCCACGTAGTCCTGAACGTCGGCCTGAAAAGCAATCCTGCGCTCTGGATCTTTGGCCAGATCAAGTGCCGTCTCAATCGTGTCTGGATCAAGGCCGTATTTGTCAATCAGTATCTTCGCCGTTCCATCCACAACGTACTGATATCTCCACGCCTTACCCTTAAGGAAGCGGCGCTTGTAAGCCACTGCAAATAAAGGCTCTAGACCAGTGGAAGTTCCGGCGAGAATCCCAATAGTCCCGGTAGGTGCAATCGCACGGTATGCAATAGGACGTGAAATACCCAACTTATCGGCCAGTTCATTTGCTGAGCGCTCGCTCTCTGACTTGTAGACTTGCATCCACTGCCTGAGCTCGTCATTCATCTCGTACTTATAGCCACGTTTTAATAGCCACTCATGCACCCCCATAAGTCCAAGGCCGAGTCTTCTGTTTTTCTCGCGCACTTTGTATACTTTTTCATAGGGGAGCTGAGCGACCAGTGTGCCGCAAAGCAAGAACTGAACCGCAACATTTATCACCTCCTTGAATTCTTCCAGCGTATCGATCCGGCTCATATTGATGGAACCGAGGTTGCAGACGTCACTATCATCCTCAGATGTAACCTCTGTGCATGCATTACGCAATGTCTCATTCTCCTTATCGAAGAAGTTGAAACTCATTCCGGGCTCACCACTCATAAGTGCTCGGCGGATGTTCTCGACGTATACAGATGGTAAGTCCATGAATGACAACTGAGTACCGCGCCCGAGGTTCATCTTGATAGCATCGATGTCGGCCTGATATACCTGTTCAAGGAAATCATTATCGTAGTTCACACTGATGTTTGTCATATCCAGAGGCGCCGGGTAGTTGAAGTTTTTCTCCTTAAGGTAGGCTATTGTAGCCTTGGCTCCGTCTTCCGTGAACGCTCCGTTAACAAACATTTCATTCCACGCCTTTGAGTGGATGAATTCATCGATATCTGCATGTTTCCAATTCAATGAGGCGTAGATAGCAGACCTACGTGATCCGCCCTGCATTACTTCCCGGCCTATCTCATTGATCATCTTGATCTTCGGAATGGGGCCGGATGCTATGCCGCCCGTCTTTCGGATAACAGATCCAGCAGGACGATAGATTGAATAATCAGTGCCGATTC
>Ga0180438_10005595_pt1 | contig 17376 bp, 13 predicted proteins | sample SS_ome_12_FD_132455 | JGI IMG/M metagenome (GOLD analysis project Ga0180438, IMG submission 132455) | Hypersaline lake sediment archaeal communities from the Salton Sea, California, USA - SS_3_D_2 metaG | ecosystem: Environmental > Aquatic > Non-marine Saline and Alkaline > Hypersaline >...
ACTCACCGGCCAAGCGGGCCGGCATTGACGTGATCTTTGCCACCTGTGGTCAGGAATGCACTTTGGCGTTGAAAGCGGCTGTCCGGGAGGACGCAGAGAGCTTGGGGCTGGTAATAAGCTGAGTTCACTACCCGACATCTTGCTACCAGGCACCTTCAAACGGTGTCATTCCTTCGGCTGCGCTCAGGACAAGTCTGAGCGCAAAGCGCGAAGAATCTCGCTGTCACGAAGGCAACTCGTCCTTTTCTCTGCGAGTATTATCAGGAACAAAAAAGAGCTAGCCCAATATCGCGTATCCATTGTACCAGACACGAGTAAGTTTTGTCGAGGGGGTTATAGAATTTTCAAGCTTTTTGTGGTACAATTATGAGTAAGATGGGTACGGGAAAAGAAGCAGCTAAACAAATAGGAGCAAGGATGACCGTCGCTCGCGAGGAGGCGGGATTGAGCCGGGCCGATGTGGGGGCGGCTTTGGGGTTGTCGGAGAGGGGCTATGGACATCTCGAGGCCGGCCGACATCTGCTATCCATTGAATACCTTTTGCAGCTCCCTCGCATCCTGGGCAAGCCAGTGACCTATTTTCTGCCCACCTCAGCGGTGACTGAAGCGGAGAGACAGAACCCCATGCTCGATCCATTGCTGCAAGAGGTGGTGGAAGCGTGGCCGCAGCTAGACCAGGTGGGCCGTGAATCTGTGAGGAACATGGCCCAATTAATGCGCGAGCGCGCGGAAGCGCAGCGGTTGTTGACTGAGGAGAAAGCAGAGTCTGGCGAAGAGTAGCGTCAGTGCTTCTCTCCCCGCTCCTCATCCGGTTCGCTCAAACCTAACAGCCCGGCCAGGGCATCCACGAGGCGGTTGATTTCGGAGCTTGGGCATCGGATAATCCCCCCCTTCCTTGCTGCGACCTTGCTATATAGCACAGATGTTCTATTACATCAAGAGGCACAACTAAGGCTCAACCGAATCGTAACCCAATCTTCACCGAAGGTTCCAAAAGGGCGTCATAGCGTAGGCCTTCGGTTTGCTTGCTGTACGCAGGGTTCTGCTCATCTCGCGCGCCATTAGGCCGCCCTTGACCTTGGGGCGCCTCAAGGACTACAGCAGCCAACTATCACAGCTGAGGAGAGTGTGTCAGAATGCTCAGATCACTCAGTTTCTGGCAAGCCTTTTTCGGAAGCTACCTTACACTTGTGGTAAGCACATGGGGTTTCTTGGAGGCATACACCTACTTTCAGGATGATCATCTCAAGCGAATTGTTGGACCCTATTGGTGGACTATCTATGTAGTACCGCTCTTGATAGCTCTCGCTGTAGCGTTCTTGGCAAACAAATCGGAGAGACTACGCCGCTCCCTCAGATGGCTGGCAAGCCAGTGGCGCTATTTTGCGATTGCTGCTTTCCTGATTCTCATCGAACTTGTACTCTATCTACTGTATGCCAACTGGCACATCGTCGCGTTCTCTGTTGCCCATTTCGCGCTCGTAGCTTTTGCTGCTTGGCTCCTGAGCTTTAGAAGAAGACCGGCCAGGCGTGGTGTAACCATCGAAGCCAAGGATGTTCAACAAGTCATTCACGATGCGGTTGGTGTGCCACTCGGCACGGCCCCAAGCCGAATCTTTCATATGGCGACTCCTTGCGTGTTGCCTGTATGTTTCAGGAATCCAAGACGTTCAGAGTACGTCTACGTTGTGGTTGACACAAGAGTTGACAACCCGAACGAAGAAGACAGCAGAGCGCTTGTTGCTACCAGACCTGGCCTCGCACCGGACAATATCACCAGTGTCACAGTAGGGCGTGCACGCTGGTATCAGCTAAGTTCCGACAAACCCCTTGAGTGGATCAGGTTCGGCGACGGCTCAACCGTCGAGGGTTTCATGGTAGTGAAGGCTGAGATCCATCCAGTGAAAAAGTGGAACAAGCATGACCCTCAAGTTGTTCCAGGTGATCGGGGGTTGGCCTACGGCTTGGCCATAACTGAGCAGATTGAGCCGTCAACTTGGTTTGTTTCGATAAACGATCGTGAGTATAGCTTCAGAGAAAACCTTGGCTGCCACTTCGTCGAGTTTGTCCTGCCACAGGGCCAACAACACAGACTGTCATTTGGTCATAAGAGTGGCCCGCGTGGCATAGCCAGCGCGTTTTTCGCCTTCTAGCTGGACAGGGTCTATCGCTTGGTGAAGAGCAGGGCGGCCTAAGTTATGGTGGGCGGAGCCATCGCTGACTCCGCCCCCACTCCTGAACCGGACATGGTAGGGCTAATTGGCGGAGCAATCCATCGCCGCCCATGAAGCCCTCCCTGCGATGGGAGGAGCATGGCCTGGCGCTGGCGGGTTGTCCGTTACACCAGTAGTTTCATAGAAAATCATGTCACGAAAAGACTATCTAAAAAGGCTAATAGCACAACATAATCGCCACTTGGAAAGACTCAGAGAGCAAGAAGCTAAATGGGGTTCACTAAACGTCCCTACTCATATTTTAACACAGATAGAAGATATAGAAGCAAAAATTGAGAATTTGCAAGCAGAGTTGAGAAACGTACAAGACAACCTGGAACCACCTCCAACAATTCATTTTCCTGTATTGCCAAAGTCCTCGCCAGTCTGGCTACTCATCGGTGTGGCGGTGACTTTTTTGACCGGAGTAACTGTCTTATGGCTATGGTATAAACCTTTTGTAGTCGAGCAATCTTCATCGGCTGTTGAAACTTTTCCGGCCGAGATAAGTATTGCCGTGATTGGCCACGTGGAAGGCAACGTCAAAGTTCAGCGGGGTGAGGGGCAGTTGATTACGGCTTCCCCTGGATTATCGTTGTTTTATAAAGATGTTATCACCACCCCGGACAACTCCTGGGCTAACATTTATTGTCTGGAGGTGGGGCTATTTACGCAGAATCCGGGCCGGGCTGTCGTTTTGACCTGCGAACCTTCCCCACCGGAAGGATTGGAATTGATCGCCAAAAACCTGCCTCCCCAGGTGGAGATTCTTATTAAGGATACTACCCAGGTCAGCCCGCCGTCATTAGAAGAACTTTCCGGTGTATCTCGTGCTCCAGGCGACATCGGTAGCGTACCCATATTGCTATCCCCTCGCCAATTGACCGCTTCTGACCTCATCTTCCGCTGGACGAAAGTCCCCGGCGCGGCAGCCTACACGTTAAAAATTAAAGGCAATAATTGGGAATATAGACTAACAGGCGAAGCCATCGACTCTCATCCCACGCCCTTTGTTATTTCTAACACAGTCACCGTGCTAGAAACTGTCTACCCCACCGATGCCCCACCGCTAGAGCCGGGTGTTACCTATGATGTAACCTTGCAAGCTCATCTACCCGGCGTGCAAACACCCCAGGAAAGCAATGAAACCCTTTTCTTTGAACTGGTTGACAGCGCTACGTCTGACACACTGGCCGAGGCCGAAGCACAAATCCGTACTCCAACGGTGCCGATAGAAGAACAGCCTTACCTGCTCTCGCTGCTCTATCAGCAGCACGGCTTGTGGGCACAAGCAGCCCACCAGATGGAGATAGTGGCCCACCGCAATCATCAATCGCCTCCCCTGCTTCAACTAGGCGACCTTTATCTCCGAGCCGGGTTAGTCAACCTGGCCGAAGCCAATTACCAACAGGCTCTCGCCACCGCCCACGACAATGATGATCTTTTCACCCAGGCCACGGCCCTAACCGATCTGGGGAGGATCGCTTACGTGACCCAAGCCAAAGCTGAAGCTGCTGCGTATTTTGAACAAGCCCTGGCGCTTTACCAACAATTAGGTAATCGGCAACAGGTTGACTTGGTTCAAAATTTATTGGCCGAAGTAACCAAGTAAAAATTATCCACTATTCCATGGCGTTCATTATGAAAGCAAAAATGCAACCTGGCAGATCGCTCAACGCTGTGATGATTCTGGCCGCGACGGTGAGCCTGATCATTCTCACACCTGCTACTCATGCCGCACCGCTGTTTCAAAACGGTGATTGTGGCGCGCTGGCTGACCGGGGCGCGGATTTAATTTTTGAGGGTCAGTATACCGAAAGCTTATCTATGTCGCAGGCGGCCCTAGAGTGCTATCAGAATATTGGTGATCACCAACCAGGCGAGGGCAATGTTCACGTTAATATCGGAATTGTCTATCTTGAACTAAAGCAATATGACGAGGCGATAGCCCATTTTCAACAAAGCTTGACCATCCGGCGAGAACTTGGCGACCGAATTGGTGAGGGGCATAGCCTAAAAAATATCGGCTTAGTTTATCTAGTCCAAAAGCAGAATCAGGATGCGCTATTTTACTATCAGCAGAGTCTGATCATCTGGCAAGAAGTTGGCAACCAAGTTAATGAGGGTGAAGTTCTTAACAACATTGGGGCAATTTATGGAAGGTTAGAGCAGTACGACCAAGCTTTGAATTATTTTCAGCAGAGCTTGGGCATTTGGCAAAAACTGGATGACCGCACCGGTGAGGGAGATAGCCTTAACAATATTGGAGCTATGCACGAACGGTTGGGAAAGTACGACACGGCTCTGGACTATTTTCAACAAAGCCTGGCTATCTGGCAGGAATTGGGCGACAAAACCAATGAAGAAGTAACTCGCGCTAGCATTGACAATGTACGTCGGAAATTAGGCACGCCAATGCCAGAAACTATTGACAACGTAGATTGTAACGCTCTCGCCCAAACGGGATCCAACTTGGCCGACCAAGCCAGGTATACTGAAAGCTTGGTGAAACTTCAGGAAGCGCTGACCTGTTTTCAAGATACCGATAATCAACCAGGTCAGGCGACAATCCTCAATAACATCGGAGATGTTTACTATAATCTAGGGCAATATGAAAAAGCACTAGCTTATGATCAGCAAAGCTTACTTATCTTTCGAGAAATAGGTGATCGGTTTGGTGAGGCTGCTGCTCTTAACGGCATCGGGTTATATTATAGCGGCCTACGACGTTATGAAGATGCTCTCGACTATTACAGGCAAAGCTTGACCATTATCCAGGAAATTGGTGACCAGGTCGGCGAGAGTACAACCCTAGGCAACATCGGACAGGTTTACCAAGGGCTGAACCAATATGAAAAGGCTCTGGACTATCACCAGCAAAGTCTAACCATTGCCCAAGAAATTAGGGACTTGTCTGCCGAAAGCAAAGCTCTTGGCAATATTGGGGTGATTTACCAAAGTTTAGGAGATTATAATAAAGCCCTAGATTATTTTCAGCGAGGCTTGGACATTGCCCAGGAAATCAGTAATCGAACCGCCGAACAAGAATTCCTTAATAACATAGGAGTTGTGTACATTGGTCAGGGTAGATACCAAAAGGCTCTACCCTTTCTTCAACAGAGTCTATTCATTGCTCGCGAAATTGGTAATCAGGATAAAGGCAGTACGCTCAACAACATCGGCGTGATTCATTACAGTTTAGGAGAATACAATGATGCTCTGGATTACTATCAACAAAGTTTGACCATTTCCCAAAAAATAGGACACCGGTCTGATGAGTGCAGTACGCTCAACAACATCGGATTGATTTATTCGCTTCTGGGACAGTACGAGAATGCCTTGAACTACTACCAGCAAAGCCTGACTATTGCCCAGGAAATTGGCGATCAATCGAATGAAGGGACAGCATTGGGCAATATTGGCGTGGTGTATGAAAAACTGGCGCGTTATGAGGAGGCTTTGGACTATTCTAAGAAAAGCCTGATAATTACTCAGCATATCGGCATCCGACAGGTGGAAATTGCGGCTCTCAGCAATATTGGAAAAATTTATCAGGAAATGAGGCAGTATGAGCAGGCGTTGGCCTACTATCAACAAAGTCTATCTATTGCTCAGGAAATTGGCAGTCAGGTCCAAGAAGGTATATTGCTCAACAAAATCGGGCTAACTTACTATTATCTTGGTCAGTACGAGGAGGCGCTAGACTATTTTCAGCAAAGTCTGACCATCCAGCAAGAACTGGGGGACTGGGTCAATATGGGTGTAACCCTCAATAATATTGGTTTGCTTCATTTTAACCCGAGGCAATATCACGAAGCTTTGAATTATTTTAAGCAAAGCCTAGCTATTTCTAAGGAAAGAGGTGATCCGGTTGATGTAATTACAGTTCTTGACAATATTGGATATATTTATGAAAAACAAGGTAACATTGACCAGGCCATCACCGCCTACCAACAAGCCTTCGAAGCCTATGAGTCTATTCAGGGCAATATCAAGATAGAAGAGCTTAAGGTATCATTTGCCGGGGAGCAAATAGATACTTATGAACGCCTCATCCCCCTGCTGGTTGCAGAAGAACGCATTGTAGAAGCCTTTGACTACGCCGAGCGCGCCCGCGCCCGCGCCTTTTTAGACCAACTGGGCAATGAACGGCTTGACCCCCATACCGGCGGCACTCCGAAATTGGTAAGCCGTGAGCAAGAATTAGCTCGCCAGATTAGTGCCCTGCAACGCCAGCTTAGTGGCGATAACAGTTTTGCGTCGGTTGAAAGTGGCCCAATTGATTATGCGGCTTTGCGTGCCCACCTGGAAAAATTGCAGGCCGAGTATAATCAGATATTAATTGAACTCAAGCTCTCCAACCCGGCTTATACCTCTCTGATCAGCGTTGACTCTCTTTCTATTGCAGAGATCCGGCAAGACGTTTTAGACGACCAGACCGGCCTGCTGGCTTATTTTGTCACTGACCAGGCCACTTTTGCCTTTGCGCTGGATCGGGAAAATCTGGTGTCCGTGTCGCTTCCCATCAGCCGCACCAGGTTGGTCAACCGGATTACTCGTTTTCGTAATTTGATTGAAATTGAGCCTCGCGGTGGGGCAACTCAAACCAAAGAGCGGGTCGAAATGGCCCGGGAACTTCATCAAATCCTCCTTGAACCGCTACTGCCCCATCTCCAACATGACCGCCTGATTATCATTCCCCATCAAGTTCTCCACTACCTCCCCTTTGCTGCGCTACTGGACGAAGCAGAGCAACCTCTCGCTGCCCGCTTCACCCTATCCACTGCGCCCAGTGCTAGCAGCCTAGCCCCCAACCTCACTAACCGAAACCAGAATAGTAACCGCCTGTTGGTAATGGGTAATCCAGAAATCGCTGCCACACCACTGCCCAATGCCGAACAAGAGGCCAATGCCATCGCCTCGCTTTATCCTCAAGCCAACCTATTCACCGGGCCACAGGCATCGGAGGTCACCCTGCGAAATAACCTAGCTAACGCCGACATCCTTCACTTTGCCACCCACAGTGTGCTTGATCCCGTCAACCCGCTCTTTTCAGCCTTACTTTTGACTGGCGAAGAAACAACTACAGACTCGGAAAAAGATGGCCGGTTGGAGGTGCGAGAAATATTCAATCTGGATTTAAACGAGGTCAATCTGGTCGTCCTGAGTGCCTGTGAAACGGCCTTAGGCGAACAAAGTCGGGGAGATGAACTGGTCGGCTTAACGCGGGCCTTCTTCTACGCCGGCGCACCGGTTGTAGTCGCCAGTTTGTGGCCGGTTGAAGATGAAGCCACCGAGGCTCTGATGATCGCATTTCACCAACAATTGCGTGTCGGGCAGGAACCTGTAGCAGCCCTATCTGCGGCCCAAGCTGAAATACGCCAGCAGCCCGATTGGGCCGCGCCTTATTATTGGGCCAGCTTCATTGTGATTGGCAATGGAGATGAGGAGGCCCTGACCAGCCCAACCACAGCCATGCCACCGGAAAGCACGGTCACAGAATTAATGTGGCTGTTCGGCCTGGTGGGAGTTGTTATGCTGGTCATCGCAGGCGGTGTTATGCTATTTAAACACCAGGGCTGTCGCAGGGCAGGCCTGACGGTGGTCATTGTGATGATTGTTGGGTGTGTGGGTCTGGTCATAGCCATAAAACTGTATAACCATTTTGAAGACATTCAGAACAGCAAAGGCTGGATTACCTTTCACCCAGCTAACCGCGACCACAATCCCTGGATACGAGCCATTGAGGTTGATGATGCAGGCAATGTGTGGGTAGGGCCTCACGGGGAGTGGGGGCTGTATATTTTTCAAGATGACCAACGGCTTGTCTTCCCGGATGTTGGGCCGATCAATGCCATTGCTTTTGATGCAAATGACCGGGTCTGGATAGCAACCGAGGAGCAGGGCATCATTGTATTTGACCAACAGAAATTGACTCCCAAAGCAGTCTACAACGCCCAAAACTCTCAACTTCCACATGGCCCGATCTTTGACCTCGCCGTAGATGGGCAGGGTCAGATCTGGGCTGTCACCGAAACAGGCGTGAGCATCTTTGATAGCGATGAATGGACAAACAAAAAATTAGAGTGTCCGGCCAGTAATATTGACCGGTTACTAGAAGGCTCTATTGCTATTGATGCTAAAGATCGGGTCTGGATTGCCGGCGATAAATGTATGTACAGATTTGATGAGTATGGATGGGAAACAATCTACGACCCCGATATCGTTTCATTTGCTCACGTGGCTGCCAACGATCAAAATATCTGGATGGCCTCCCCATTTAAGTTGTGGGTTTGCTGCCCAGAGGGTGAGTTTAACTTTACCTACCAGACCGATTTTGAATACATTGAGAATTTAACCATCGACCGGCACAACCGGCTTTGGGTCCTGACGTCCGACGAGGGTGCGTATCTTTGGCAAGATGGCACCCGGTATAACCAGGATAACTCCGGTATCGGAGATAACCTTGTTACAGCAGTTGCGGTTGATCAGCACGACCAGATTTGGCTGGGATTACGTAGTGGCATCAGCATTTTCTCGCCCGACGTTGAATCAATAGAACTGCCGACTCAAGTCAACACCCTAGAACTACCATTCCCCGCCCCGACAGAAGTACCAAGTTACAAATGAACAACTTGGCGCTTGCCTACTTTCACCGCGTCCAGGGCGTCCCTGCCGAGAACGTGGAGCGCGCGATTGACTGCTACCAACAAGCTATGCAAGTATTAAGACGCGAAATGATGCCCGTTGAATGGGCCCAGACCATGAGCAATCTAGCAGTTGCCTACTCCAAACGCATCTAGGGGGACCCTGTGGAGAATATCGAGCTAGCTATCGAGATTTGCCAGCAGGTGCTAGAGGTACAAACATCTCAGGCCACGCCAATCCAGTGGGCCAACACTATGATGAATCTAGCGACCGCCTATGCAAACCGTGTTAGAGGCGACCACGCCGAAAACCTCAAGAGAGCTATCGAGACCTACCAGCGCGCGTTACAAGTGCAAACACGTCAGGTCATGCCAGTCCAATAGGCACAGATGATGTCAAACATGGCTAACGTTTACGGGACCCGTGTCACAGGGGATCGGGCGAAGAACGTCGAGCGTGCGTGTAGAATGCATTAAGATCGTACCCCCGGGAGTGCATCGGTAAGCGCCTCTTCCAGGCCATGGAATCAGGCCAATGGCGATCAGCGGTGGGATGGAGATAATCATCCCTTACGGCGCAAGGCCCCACAGCCGCACCGTCTCCGATCCTGAAGCCAGGACCGCCCCGTCGGGTGAGAAGGCGACACTCGTCACCCAGCCGGTGTGTCCGGTAAAAGAGCGCAGCTCGTTTCCACTGGCGACGTCCCACAACTTGACGGTGAGGTCCCAGGAGGCTGAGGCTAGCAGACGGCCGTCAGGCGAAAAGGCCACGCTTTCTACCTGGTTGGTGTGCCCGGTGAGGGCGCGCAACTGTCGCCCACTGGCCACTTCCCACAACCTGACCGTGTTGTCCACCGACCCCGAAGCCAGCGTTTGCCCATCCGGTGAAAAGACCACGCTGTTGATCCAATTGGAGTGCCCTTTGAGGGTGTGCAGTTCGCTGCCGCTTTCGACATCCCACAGCTTGATTTCCTGACCCGCTACTCCTGCACTGGCAGCCAGTGTCTGGCCATCGGGCGAGAAGGCCACAGTCCTCACCGGGCCGGCAGGGAGGGTGCGCAGTTCGTTCCCGCTGGCCACATCCCACAACTTGACCGTGCTGCCAGTTCCTGTGGCCAACATCGTCCCATCGGGCGAAAAGGCCACGCTTTCCGTGTCCCCACTGCCAGCCAGAATCCGCAATTCGCCCCAGCCCCCTACCTCCCATAACTGGACGCCGTCACCCATTGACGCCGAAGCCAGCATGGTGCCGTCAGGTGAGAAAGCGATGCTGTTCACCCATTGCAAGCTGTCAATCACATAGATTTGTTCCAGGGTTTGGGCATCGTAGAAGTAAATGTGGTAGGTGCCGATGGCCAACAATTGACCGTCCGGCGACCAGGCAATCTGTTTGACGTTGTCAATTTCCAGGAATTGCAATTGAGCCACCCGTTCAATATTATCGGGTGAGAGGGCCGATTCAGACAGAGGTATGGGGGTAGCAATTGAGGCAGACGGCGAGAGGGCGGGCGTTGGTTCTGTCGTCGCGGCCCCCGACTCGATGCGCCACAGCCGCATCTGGTCGCCGGAACCCGAGGCCAGCATCGTGCCGTCGGGCGAGAAGGCGACGCTCGTCACCCAACCGGCGTGCCCGGTGAGGGACACCAGTTCCTCCCCACTGGCCACGTCCCACAGCTTGACCGTGAGGTCCCAGGAGGCTGACGCCAGCAGACGGCCGTCGGGTGAAAAGGCCACGCTCTCTACCTGGTTGGTGTGCCCGGTCAAGGCGCGCAACTGCCGACCACTGGCCACGTCCCACAACCTGACCGTGTTGTCCACCGACCCCGAAGCCAGCGTTTGCCCATCCGGTGAAAAGACCACGCTGTTGATCCAATTAGAGTGCCCCTCGAGGGTGTGCAGTTCGTTGCCACTCTCGACATCCCACAGCTTGATTTCCTGACCGGCTACTCCTGCGCTGGCAGCCAGGGTCCGGCCATCAGGCGAGAAAGCCACCGTCCTCACCGGGCCGGCGGGAAGGGTGCGCAGTTCGCTGCTGCTGGCCACATCCCATAGCTTGACCGTGCTGCCGGTGGCAGTGGCCAACATCGTCCCATCGGGCGAAAAGGCCACGCTTTCCGTGTCCCCGCTGCCGGCCAGGGCGCGCAGTTCCCCCCAGCCAGCCGTATCCCATAACTTGACGCCGTCATACGACGCCGAGGCCAGCAGGGTCCCGTCGGGCGAAAAGACCACCTCGCGCACAGCGCCTGTATGAATCTCCTGGGCCTTTTTCAAGGCCTGGACGTCGTACAGATCCATGTTGTGGCCAGCGATGACCAACAGCTTGCTGTCCGGCGACCAGGCAAAGTGGTTGGCAGCGTCCTCGTAGAGTACCAGTTGGGTCACCTGGAGGGCAACGGGGGGCACGGCCGTCGGAGACGGGGACACGGGCGTGGGAGCCGGTTGGGGCGTGTCCGTCACGCTGATGGGCGGCGGCACGGGCGTTGCTGTAGGCGGCGCTGGCGACGGCTGGGTAAAGACTGGCGTGGGTGACGGCGCGCTGACGGTCGGGGGCGCCGTCATCGTGGACACGGCGACCACCGGCAATTCGGCCGCCTCGCTGGCCACAACCAGGTCTTTGAGACCCACCCTATAGATGTTGCCGTCTCGATCGCCAAAATAGAGATGCTGATCGGATACAGCCAGACCCGTTATATCCTTTTCCCCATAGTTCGTTGCAAAGGCCAGCCTTTGAGGATTCTGTCCCTCCCCAATTTGGTAAATGGCGCATCGGTCTCCTTCCATGAACCCAAAGGCGAAGACAAGGCCCGTTTCCGTCGCGGCGACAGAAGAAGCTGGACTCAATTGGTTCGTGACCGAACGGGCTTTCGGGCCAGGAGAAATCTGCCTGATCTCCACCTGGTCGGAAAGCGTGACCCAGAACGACTCCTTAGAGGCGCACATATAGTAATCCCCGCTTTTGGGATCGAAGCGGCCTTTATTGCCCCACACGGCGGCATAGAGTTCCCCTCCCCCCGATGCGGCTATAGAGAGTGGGACCCCTCCCTCGTACAGGGTATCGAGCTGACCATCTTGGCCCAACACCGAAACCTGACCCCACATCTCATCAGCCGCTTTAAGGTACCCTTCCCCAACAGTGATATTGCCTTCACTCAACCAGAACCCCAAATAGATGTTCCCTGAAGCATCTGATGTCATGGAAAGCAAGACTTCTTCTAGCTGCATCAAGGGAGTTTTGTTCCCCCTCTGATCAATTCTGAGAAGGGTGTTTTTCTTATCAACGCAATCGTTGACGACGACATCCCCATTGGGAAGCGCTGTAATGGCTGGACGGCTGAAACCACATCTTTCCAAACCAGAATGGATCTGCTCGGATTTTCCATCGGGAGCAATTTTCAGGACATTGCCCTCGATAGTTACGACGTACACGTTCTCTTCCTTGTCGGTGGCAAGGGCCATGACGTCTTCCGGTGCAGTGAAAATCACATCGGCTGTGGGTATGCCTGTCACCGGAGCCTTCAGGACCGGGTTCAGATTACAGGCCAGCAAAGCCATCGCCAGAACGGAAACGGCCAGGACCAGAGCCTGGCGTCGGGATGATTTTGTCGTTTTCATCAGGTTCTCCTCTCAGTTTGGCAATGGTATTATAACACACATTGGGAAGGATTGCTTGACGCAGACAGGTTAACTCGTCAACAATTGTCAACAAATGTGGTACAATGTTGTTGAAAAGCTCACCTGGCTCTTGAAACGCTTGGGAATTGTGCTATAATGGAGTCAGCCTTGGATGACAGACAGGAGGTGGCCATGGCCCCCATCTACAAAGAGGCCAGCTTTCCAGCCTACTACCGGGAAGCAGAGGTCCGGCAGATTATGGGCGCTGTTTACAGGTTGCGCAGCATCGCCATCACCGGACTGGCCGGCATGGGCAAGTCGAACGTCGTGCGGTTCATCGTCTCTCACCCCCAGGTCCGACCGCGATACCTCAGGGAGAGAGCAAACGATTACGCCTTTGTCCACGTGGACTGCACCGGCCTGGCCGAGAGTGACGAAACCGAGATCCTGAGCGAAATCGCGGCCCAACTGCGCCACGACGGGCTCTCAGCAGGCGGTGTTCATCTGCCTGGAGTGCCCCACAACATCCGGCACACCCTGAGGGAGCAGATCCTCAGCGTGGAAGCCAACCTCAACCTGGTGCTGGTGCTGGACTATTTCGACGAAGCCGCCGCAAAACTGGACAGGGCCTTTTTCAACTACCTGCTTTATCTCAGAAACGCCCGGCCTCGGGGCAACCTCTCGTATATTTTTGCCACCCGCAGACCGATGGGACACTTCCACGAATTGCAGGAACTGCTGGATGATGGCTGCACCATCGGACCTCTCAGCCACGAGGACGCCCTGGATTCTATCCAGCGTGACGAGGCCAGAATGGGATGCACCTTTGATGCAGCCCAGCGAGACCAAATGATCGCCTGCACCGGTGGGCACCCCGGCTTTATGAAAAACGCGGCCGAGTTGCTGGGCAGTGGACAAGCTGATGCCAACCTACCCGAGGGAGAAATCGCCCGGCAATTGCTCCAATCTGACAAGGTCAGGAATCTGTGCCAGGAGCTCTGGGATGGCCTGACGCCGGCCGAGCAGGGCGTTCTTCTGAACGCAGCCAGAGGCATTCCTCCGTCAGAATCCTTGGATGGCGCTGGTGTGGCCTACCTGGAACAGAATGGGCTACTGGTCAGAAGAAAAGGCGGGCAGAGCGGCCTGGACGTGGCCATCTTTTGCCCGCTGTTCGAGACCTTTGTCCGGGAGAGGTTCGCTGTCTCCGGCGCGGTCCGGATCACGGCTGTGTTTCCCAACCAGGCGCGCCTGGAGACGCCGGCAGGAGAGGAATGGATCACGCTGCCGCCCAAGCTGTTTGCTTTGCTGCTGGCTCTCAGCGAGGCGCGGGGCCAAGTCCTCCCCACTGATGAGATAATCTCCCGCGTCTACGGTAGTGAAGCAGCCGGTGTCACCAACGCCGCCCTGTCTCAACTGGTCAAACGGCTAAGAGGGGCGTTGGACCCCCACGTGCAGAGAATGACCAACGACCCCACGTACACCTGTGTGGAAACGATCCGGGACGTGGGCTACAGACTCAACGGTTGAAGGTACAACGCACTTGACAAGTGCGTTGCACCTTCGCCAGTCAGAGTCGGCTGCACAGCATACCGGACGAGACGAAAGCGTACCGCTTCTGCTGCCGCTCGCACACGTCGTTCTCAAACTGACCCTGTTGATAGTACACGATAGGCAGGGTCGCATGGAGCAAACCGAAGTAATAAGGGCGCAGGTCCGAGTCGGCCAGATACGCGATGGCCTGGCCCCGGATCTCTCTGATAACCTGCCACGCCTTTTTGAACCGTTCGTCCATCAGAGCCTCAATACGCGGCGGCTTCACTTGCAAGTCGTACATTTCCATCCCGCAGGCCATCAACTCCCTCTCAAAGGCAATGGCCAGGCTCAAGTCGTTCTCGTCGTACAGGCTGGTGAGAATGAACTTGATGTCCACTTCGAGCCGGCAAAAATCCCGCAGCGTGTGGCCTCTGTGGGCGTCAATCAGGGTGTCCTCCCGACCTGCTTCGTCTGCGCGGGCCTGTGACAGCCCGTTGCCAGTGTGAGAAAAGTCTATGAACCAGACCTGCTTGAAACCGCCTTTCTTTATCTCAACCAACACGTTCCGGGCGTGGAGGTCGCCGTGGACGATAGAGCGGTGGACAGAAACGGTCAAAGGGCGCAGGGACCACGTTCGGAGGAAAGTGGCGGGATCGTGCCAGGGGATACCCGTCTCAGGGCAAAAGTTGGGTCTCTGATTGGAGTGCGAATCCTTTTCCACGGCCACCAGGTTGGCCCAATAGGGGTCATCCTTGTCCACGATTTGGCCCACGTGCCTGATGATGTCGTCGCGCTTTTTGCCCAACAGGTTATATTCGTGGTAGAGATTGACGGGAGCCACCTGCCCGTATTGGTACCATGCCTCGCTAAGGGGTGCATAGATCTCCCCGATCAGCTCTGACACGGCCAGGACCGCACTCCCCCGGTAGAACTGGTAAAAGTTCTGTATCTCGCCACCCAGACCCGCAAACTCGTAGGCTGTCCCGGCAAAGTCTCCCCGCTCTGCATACCTGTGAATGTAGAAATGGGGGACATTGACCAGACGTGCATTCACATATCTGTCAAACTTGTCACACTCGTCAGCCATCTCCTTTTTGTCGCCCAACTTGAGCACAAAAGAGCGGGGCAGTAGAGCCTCCTCCTGCGTCTGGAGCCTGGCTGACACCGTCGTGCTGCCGCCGTATCCGCCTGGCAAGGGAGTGATGTGGACATATTGGATGTCTGGAAAACGCCTGAAGAGAATCTGAATCAGCACCAGGAACTCGGGCTTGTCCAGTTTTGTGTGCCCATAGACGACAGGAAGGCGCTCATCGAATTCGGCGAGAGACGATCTCGCCGCCGCGAGGTCCTTTGCCGTTTCTGCAAGTTCGTCCCGCGTCGCCGCCAGGTCTTTTGCGGTTTTGACGAGCCTTTCTCTCTCCCGGCGAGACCGGCGCCAAAGGTAGAAGGCCACCCCATCGAGGGCCAGAATCAACCCACTCAAACCCAGGACGAACCAGGAGGCAAAAGGCACGTAGAGCAAGTTGTATTCAGAGGAATGGACCCAAACCAGAATCACGGGGAGGCCCGCTGCAAGGGCAAAAGCAAGGAACCAAACCCAAGGGAGCACTTTGTCCATAACGGTTCTTTTCATGTGCCAGCCCCTTTTTTCAAGCTGACGGCCAGGAAACCGCTCAGCGCATCAGCGCCCGATGTCGCGCCAAAGCTCAGGACGCGGTCCGCTGCCCCCCTCACCGCATCGGCCCCGCCCTGTCTCAGCGCTGCCAGCAAATCGTGCCAGGCCTCACCGAACAGGCCCTCACTGGCGCTCCGCAGAAGGGCCCTGCTGAACAAGTTGGTCCTCCCGGCGGCTGCCCCGTAGATCGCCTGGCAAGCTTCCTCGGCGGACAGCCCCCCTCCCACCCCCAATTGCGGCCACGTTCGCAGGCCAGCCATCAAACCCAGGAGAAAGTCGTCGCCCGCCGGGGTGAGCCCTGGCCCCAGGCCGGCCAGAGCCGCAGCACCGGCAGCGATCCCCTGGCGGTCCCTCACCCGCAACGCGGCCAGAAGCCCTTCGATGGCCCTCCGCGCCACCTCTCGATAGGTAGATTCTACGCTGCGTCCCCCCGCCGGGCCTGCGACCAGGTAGAACGGGTTTCCATACCCGCCAAAGCAGGCCAAACTCTCCCCAGGGGCCTGAGCCCTCAGGTGATCGTGCAAGATGGCCAAATTGGCCTCCAACCCAGGCCCATCAGCACCCAGCCCGGCCTGTTCCAGGCGAGGTTCCCAAACCTCCGCCCCCGCCAGGCTGACCATCAAAGCCTCCCCAACCCGGATGCCGCACCCGTCACCCTCCACAGGCGAGCCCGTCCCAACCCCTGGCAAGAAAGCCGTCCTCTTCGAGGACAATGTTCAGCGGCCCGTTGCCCACCCGCTGGCTGACCAGGGCCAGGACCTCCCCCTGATCGCTCCTCAGGTTGCAGGCCTCCGCGAAAAGGCTGAGGACGCTCCCGCTGAACCCCTGCCTCTCCAACATGGCCATCACCGGCTGGCTGATGGACACAGCTTGCAGCACTCTCCTCAAATCACTCCCCCCTCCGTCCCCACCGACAACGATGCATTCATCTCTATCCAGACCGATTATATCATCGGCAGCCCCATTCGTCAATACACCCCTTGGACCGTCTTTACGGACGCAAACCTCCATTTTGGCTACCTGTCTGTCCCCAACACGGAACGCTCTCCCCGATTCTCACTCAATCCTGCTCAGCTTCCCGATTCTTGACAACAGGGACCGGCAAGGCTATAATACCCTCCGTTGAACCAAAAATCCAAAGTGAACAGAAAGATCCCAATGGCTGTTCGTCCCCTCGTCCAAGCTGATAACCCCGTCCTGCGGCAAAAGTCGAAGAGAGTCAAACAGTTCGGCCGGGCCTTGCAGGACCTGATAGAGGACATGGTGGAAACCATGCATGCCACCCACGGGCTGGGGCTGGCCGCACCGCAGATCGGTGTGTCACAGCAGGTCATCGTCATCCAGTTGCCAGAGGATGAAGAGGACCCCCAAAGCGGCAAGCTATACGTCTTGTGCAATCCCGAAATCGTCAAAACTGCCGGCGAAGAGGAAGAAAGCGAAGAGGGCTGTCTCTCAGTGCCAGGCTTTGCGGGCGACGTGCGGCGAGCGGCCGTGGTGACCGTCAAAGGGCTCGACCGGCATGGCAAGAAAATACGCATCAAAGCAGAGGGGCTTTTGGCGCGTGCCTTTCAGCACGAGATAGATCACATCAACGGCGCCCTCTTCATTGACCGGGTGGACAGCCCGGACAAGATCCGCCGCATCGTGCCGGTGGAGGAACAGGGATCCCAAGAGGAACCAGCGTCGTGAGCAAACG
>Ga0180438_10005599_pt1 | contig 17365 bp, 13 predicted proteins | sample SS_ome_12_FD_132455 | JGI IMG/M metagenome (GOLD analysis project Ga0180438, IMG submission 132455) | Hypersaline lake sediment archaeal communities from the Salton Sea, California, USA - SS_3_D_2 metaG | ecosystem: Environmental > Aquatic > Non-marine Saline and Alkaline > Hypersaline >...
TCGCGTTCTAATCCCCGGAGAAGGGTTGCACCCTGATTTTCCAGGATTCCGCGTAGACTGGCTCGTGTTCGGTTGATCTCGAAGAAACCGCCGATAATGAGAAGTACTATGATAAGGCAGCAAATGAGGGCGAGATAGATGGGGCTAATGGGTAATCGGTACGTTGTTCTCTTCGCTTTTTCCGCCATCCTTTCTTCTGGGGGAAGGGCCTTAATGATGGCCCATGCCCATTCCATGCCGTTGACCACCCAAGGGCCCAAAGCCCCCTTGGTATCTGGAGATCCAAAGCCGGAATTGCTCCGGGGTGAGGATCTCCCTCACCATGAGTTGGTAATCGATAACCTTTTCCTGGATTTGGGTCTCTACCGTGAAGGCCTCTTCCTGCTTGGCCCTGATGTCATCGACCTTCGATGTGGGCTCCAACATGAGCCTTCTGAGCTCATACCGCTTGTTCAGGAGGTCATTCCTCAGGAAGTTGATGTCGCTCAGATAGCTGGTCTGGATGGACTTCAGCTTCTCTACCTGTTCGGCCGTCAGCTGAAGGTCGTCGGGGAGCCAACACGGAGGACGACCGTGTCCATGCCCCATTTCCCTTTGACCGGGCCATTGGGCCCATGCAAAGGAACAATGGATGACGAGAAGGAATACCGAGAGGATTATGAAAAACCGTGTCTTCACTACATTTCCTTAGTCTTGATTACCCTAACTGCGTGGAAAAATCAAGATAGAGGGGCCAGGCCCAATTCCTTTGGACCCGACCCCACGAAACCATTTTTAACTACCAGCACCGTCCGCCACCATAACCGCTCTTTGGGCCGGGGCCGGGACCCCACATATGTCCCCTTCCATGATGCTGGCCGTGGCCCATGCCGTAACCAGGACACCATGCTCCCTGGCCAATCTCTTCCTCAGGAAGCAGCTCACGGACGGCCAATTGGTGGTCCAGGGCCTTCTCCTGAATGCGGCGCTGCAGCTCGGAAACCTCTCTCTGTTTGGCCTTGATCTTTTCGGGATCGGCCTTGGGATCGATCCAAAGGCCCTGCAAATCGAGCCTTTTCTTCTGCAGTTCCCTCCGAAGTTCGGCCGTATCCTGGTAGAACTTCTCTTCCTGGGCTTGGATCTTCTCCCTCTGTTCCGGCGACAGCTTCGAGTAAGGGTCTCCACGCCGCTGTCCATGATACCCATAACCCCTTGCACTCCATGGCCCATGGGCGAAAGCCCACCCGACGACGAGGACAACTGCCACCATTACTGTAATGGCTACCACCGCGGTTTTCGTCTTTTTCATGACTCTTACCTCCTTCTATTGGAATTTTTTATTTGCCTTCCAAGAGAGCAAGGGGTATGCCAAATAGAGGAATCATATGTAACTAATTGATATCATTGGATTATTTACTTTTTCGGTTTTTTGGAATTGCCCTCTCTGGCCATTTCCTTCGACGAAATCGTCGAGGCGAGAGAGGATTGTTCTGGCATTTCTCAGGGAATTTCAGTAGCTTATGGGAGATCGACGAAGTAAGGGTTATTTCGACGATTTTGTCGAAATGGGAACTCCGACCGCGAATTCATCCGGCACTGCCCCATGAGGGAGATCTCTGCCTGACCCCACACTGCGGAACCGCAGCACCAAATTTGCACAGCACTGCAACACCGCAGAACCGTAACCTGTTTAGGTTTTGTATTGGAGCTGATGGAACCTGTAGTAGAATCCCTTTCTGGCCATCAATTCCGCATGGGTGCCCATCTCCCGTATCCTTCCCTTGTGCATGACGATAATCCTGTCGGCCCGTTGAATGGTGGAGAGTCGATGGGCTATGATGATGGAGGTTCGGCCCTCCATGAGCTTCCCCAAGGCATCCTGTATGAGCCGCTCCGTCTCGGTGTCAACACTGGAAGTGGCTTCATCAAGGATCAGAATTTTTGGATTCACCGCCAGCGCCCGGGCAAAGGACAAAAGCTGCCTCTCACCCGCCGAAAGAGTGGCTCCCCCTTCCTTCACCTCCTCTTCCAATCCCCTGGGGAGCCGTTGAACTAACCGGTCGGCGTTAACATGCCGAACAACCCTCTCGATATCGTCCTGGGAAATGTTGTGATTTCCCAACCGGATATTGGACCGGATATCCCCGGCGAAGAGAAAGACGTCTTGCAGCACCAGCCCGATCTGGGATCGGAGAAATGATGTTTCCAGTTCCCTGATATCGATCCCATCGATGAGAATTCTGCCCCTTTGAGGGTCGTAAAAGCGTTCCAGGAGGCTGATGATGGAGGTTTTTCCCGCTCCCGTGGCACCGACGATGGCCATCGTCTCCCCTTGCTTGACGTTGAAGGAGATATCCCTCAGGACTACGTCATCCCCCGTATACGAGAAGGTGACATTTCTGAACTCGATGTTCCCCTTCATCTTCGAAATGGTTGTTGGGGCCGACGGTTCCGGGATCATCTCCTGATGGTCTAATACCCCGAAGATTCGCTCCGTTGATGCCATGGCGGACTGCATGATGTTGTACTTCTCCGATATATCCCGTATGGGTTGAAAGAACATCCTCAAATAGGAAAGAAAGGCCACCAGGGTTCCCAGGCTCAGGGTGTTCGAGATAACCTTCCCCCCTCCATACCAGATGAGCAGTGCAATGGCGGTGGTCCCGACGATCTCAATGATGGGAACGAAGAGGGCGAATATCCGAATTTGCCTCATGTTGGCCAGGTAATTCTCGTGGTTGAGGGCCTTGAACCTGCCGTAATTTTCCCGCTCTCGGTTGAAGATTTGAATCACCTTTATTCCCGAGAAGTTTTCCTGAAGCGTGGCGTTGATTTTAGCGATTTTGAGGCGAACTTCCCTGAATGCATCCCGAGCCTTGCTGCTGAAGAAAAAGGTAATATAGAGAATGAGGGGCAACAGGCTGAAACATACGAGCGCCAGCTCCCAATTGATCCTGATCATTACCACGACGATCCCTGCCAGGAGAAAAATATCCTTGAAGAGATAGGTAAACATAATGGTCAACATCTCGTGTAAATTTTGAACGTCATTGGTGACCCGGGTCACCAGCCTTCCAATGGGCGTACGATCGAAAAAGGAGAGGGATAGCCGCTGAATGTGGTCAAAGACCCGCATCCTCAAATCGTGCATCACCCTTTGCCCCGTGTACTCCATGGCATACACCTGAAGAAAGTTGAAGCCGAAGCTCAATACGAGGATGAGGATAAAGATGGCCGAAATAACCGCCACTCCTCGCATGTCCCCCCCTCTCAACGCAAGGATGTCCATTCGGCCGAGTTCCTTCATGTCTTGGTAGGATATGAAATAGTATCCCCCGGCCCGGTGGAAGGATGATCGATAGTGCTCAATCACCCTCTTTTCGACCTCCTCCCTCGGTCGGACAGGATAATACCGCTCTTCCTCGATAAGGCCTGCCTTTTGCAAAGCAGCAAGATCACTGGGATCAATCTCCGTCAGTTGGGATGCATGGATGAAGAACGTCGTTGGATCATCCGTTGGGAGAAGGAATGTTCCGTATCGATCCAAAAGCATACGTTGGGGGGCGAAACGGGGATCGTTCAATGTGATCTTACGGGCAGAGACGACGATGTGGTCGTCGATGGCCACTTTTATCAGGTAGGGAAAGAGAAGCTCGAACCCCGTGACGAAGAGGATCAGCACGACGGATAGGCCGATGACAAGCCGGTAGGGTCTCACATAGGTTAAAAGCCGGCGCATCAATTTGATGTCGTAAGGCTTTCCTAAATGGTCCCCTTCGAAATATCCGTAATCAACGTGCATGAGAACTCACCCGCGTATTTTCCCTGTCCAATTCCTCCTCGATCTGTTGCCTCCTGTAGATCTGAGCATAAATTCCACCCATGGAGAGGAGCCTTGCGTGATCCCCCATCTCCTTGATCTCCCCAGTATCCAGGACGATAATCTTACCCGCCTCCTTTATGGATGAGAGGCGATGGGAGACGACGATACGGGTTTTCCCCTCCAGGATTTTCCCAAGATCCTCCCAGATCCTCTCCTCCGTCTGGGCATCAACCGAGGAAAGGGCATCGTCCAAAATGATGATTTGTGGGGTTACGAGAATTGCCCGGGCTATGGCGATGCGCTGTTTTTCGCCACCGGAAAGGGTTACTCCCCTCTCCCCGATAACCGTCTCAATGCCCATGGGAAAGGATTTGATGTCCTTATCAATCTGAGCAATTCGGGCGGCTCTAACGACCTCCTCCTCCGAAGCTTGGGGGTTTCCGAAGGCGATATTTTCCCTGATGGTAGTGGAGAAGAGGAAGGTGTCCTGCGGGACGTAGCCGATATTTCTCCTCAAGTCTTCGAGGGGGATAGCTTGAATCTCCCGGCCATCCAGGAGTAAATGGCCACTGGACGGGCCGAAGAGCCTGGGAATGAGGTTACAGAGGGTGGTTTTGCCTGTGCCCGTTCTTCCAACGATGGCAACAAATTCCCCGGGATTGACCTCGAAGGTGATGCCTTTGAGGGCCGGGGGCAATCCCGCCCTGTAGGAAAAGGTGAGGTCTTGAAACTCGATCTTTCCCTTCAGTCTGGGGGCCGGCCTTAGGGGAGGCCGGTCAGCAATCTCGGCCTGGGTGTTCAAGATCCTGTTAATCCGACCCATGGAGGCAGATCCCCTTTGGATGAGGTTGATGACCCAGCCCAGGGCCATCATGGGCCAGGTCAGGATTCCCAAATACGTCATGAATGCAACAAAATCCCCTGCGGTGATGGCCCCCCCTATTGTCTCCCTGCCCCCAAGCCAGAGCACGATGACCGTGCCCAGGTTTGCCAGGAGCATGATCAGGGGAAAGAACATGCCCCACACCTTGATCAGTCGAAGGTTTTTCCCCACATACTCTTGGCCAATTTGTCCCAACTTCCGTCTCTCCCTTTCCTCCTGGACAAAGGCTTTTACGACTCTTATCCCCGCCAGGCTTTCCCTTACCCGTTCGGTAACCTTAGAGAAAGATGCCTGAACGTCCTCAAATCGTGAATGGAGGAGACTGCTGAAACGGGTGGTGACGAGGGCGATCACGGGCATGGGAATGATGGCGAAGAGGGTTAACCGTGGATCAATTAAGATCATAAATACGATTGATGAAGCTCCCAGCACGATTGCATCGGTGATGGCCACTAACCCCATCCCCGCGGCCATTCGCACGGCATCAATGTCATTGGTGGCATGGGCCATGAGATCTCCCGTCTTAGTCTCCTGGAAGAAGCCCAGCGATAAGGTTTGGAGGTGGGAAAATAACCGGTTCCTCAGGGCCTCCTCAATCCTCCGTGCCGTCCCCAAAATCATAAGCCTCCAAAAATACCGGAAAAACCCGATGAACAGGGCAATGCCCGTTATGTAGAGACCATATGTGATCAGATCGGCCCGCACGATCCCTCCCCTCGTCAAGTCATCAATGGCCCATCTGATCACCTGCGGGATGATGAGTTGGAGGCCATCTACAACCAGGAGGGTGGCCAACCCTGCAATGAGGTGCCATCTGTATCGGACGAAATAGATCTTCAGCGTCCTGAAATTCCCCATGACGGAGGCCTCTGGGTAACGTCAATACGGTCAGCGACTGGCTAATTCGTTAACATACTTTTGTGGGGACTTAAAGGCAAGGGAAGTTCACTCCGGAGTTTTTAAGAAATACCACGTGTCCATCCATTGGCGAAATCCCCACGATTTTGCTAAGATAATTTAGTGATATGATGAAAAAATATTTTCTCCCCCTCGTCTTGTCCTTGATCCTTTTCCTCCTTTCGGGGTGCGTTTACGTCATTTCCAAGCACGTCAGAAGGGAGGTAGCCCCCGATCTGAGCTTCAAGGAGGTGATCAAAGAGCCCGACGCCCATAAGGGAAAGCTTGTTCTCTGGGGCGGGGCGATCATCGATTCCAAGAACTTGAAGGAAGGAACGCGGATCGTCATACTCCAGAAGGATCTGAATAGCTGGGGACGGCCAAAGAAATCCGATAAGAGCCAGGGGAGGTTTATTGTTCTCCACCCGGGGTACCTGGACACGGCCATATACCGAAAGAAAAGGGAAATTACCGTGGCCGGTGAAATTACGGGGAAGAAAGTGCTGCCCATCGATGAGATTGAATATACCTATCCGGTGCTTTTCCCCAGGGAGATCCATCTGTGGAAGGAGGAGACGAAAGCCGAATATCCATACCCCTACTGGCCTTATCCGTGGTGGTGGGATTACCCTTACTACCCTTACTGGCCATATCCCCGTCATCGTCCCTGGTATCGGTATTATTGAGGCCCGGGGGGGACCTTCCCTTAAGCGGAGGAAATCCGAATCACCATGAAATGTCGCATTCCGCCCGGGGTCTGAACGCTCACCTCGTCGTCCACTTTCTTCCCCATGAGGGCGAGTCCCACGGGGGAACTGGACGAAATCTTGCCTTGTTTCACATCCGATTCATCGGGGCCCACGATTTGGTACTGAACCTGCTCGCCGGTATCCAGGTTCTCCAGGAGAACTACGGATCCGAATACCACTCTGTCGGTTGAGAGGTTTTTAATCTCGATGATTTCCGAACGGGTCAACCTGGACTCGATATCCTGTATCTTTCCTTCGACAAAGGCCTGTCTTTCCTTTGCCGCTTCGTATTCGGCATTCTCGCTCAAATCCCCATGGGAACGGGCCTCCTCGATGGACTGCATCGCCTGAACCCGATCAACCCTCTTCAGCCGGCTCAATTCCTTCATCAGCTCTTGATAACCTTGTCTGGTGATAGGAATCTTTTTCATCGTCCTCCTCCCCCGATCATGGAGCATTTAATACAAGCCCATTACAAAAGTCAACGGAAAACGACCTCAAACAATCAATGCCTGACATATCTCCTGGGAACAAGCCTGCGACTCCAGCCTCTCCTCTCCACCTTCCTTTTCCAAGAGGACCACAACGGGGATATCCTTTGGAGCATCGCTGTATCGGACACAGAGGGATGAAGCAATCTCAATGCACGACTTTGAAGAACCTCGAGGAATCAATGTGATCGGGCCAGGATATTCCATCACTTTGATGACCACATCCGTCTCATGGGCCAGCTCCAGGAGCCGTTCATTTTCCTCTTTCCGTCTACCGATGACGACCTTTGTGGATTCATCCAGCCGAAAATGGCGCCCGACACGGAGGAGTTCTATATCCCGAATTTCAAGCTCACCTTGATGGGTAAGGAGATCCCTTAATCGCCTGGAAAAGGCCGGGTCGGTGAGCAAACATCCCCCGGCTGGGTCGGGAAAGTCGGTTACGCCATAGCGTTCTGCCAATTCAAATTGGCTTTTCCGGGAACGCCCCCTGATATCCAGGAGCCTTCCCCGATCGACCTTACCCTCCCTTTCCGGAATGGTTTCGGGCAACAGCTTGGCGCTCAGGGGACGGAGAATGAGTCCTTCATATCCGGATTCCCGGGCAACCGTCTGAAGGGCTTGTTTATTCTGAGACATGGGGCGTTGTCCCAAAACCTCACCGGTAAATATGAAATCGAAATTCTCCCTTTTGAGGAGGGCTCCAGCTCGTTTCAGCATCAATATGTGGCAATCGATGCAGGGATTCACGTTCCTCCCGTACCCATACCTCGGACCTCGAACCATTCGGAGGTGCTCCTCGGAGATATCGATGATCCGCAGGGGTACCTTCAGCTGGGCCGCCGCCCTTTGGGCCTTCTGAGAATCGAAAAAGGGGGTTTGAAAACAGAGGCCGAGGACGTCAATGCCTTGATCTTGTAAAAGGCGGGTGGCAAGCATGCTATCCAATCCGCCCGATAGAAGCCCTATGGCCCTGGCCAAATTCACCAATCCTTTCCCGAACGGTAATATGCCGAGTAGGCGGAATTATAGAATAGGGAGAACGGGTGCAAAAATCAAGATGACCAGGACTTTCGGGGAAAAGGAATTGATTTTCCATTCGTTTTACTATTAAATTAGAATCCTTGTCGAGTATAGATTAAGGTGAGAGGTGCTTACATGAAGAGTCAGCGCTTAAGGGATGTATCTAAACGGGTTGTGATTACCGGATTGGGCCCGGTTACCCCCGTCGGCATAGGAAAGGAACCTTACTGGGAATCCCTTTTAGAGGGAAGATCGGCGGCCAAGCAGATCGATTTTCCCGGTTTCGATATGGAACAATATAAGACCAAGATCGCTGTCCCAATAGAGAACTTCAACCTTTCCGACTATGTGATCGAGACGAAGAAGTCGAAATATTTGGGCAGAACCTCCCGATTTGCCCTCGCAGGGGCAATATTGGCCCTTAAGGATGCGGATCTAACTGTGGAATTGAATGAGGAGAGGCCCAAAGAGGGACAATATCGCATCGCGGATATAAGCTCCTTCAGCACAGGGGCTATTTTGGGTATCGGTGTCGAAAATATGGACCTCATGGAGACCTATCACGAAAATTTCCTCGAACATAAGGGGCCGAAGCGGATATCCCCCTTTGGATTGCCCCACATCTATATGAGCTCCATCGCCTCCAATGTGGCGGATCGGTTTACCCTTCAAGGATCTACCTATACTGTTTCATCTGCCTGTGCCTCCGGCACTCACGCCATTATCAATGCCTATCGCCAAATACGGGAGGGATCCGAGGACGTTATGGTCACGGGGGGTGTGGATGCCTGTATCACGCCATATGTTTTCGGCGGATTCGTCGCCCTCAGGGCCATGTCCACTCGAAATGACGAGCCCCAAAGGGCCAGTCGCCCCTTTGATGCCGAGAGAGATGGATTCGTCATGGCAGAGGCGGCGGGAATACTCGTTCTGGAGAGATTGGAACACGCCCTTGCAAGGAATGCCTCGATCTATGCGGAGCTCATCGGATATGGAATGACAGCGGATGCCTACCACATTACCGAACCTGACCCCCAAGGCATTTCCCTCATAAGGGCCATCAACCTCGCATTGGAAAGCTCCGGCATCAGCCCGCGGGAGATAAGTTACATCAATCCCCATGGGACATCGACTCGATTGAACGATGCTGTGGAGACGCTGGCGATAAAGAAGGCGATGGGAGAATGGGCCTACCGTATTCCCATCAGCTCAACGAAGTCAATTACCGGCCATTGTATGGGAGCGGCAGGTGGAGTCGAAGCCATAGCAACAGCCCTGACTATCAAAAGAGGAATCATCCACCCAACCATCAATTACGAGTTTCCAGACCCCGAATGCGATCTGGACTACGTTCCCAACGGGCCACGGAAAGCTAAGATCAAAACCGCCATGTCCATCTCGGCCGGATTTGGCGGCGTAAATAGTGCTATTGTTATGAGACAATTTGAGGGGATTTAAGCTCTCACAGAGCATCGGAACGAACGATTCAAAATAGGCAGCTGTCACCCCGGTCTTGTTTGAGGGACTTGTGTTTTGATGGGTGATGGATCAACCGATAGAGGTGGGGGATTGGAAGCCGAAATGGTGTCACAGTTGCATATTATATTCCTCGACTCTGAACACGCCCCCGGGGTGATTGAAGAGGAGGTTAAGAATTTCTTTTACGTCCTTTCCCTTGTATTTGCAAAGCGCCCAAATCTTATAAAGGGTGAACGTGTTAAGGGCAACAATCTTAGCGGGCTCCATCCTCAATAGAGCATCCCTTGAAAAATCCTCGAGTTTCTCCCTCTCGGCTAAAGAAATATCATGATGGGCATTTGCGATAATGACCGTCTTTTCGCTATCCTCTTTTTCCCGTTCGAATTGTAGAGCCTGATTGAATTTACTGTTATCCCCTTTGACCTCAATCTCGGATCCAATGACCTGCATGCCGAAAGTCATAGGGCTTCCCGGCACCTTAATGATTCGGTCAATGGTCGAGTATTTGGGCGTCTTGGCCACCTGGAGGCCCAAGTCCTTGAGCACTGAGTGAACCGCATCTACCAACATCAGCTCGTTCTTGCCCCAGAGAATGTATTTCACCGTATCGAGCTGATCCTCTTTTTTCTCAGGGGAATCGGGTTTGCCTTCCGGAGATTCTTCGTCAGCGTCCTTTGCCTTGAGGGTCCGTTCCAGCTTGCCTATGAAAAACATGGTAACGAGGCATCCGAGTGGAACGTACAATTTGGCCATGTCGGTATATTTCATTGCGCCGTAGATACCGAACACGCCCAGTAAGAGTTGAAAGAGAAGAAGCGCATACATGGCTTTCCCTTTAAAACCCCTTTATTATTCACAGCAAATTTCATGCCAACTACCACCTAAGCCAAAGGAGGACCCCTCTAAAGAATTACCTAGTAAAACCCAGCCCTTGAGGTCTTTCACCGTGAGGAACGGAAAAACATCTATAAAAAATTGTTAGGATTGTGGAAGAAGTTACTGTCTCTCTTTTCTCGTCCTTCCTCCCCGCTGACCGCACGGCTGCAGGACTGCAAAACCGCAGAACCAATGTTTGAGCGGTGGAGAGGGAGTTTTCCGGAGACCTCAGGAGGATCCGGAGTTTCCTGACTTTTTGGGGAAGGAGGTTGTGCACGGGCAAAATTTAGACATCTGAGAATTCGGAAAAGGAGCTCTGAACGCGAATTATATTTTTTCGACAACCACTACGAGCCAATCGGATCGGCTGCAAGCCCAGTTCTGAGTTGAGGGTGGCATAAATGATGGAATGGTCGAAAAAATATGTTTGAGCAGCGATGAACGACTTTTCCGGATATCTCGGGTCACTTCGGTAGTACTGGAGGGAAGAAATAAGCCTGTTCACCGTTGAAAAGCATATTTCAAGGTTAAACCAATAGGTTACAAGAAATCTCGATGGAAAACTCAGGAAACTCCGGCAGGAGGATACATTGACAATGGGCTGTTTCCCCCATACAATAGATGCCCAAGATGAGAAAATTCCTTCTTGCTTGCCTCTCCGGTTTACTCCTCTCCCTTATATTTCCCAAATTCGATATAGAAATCCTTGCGTGGGTTTCCCTCGTCCCATTGCTCTTTGCCATCAAGGGGGAAAATCCTCTAACCAGCTTGTACCTGGGCTTTGCCGCTGGCCTTGTCTCTTTTCTCGGCATTCTCTATTGGGTTATCGTGGCCATTAATACCTATGGAGGAATCCATCTCATCCTCAGCGGTCTCATCCTTCTGCTCCTCGTGGTTTATTTAAGCCTATATGTGGCGGTTTTCGCCTTCTTGCTCAATTACATCAGGCAAAGGGTCCAATGGGACATGCTGGTTGTGGCTCCCTTCCTCTGGGTTTCCCTTGAATACGTCCGATCCTTTTTCCTGACGGGATTTCCCTGGGCAACCCTCGGCTATTCACAATATCTCAATCTTCCCCTCATCCAAGTGGCCGATATAACAGGAGTCTATGGTATCTCGTTCCTTATTCTGCTCGTCAATTCGGCGGTCTATGATTTTATTTCAAGCATCGGGCACCGCGAGAGAACTCCCGTTCGAGAAGGCGTCATCGTTTTGACCATCCTCTCCGTGGTCTTCGCATATGGCATTGTCAAGCTGAGAAAGGTTGAAACCATCTCCTCCTCCCAGCGAAAAACTACAATCGGCCTTGCCCAGGGAAATATCGATCAGGGCATCAAGTGGGATCCCGCCTATCAGGAGAAAACCCTTCAAATATACCAAGACCTCAGCTTCACCCTGGCAAGAGAGCAGCCATCCCTCATCATCTGGCCTGAGACGGCAACCCCCTTTTTCTTCCAGTCGGAGGAGAAATATCGACCCCCTATGCTGGAGATTCCCGAAAAAACCGGCGCCTATCTCCTCTTCGGTAGCCTCTCTTATGAGTGGAGCAGGGGAAACGTCAAATACTACAACAGCGCTTATCTCATCTCGCCCCGAAGGGAGGTCATCGGAAGATACGACAAGATTCACCTCGTTCCCTTCGGCGAGTATGTCCCCCTCTCCGAGTTACTCTTCTTTCTGGGAAGCCTCAGCGCAACGGGAAATCTCTCTCCGGGGAAAACCGTCCAAAATCTCCGTTTCCCCCCGGGGGATTTCGGCGTCCTGATCTGTTTCGAGATCATATTCCCCAATCTCTGTCGAAAGTTCGTAAAGCGAGGAGCCACCTTCTTGGTCACCATAACCAATGATGCCTGGTTTGGGCGAACCTCCGCCCCTCATCAGCACCTATCCATGGCAACCTTCAGGGCCATCGAAAATCGGGTTTGTATTGCCAGGGCTGCCAATACCGGCATAAGCGCATTCATCGATGCTAAGGGGGAGATACTGAAGAAGAGCCATCTCTTCGTCGAGGAGGCTTTGGTTGGCCAAGTCAGCCCCAAGATCGAGGAAACCTTCTATACTCGATACGGGGACATCTTTGCCCTCATTACATCGGCAGTCGCCCTCATTTTCGTCCTGTTGGCCTATCTTAAGAGGGTGTTGATCTTCCTCTAACCATCGGAGATGCATTGAACGGTGGCATCGGGATAGACCACGACCCTGGCTCGATTCCTCCACCTGTTCTCCAATATTCCCAGGACATCATCCCATTTCTTTGTCCAAATGATCGACGGCGGGGGAGCGAAGTAACCCGCGCTTGCCCTATCCCCGAAGGGAGCAAAAATGATAAACCGCTCTACCTTTGGCGGGAGGACGGGTTGGACCGAAAGGGAACCCCCCCGATGGATTCTGCCGAAGTTCCCGAAAAGATAATGGGTGACCTGCCCCTCGGGAACGTTAGCAATGAGGACCAAATCCCCTCCACCCTCCTTTATGGTCCGGACGGCCATTTCAATACCGATACTGGCCTCGTTGGCCTTGCAGTGGTTATTGATCACCACTACGTCCGCCTCTCGGGGGGCTTTGGTGGCGTAGATCGTCTTGGCGAGTTCTATGCCCTCGATATGCTCCAAGATCGGGTCCCCAACGAACAGGCCAGCGGTTTCTCCCCTGCCGTTGACTACGACATCGACCTTTATATCAAGACCCGCCATCCGCGTTGCCTCCTCGATATCCTCCCGAAATACGTTTCCCTCAAATTTGCCGGTGCCCCAGAGATCCCGCGGTGCTTTCAAAAGGGTAGCATGGTTGAAGGATATGGCTTCCATGCTGGCTACCCCTGGCAAGAGGATCTTCCCCCCACCCCCGTATCCGCTGAACCCGTGCGGACAGATGCAACCGATGCCGACCCTCAAGTCACAGGCCATCACCTCGCTGTTGATGGCCAATGGGGTGCCGAGCCTCGTCTTCCCGAGAAAGGTACAATTGCCGAATGGGTTATGGTTATACACCGGGAAACGTTCCGGAATCTCCTCGCCCAATTTTTTTCGGAAATCTACGTTGGTGTGCGGGCCGTGGGCGCCCAGAGCCGCGATGAAACGGATCCGTTCATCCCCGATCCCCGCCTCCTCCAATTCCTCAAGGACCAAGGGCACGATCTCGGCTGCTCGTGTGGGCCGAGAGAGATCGTCAAAGACGATGGCGACCTCATGCCTTCCCTTTGCCACATCCCTGATAGACCCTGAACCGATGGGTTTCGAGAAGGCCAGCCTCATTTCTTTCTCCGTTAACTTGGGGCGATTGTGTCCCATCATTTGGCACAGGGTAACCTCCCACGCCTTTGGAAATGTTAGCTCCAGCTCGGAATTTTCATACCACAGGAACTGAGGCACCTTGACCGATTGAGTCTCCACTATGTCTCGCCTCCTTTTTCGGTCCATCGTTCATTGTGGGTCTTCTTTGCCGATACGACAATTTTTTTCCAGGTGATGTATCCCCTTATTCAGGTAAATATTTTATTCTCATCGCTCCGTTCCCATCCGTGCGCCTAAGGTCTCAGGCATTCCGATCAGCAAAGGAATGCGGATACCCATATCCAGCCCAACCACGATCAGAAACAGGTACTGTGGACCGATAGTATCCCAAATAGCTCCGGCCAGAAAAGCTGTGACGGCGGCCATGAGCAATCTAAAGAATCGCGAGATTCCGACCCACCTGCCCATTTGCTCAGGAGGCACTAACTCGAAATTCATAGCCCCTGTGACAACGAGGTTGATGTTTATGAAACCTTGCAGGACACCAGCCGCTAACAGAAACAGAGGGCTGGGAGCCCAGATAAGTATCAAGTTGGAAGCCCAGAAAAGTGGTGCCATCAAATAGAGAACCTTTTTCCGCCCAATCGTGTCTGCTAATCTTCCCAGAGGGATCCCAAGGAGAAAGGGCGTCAATGCAAAACCGGTGGCCATTGCCCCCAGTATGAATTGATCTGCTCCTTTCACCTCACGAGCGAAGACCTGAGTAAAGGGAATAACCATACCTTGCGGCAGGAAAGTTATAGAGTGGATAACGATAAAGCGTTTTAAGTTGCGCCCCTGTTTGAATATTTGGGAAAGGTCTCCTAAAAAGCTGGATCCACCGCCGATTATTCCTCCCCACCTGCGGTTGGATAGTTGAGTAGACACGAGAAAGAATGCGCCGAGAGTGCCAACAAAACTGATAAAGAAGAGGGGCCTGATACTACTGACATTGATACCACCAAATCTGGTGACCAACAGGGCTCCAAGCATGGGACCTGCCATTCCCATTAAGCCTAAGGCGAAAGTCTCACAGCAGCTCATGGCCGTAACCCGGTCTTCTTTTGCCAAGGAATTAGCACATATGACGCTACAACTCTGAACGCTTGTTGCAAATCCCATCCAGTACGCTACCATAGCGACGATAATAATTGGCCAACTCTGGGCCAGCCCATAGGTAAGAAAAGAAACAGCGAGCAGACCAATGCCCACAAGATAAATCCTCTTGGTACCAATCCTATCGATGACCCATCCTGTGAAAGGACTCAGTATGGCAGACGCCCCCATTCCAATACTGTTGACTATTCCCAGCTGGGTCCCACTAGCTCCCAAAGCCATGGTATAAATAGAGATGTAGGGAAACACTATCTGGTAGAAGAACCTGCCCATGGATGACCGCACTGCCGTCACTTTCCAATCGCGCTGTTGTTTGTTTAGAAAGCCAAGCCCTCTCGAAATAGGCCCAAGGGCGGCTTGACCTGCTCGCATCGGGTTCTCCCTTCCATGAAATTGGTTCTACGTGGAATAGATCCTCGTATTCCCTGAGGGATAAATAGATATCAATTACCAGTGACGGGGTCAATAAACCTCGCCCGTTTTTTTTCTAATCCAGGATGAAGTATGTGAAGTATGTAATGTATCGCCGCCTCGGATTCGATTGAATTGCGGTTGAAATCAAAGACGAAGCCAAGATCGGCGAATCCATATGTTTCAGTTAGTTATCGCTCACCTCGCAAGTTCAAGATATATGTCTGGCAAAAGGAGGCCAGCACAAATTCAAGCTCCTTCCTCCCAATCAAAGCCTGGTTCTGAAATAATAGATCGTAAAGATTATGCTTAGTCGATATAATATTTCTATATAGTACAAAAAGCAGATTTTTTACCTCTGTACTACGTTGGACAAGCTCACAGAAAGACAGCCCTCTCTTTCTATATCGGCCTTAACTGCCTAAAAATTAAAGGGAAATCGACATAGTTTGACTATTTCCCCACACTTCCCTAAAATATATGCTAACAGAGCCCGGTGAAAAAAACTAAATCAGTTCAATATATAATGTTAGGCGTGAAGCATTTTAGGGGATTAAGGATGCGGATATGAAGTTAGCTCGTTTTATGGCGCTATTTGTGGTCCTCTCGCTGGCGCTGGGCTGTTCGGCGCCCTCGCTAGTACAGACGTCAACACCTGCCCTAATGCCGGCAGGCAGGCTTCCGTTAATAGATGCCCATGAGCATATCATTCCAGGGCTGGCAGCCGAGACCATCATCACACTCATGGATCAAGCCGGGGTTCAAAAAGTAATCTTGATGGCGAACCGAATCGAGAGTTTTCGTCCGATGGGCTGGGAAGATGCTTTGGTCCTTGAAGCATACGAGAAATATTCTCAGCGCATAATTCCTTTTTTGACCACAGTACGCTGGGGATGGCATTTTCGTGGTCCAACCTTTCTGGAGTATGCACAGCGTCAGTTGCAAACCGGAAAATTCAAGGGGATGGGCGAATTCATGGTCAAACATTACGCCATTTCCAGCACTGCTGATATCGCGGCTCCTGAGATCAGTGTTCCTGCTGACTCGCCGTGGATGCAAGAGATCATGCGTCTTGGAGCTAAATATAATGTCCCGTTGATTATTCACATGGAGACTACAGCAGACACTGTGGCGGCGCTGGAACGGGCACTCCTGGCCAACCCGAACACAAGAGTGATATGGGCGCACCAAAATCCTGTCAAGATGGGGGGTGGCCCAGAAGCGCAGTATGCGAGGCAAGCAGACCCCAATCAGGTAGCAATCCTGCTGGATAAATATCCCAACCTTTTCGCCGATATTGCAGTGGGCTATGAGACGCGCTTCTTCCGACGGGAGGACCGAAAGTTGCCACAAGGTTGGAAGAATCTGTATGAGAGATACAACGATCGGTTCGTGATTGGATTAGACCTGGCGGTTAGTGTCATGTGGGAGAAGTTCTATCTACGTCGGGCGAGCGTAATTCGCGGTTGGTTATCACAGCTAAGCAGCGATACCGCCAGGAAGCTGGCCTACGAGAATATCGAGCGAATATTATCGGCTAAGCCTTAGCCGGGGTAAGCCTGCCGGTTTTTAACGCCGCCTTGTCAGTGCCTAAGCCCACGGACGACGCTGTTTGCCGTAAAGTGCGCTACGCTGAGATATTTGCTCATGGCGTAGCGCCATTGGTGCCGTTGGGGTCAGGGTGCCTAACCAAATCATTCCAGCGGACTCCGCAAGATCTGCGCTTTTGCTCCGCCGCTGAATTCAACCGTTAGGCATATCAGAAGGATTTGGCAAACCGTGACAGAGTGAGCTACATAACCCTGCTTGCTCATCGAATTCAAGATGGATCATTGCTTGAAGGGGCGGGCCGAAATTAGCTATTAGCGTCAGGATTAATCAGGGGAATGGCGCAAGTTTGGATCCGGGTAATACAATAAGGAACAGCAAAAACGAACTTTCGTAAATATTTGTTCAAACCCCGAATGGCTTAGGAACACCTGAGTTAAGGGATAGCCAGAGCTATACCAACAGATATTTCCTCCTCACCTCCTCATTCTCCTTCAGCTCCTCAACGCTTCCCTGGTAACGGATCTGGCCGTTATCGATGATATAGCCACGGTCGCTGAGCCTCAGTGCGGATCTGACGTTTTGCTCAGCCAGAAAAACGGTCAATCCAACCTCCTTCAGCCTCCTTATCTGTTCCTCAAGGGCATACACCAGGACAGGTGCTAAACCCTCGGTGGGCTCGTCCAACAACAGCAGTTCCGGATTGCCCATGAGCGCCCTGGCAATGGCCAACATCTTTTGTTCACCGCCGCTGAGGCACCCACCCCTTCGAGAACCGATCGCCTTCAGGGCGGGGAAAAGGTCAAATACCCGCTCCA
>Ga0180438_10005601_pt1 | contig 17364 bp, 11 predicted proteins | sample SS_ome_12_FD_132455 | JGI IMG/M metagenome (GOLD analysis project Ga0180438, IMG submission 132455) | Hypersaline lake sediment archaeal communities from the Salton Sea, California, USA - SS_3_D_2 metaG | ecosystem: Environmental > Aquatic > Non-marine Saline and Alkaline > Hypersaline >...
ACTCGGCCGAACAACCCAGACACTTGGCCGGACTCTCCGGTAATCCGCTCGTCTCGATCCGGCTCATTACGTCCTCATCCGACCAATCGAGGAGCGGGCTGACCGAAATGCATCGGAACTCGGGATGATACCATACAGGAAGATAGGTACTCCTCTGATTGGACTCCACGGCTCTGATGCCGTCCACCACCATCTTTGGTTCGGGTACGCTCTTGAGAAAGTCACGAACAGGTTTTACCTTGAGTTCCTTGCAGCACCATCTGGCGTTAAAGCTAGGAATGCCCCAGCGCTTCGCCAGTTCGAAGTATTCCCGCTTCGCCCGTACAATCTCTAATGGAATGCCAATCTGTTTGCAGATGCGGCGCACGTACCTGGTGACTTCTGGGAAGCCAGCCGTCGTGTCAACGTGCACTGCTGTTAGGTTGGCGCCATCCCCATCTGCGACATCGAGCAAGTACAACAAGGTGCACAGACTGTCAGCTCCGCCGCTGAAGAGGACCAACGTCTTCATTCTCCTAAGCAGCTTTCGCAGGTCACCACGGGACAGAGCAACTCGTCCCCTGATGTTCTCCGCGTCCTTTTCGCCTATTTTACACTCGTTGATGACTTTGTCAGCACCTTTATGGAAGATGGAAAGCGGCTTCGTCTTCCGGCCTTTCACCCATGTCGTCGTCGCTAAGCCTGGGAAACCGCATTTGGGGCACTCTACTGTAAGGCTCTTCAGCCGCATGCCCAACAGCCCTCCCAGAGAGTTAGCGAACCCGTTCGATTTGTCCATGCTACCTTCCAGTGACCAATCCCTCCTAGTTCCCTCCATGAGCATCCTCCACGGCTCGCAGCCTTCGCTGGCATCGACTTCGGAAGTCGGCAAGCGGGACCGGGCAGAAAAGTTCCTCGTCGTCGGGGAGTTTACCAACTACTGCTCCCAAACTCTCTTGCTTCAAGCTCCTCGCTATCACACTAATGCCGAGGGGTTCATCGATCCTGCGCAAGTACATATCAATCGCATTGTCTCTGGTAAGAGAAGTCAATATCTCAGAGACAGCCACATGTTTGCGCCCTACCCTGATCATGGCTTCGTACGACTTCACTGCGAGCGCGGCTGAAAGCTCCAGCTTCAGCACCTTGGTTTCCCATGTTGGCATGTACGCCCTCGTTCTCTTGCGAAAGCTATCCACACTACTTGCATCCGCAAGACATCCAAGCAAGTTCCGCACCAGTTCACGTACTTCGAGATGTCTCATCGTGAAAGCCATGGAAGCAGTCTCCAGAGCTTTGCGCAAGGTCTCGACTTCCATCAGGACGATCTTATGGTCGTTTCTCTCGTTCTGAGCCCGTGCCGCTCTGAAAGTGCGAACATGAACCGTCGTGGTCACCAACACACTATACACATTTTGTGGTTCCTTTCCAGTCTGCTGAGCAATGTAGTGGGCGTGCTCAAGACACTCGTTAAACTCTTGCGACCACTGCTTTGGCGTAGTCTTCCGCGTAGCCTCGATCCCCAAACAGAACCCATGGGCGAGAGCTCGACCGTCAGGGCCACGCGGCGTTTTCGCTGGAGGTCTCTCCGTGCCGAACCACGTAACACGGTATGGCTGGGTGCTGTCGTCATGCCTAGCATCGAAGAAAGGTAAGTGAAGGAGAGCCGCAAATGCCTGGCAGATCAAACGTTCAAAGAGGGCAGACCGAACACTAGAATGTTGCCTGGACAAATAGTTGTCGACATCCTTAAGTCGCGTCAGCAGAGTTGGCATTGAAACCATAGTACCTACCATCTCACTTCCGGCGCTTAGCCTTATGCGTATCCGCTTCAAGCCACTCCAGCACAGCCCTCTTAACCAATTGCGCCGGGGCCACCCCTTCGGATTTAGCCTTCTTTACGATGACCTTGTACTCATCGTTGTCGAAGTCTATCACGAATATGTGGAGGCCTTTGAGTTTGGCCTCGAGGACCTTCTTCTTTGATTCCTCAACGGACAGACCAGTATCTGACATAAGCCTTCTTATGTCTCTTATGTCGCCAGACTGCAAATCAGCGAGTTCTTTCGCTGCTCGTATCTGCTGGTCCCGGTTGTCCAACATCGCTATCCGGTAAGCAGCATCGAGACTGTCTACTTTCCTGGCTCGAATCACGTTAAGGACCTCATCGGGCAGAGACAGAACCTTCCGGAACTCCCTAACAATCTCCTGAGAAAGACCCGTCTTCTTAGAAACGGCTGCTTGTGAACCGTACAGCTTGACAAGGTATTCGAACGCCTCCGCAATGGTCACAAGGTCTTCTGTTCGCTTCTTCCGTTTCGTATTGGCAAAAACGATTGCGAGCGCTTTGTCTTCGGTTAACGTCGTCATTTGAGGAACCCCCGTTTCCCTAGCCACTCCTCGAGAGCCATTGTCGCGATGTCTTTCGGGTCTCCTTGGTAGTCCCGGCAGGCAGCTTCCAGAGCTTGGGAAACCCTAGGTGTCAAGTTCAGTGTGATTCTTCTTTCAAACCTCTGCTTTTCTGCAAGGCGTGCAATCTGAGTTGCTGATTTCTGGGGGTTTTCCTTCGCCAACTCAATGATATTCCTTCGCTTCTCGCTCGTGGGCTCTTCCCTCACCTTCGCTGCAATCTGCACAGCTTTTTCTTCAACAGGAACGCTGCGGGCAATCGCGAGAGCCGTCTGGGCGCTGATTTTCTTCTCGTCCACCATCTTCTTAAGCGCTTCTGGGACCCCCTCATAACCTAGATAATTCCTTACTGTCTGTGTGCTCACGCCAAGGCGTGCCGCCACTGCAGACACGTTCTCCAATGTCTTGAGCAGCTCTACCGCCACGCGCATCTTATCCCTGTAGTCAAGATCTAGCCTGTGGATGTTTTCGCTAAAGGAGATGATCTTAGCGTCTGTGTCACTCTTGACTGTCCGGATCAGCGCTGGTATCTTGTCCCAACCAAGCTTCTTGCAGGCAAGATAACGACGCTGACCAATAATGAGATAGTATTTCCCCTCTTTAGGATATACGACCACTGGCTGCTGCAATCCGATTTCTTTGATGCTCTGCGCAAGCTCGTCTAGCCCCTCCTCCGCGCCAGCTCTCCGAACATTAGCTGGGCTTATCTCAATACTCTGGATCGGAATAAGTTTGTATTCAAACTTCGGCTGCATATCTCATTTCCTTACGCTGACACGAAGCATTGCCAATTGAAATCCTGTTCAATCGCATCCATAACCTTCTCTATCTATTCTACAATTAGTGTTGCGCCCTTATAAAAGACCTATTCTTCCTCTACATCGAACTTGGTCCCAAGTTGCTGTAGCGTCTCTTTCACTTTCATCTTCAAAGTCTGGTCGCTGATCTCACCATCAGCGTCAACTGTCACCACAACCTCTACATCTGCTCCCTCGTCCTTCAGAGGTTTTATGACGCCCCTGAAAATCTCCGTTAGTTTTCCGTCTGGAGCCTCTACGGAAATCCTGACGTGGCGTCGCTTGGTCTCTCCCTCTTCTTCCACCTCTTCCTTCGTTCTGCCCTTCTCCGGTTTCTCCTCTTCGGTCTCCTTCTCCGCAACCTTTACCATCTTTTCGGCAATCTCAGGTTTGACTAGCCATGCTTTCTCGCTCAACTCCACGGCGCCTTCGGACATCGGTTCCTTGAAACGCGCCGTGTCCAATTGTTCTGGATATTCAGCCATGCCGTACCCGAACACTGCGGTACTGACTCCCTTAGCGACGGCGCGCCGGATCACGCCTTTGCCGGTGATAAGTTCCACGCCCGTATATTTCAGGAAGGCCTCGTACACATCCGAAGTGCTGACGTAGTTCGCCTCTTTCGGCCAGGCCCGGGACACCATAACTGAGGGCTCGATGTCGTCCACCAGGATCTCATTATCCTTCAAGAACCGCTCGACGTACTCTTTCGTGTTGCCACGCCCCCGAAGCACGTTCAGTCCCAGCGCATAGCTGTCAAAGCCTTTCTCGGATGGCACGAGCACATGTCCGTAAGCTATCTGCAACTCATTTGAGAATCTCGCCCGCACATCCTTAAGCTTGCTGCCCAGGTCGCGCGTCTGACTATCAGATAGAGAGTCCTTGATCTCAGCGCTAGCATTCACTTCCTCAAGAGCCAGCAGTTCCCGGCCAAGCGACAATATCTTACCCACTTTCTCCGAAGCGGGAAGCACGAACACCAGCGTGTTTTTCCTCCGCCTCGGGCTGGTGGGTAGGTACTCGTTCAGCAGCTTCGCGCAGAAACTCTCCGCGTCTTCCTTGTCCTCTTTACCGTAAGGATGGGTTGGCGAAAGAAAGACGAACTTGAGCGCCTCGCTGTCCGGAACCTTGGCGGGATCTTCAACTGCCACAAACACGCTGCCGTCGCCGGTAATCATGGTCATCTGCTCATGAATGAAGCTCAGGACGTCTCCTTCAGACAATGCGTCCATCTTCTCGTTGATGATTTTCCCGATGCCCGGCTCCTTGCGGAATGCCCAGTTTTCCCTCTTCTCGTCAACGTACAAGAACCATAAATTTCCCATGCGCTCCAATGCTTCGCTAATGACCGGCGATTCTAGCTCCGGCAAGACTGTTGCAGCTCTGACGCGCTTCGTCGAAACTCCCGGCGCCCCGTTGGTACGAATAGAGTGCAGGAATATGACCGTAGCGACACTCGTCGCCACCTTGAACCGCTCGAATTCACTGGGAAGCTCGCTGTCCATGCTTGCACACTTTGACCCTGGCCCTGCTATGTCAGAGTCAACCACGGCCGAGAAGCCCTCGTCCAGATATGCCAGGAGCTCGTCCTTGATCATACGGTTACTCAAATCAACCGATCCCGGCATAATGAGGCAGTTCGGGTCGTTCTTCTTGTAGAGGTCGCTCACGACCAATGCGAGCAACCGCAGGACGCCGCGCGTGCGTTGAAACTGAACGAGTGCACCCCACTTCTCGTAAAGAACATCTATCAGTTCGGGGTGGAATGGGTAAGCCCGTTCTATCTTCTCCCTGTATCTCTCGTCACGAAACTCCTTCGGCACAGAACCGCCCAGCTTCTCCAGAACATCGTGAACTTCCCGCGCAACCTTGCCGAGTTCCCCCTCGTCTTTGATCTCGTCAAATAGCCGCCGTCGGACAATCTCGTAAATCTCCATACCCTCAACCGGCGAGTGCCGCAGCTCTATACGCTTAGTAATATGGCTCAGCGTACGGAAGTCTTTTTCCGCGCTGTCGTCGTAACGCTCCGTGTGGCTCGAAGGCAGCGTTACCACAAGTACGGCGCTGTGCTCTTCGTCCTCAGCCAACGAGGCGACGACGCCCGTCAGTTCCTGCATGAAGGCCATCGTCTGCCCACGAAGGTTCTTACCCTCTTTATCCTCGACTCCCTGGGCGCGCACCACATATTCCAGTGTTTCGTCCAGGATCAAAAGGCACGGGGACGCCTGCTCCAACACCTCTCGGAGTCGCTTCTTGCCAGGTGCAACGAGCTTCTCATCATGCTCTTGGACGAGTTTATACAGCTTGGGACCACCGAGTTGGTACGCTATCTCGCCCCACAGGGTCCTGACGCTCATGCCTTCTTTCTTCTTGTCTCCGACCAACGGATCGAGGTGCGTGCCGTCTATGCAGGCTACGTTGGTCTTCGGCAAGGTTTTCAACCCAACTTCCTTCATGACGCCTTTGACCGGCTCGAGTGACTTAAGTTTCTCGTAATGCCTCGTGAGGTGGTAGAGCGCAAGTAGAGAGTGAGTCTTGCCGCCACCGAACGGTGTCACCAATTGCACCACGGGAGCCATTCTTTGCACGTCGCCCTTTGCCTGGTTCTTGTATAGCGTCGCCTGCACCTTCACGAGCAGCTCGCGCAGACCGTTCGTCATGTAAGTCCGAGTGAAGAAGCGTGCGGGGTCACTGTACTCACGTGCGGCTCCTCCCATCGTCACATCACCCAGGTCAATCGCAAACACAGACGGGTCTAAGCGACCTTTGCGTATGTCCTCGTGCGGTACAGCAACTTTCCACCAAGGTTTCATGACAACCACCTCTCGTCCAGCGTTAACTGCTTCCCGGCCTCTTTGCTAATTGTAGGAGCTTTCATCAGAAGACCCTGAATCATCTGCTTCTCCTTGTCGCCGTCCGGCAGAAGCTCAGAGAGAGCTTGAGAAGTCTCCCAGAACGTAGGGTCGTCCGCAAACCCAGACTCCGTAAGAAACTTCTCCAGCTGCTTCCTCTTGTCTGCCTTCCATAGGAGGCACGACTTGTGGAGCGCGTCAATTAGACTCATCGGTTGCCTTTTAGCGACTTCATCAGGATTCCTTTCGTCGGGTTTCGCAACCTCAATTTTATCTTTCCCGCTGATCAGCTTCCCTTTCCCTCGAATGTCGTCCAGTTCAATACCTACAGCCTGCGCTAGTTTCCTCGCGTCGTCGTATGGAACGGTCTCGCCGTTGTATGTCCAACGCCACAACACGTAGAAACGGCTAAGAGGGTCGATCTTCTCTAGGCTGACTCCATGGAGAATCTTACTTAGCGCATACTGCGTAACCTGATTTCTCACCTCGTCGAGTAGTTCAGAAACAGTTACCTTATCGCCGCTCAGTTTCTTCACCTCCCCGTAACGCCCAAACACTTCCACCGCGGGGCCAATGGCGGAAATGAAGAAATCTGCTCCACGAATGCCCTGTTCCCAGAAATGGTCCAACCTTTCCATAATCCTTCTATTGAGCTCCTGCTTAATATCTTTGAAGTAGGCGGTATCGTTTCCCTCCCGTTTCCGGCAGGCAAGGAAAAATGAAGATGCGAGCGCCGCACTCTCTCGTGCACGCAAGCGAGCTCCCATCTCTGTGTGAATGGGCCAGGATGATGTCGGGACAATGCCCGCCCGAATCACAGCATTAACCAGCGTTTCCCACGCTTCTGTAGTCTTATGCGCAAACACTACAGTGAACACACCCCCATCCTTCAGGACGCGACTCGTCTCCTGAAAAGCTGACAGCATTGTATTCTCGTAGAACTCCTTTGTTTTGAACGAATAAATGGGGTTTCTCTCGGCTAATTGCACCGCTTCCTCAGACTTCGGACTTAACGGCGTAGAGAATAGTCCGGGATATAGTCTCCCTATGTAGCGTTTCAGCCAGACATAGAAGAAGTCGGAGAGATCCGCATAAGGCACGCTGTCATAGTATGGAGGGTCCGTGATTACCGCGTCTAAGGAGCGAGACTCAAATCCGAGCCTTGTAGCAGATCCCATTTCAACCCTTCCCTCGTGCCCAACTTGTTGGCAATGAGTCACAGCTGCCCCTACGTACTTCAGTATGCTATTCAGGTCTCCCCGCGCACGTGCAAAAGGATTTACCTCACCATAATCCCAAACCATCGGCAATGCCTGCCTATCCATAGCCCGCTCAAACGATTCATTGTCTCCTCTATATCTAGCGATAGAACAAAGGTACGATGCGACAGTATCTATGCCCATTGCTAAATACGTCGATACAATACGTGCGTATTCCTTGTCGCGGTATTCTTCAGCCAACTTCTCATTCACCTTGGGGAGTTTCTCCATTAGTGTTATGACAGAAAGCAACTGACGCGGATTGAACAGGTCTCTCCATAGGTGCATACCATAAACATGCACGTTGAATATGCTTCGCAAATACGGCAGACTTTCGTCAGGAATTGCGGAGCAATCCCCGTTGCATTCAGTTGACATGCCCGCTAAAGCCTTGACCGCTTGTCCGAAAGTGTGCAAATCCTTCTCTGTAGCGATTCGATATTTCTTAGAGTGTCCAGTCATCCCACGCGCTGCTACAGCAATCATCCTTTGGCCCAGTCCAGTCCCATTGGCCGTCTTCTGTACGTCTTTCTGTTTGTATGTCGTCTCACACAAGGGGCACACAAAGGACGTCCTCGCTCTTGCAGTCGGCCTCGTGCCCTTGCTGGGATCGAAACCCTCGATGTGTTTACCCTTAATGATCTCGAAATCTACCCGCTTACCATCTCTGTCTACTATTGGATGCAAGAAAATCGAATCGCTCCAGTCAATTTTCTTGTCGGAGTCTTCTTTTCGTCTCAGCCAGAATTGTCTCATTAAAGGGATTTCGGCTCCGCACGCAGGGTTCTGACATTGCATCGTCCGCGCCCAGATGTACCCAATCGGAATCCAGTTCGCCTTGCTACTTTTCTTCAAAAGGTCGCGCTGGCCAGAACCACCCTCCTCAGGGTAGAACTCCCCTATCTCTTTCTGGGCCTCATCCAGTACCCAATTGCCCCACTTTTCCACATCTTTGACCAGCTTTTGCCCGTACTTCTGAGGATACTCGAGCGTAGCCTTCAGAATTAACACTGCAACAGGGTTGTACTCTAAAGCGTGCGCCTCGCAGCCCAAACGAAGCGCCTCGAGTGGTATCGAGCCACCCCCTGCAAATGGGTCCAGGATTCTCGGCATCTCTACCTTTCGCTTTCCCTTGATGACTTTGGTCAGTTCCTTCCCACGGAGACCATTGATCACGGCAGTACCGACCTCGATTATCTTGCGGGCTTTTTTCAGAAGGTGATGGTTGCTACACACTTCCCAGGGAGAAATGTCAGCGGTGAATTTGACCAACCTCTTCCTGGCCCGCATGTTAGGCCATTCGTTCTTCTCCTCCTTGGGGGATGCAGGCAGCGTGTCCAACAAGAAATCTACATATTCAGGTATAGGTTCTATGAGTGTGGCCGGATCAGGGACGAGTGAAGCGAATATAGCGGCACGGCAGGCAGCAAGAGGCCTTCGCGCCCACCAGATGTGAAGAGTAGATATATGACCGTGACGGATACTCTTCTCTCTGGCAGATTCCTTGCTTACTTCGAATATCGGAAAATCTTCCTCGATAAGCCTTTTCACGAAGCCACCTTCTTCCACTCGCGAGGTTCTACAACGTATCGCACGATTTTCACCTCGCGTGCGGCTTTTAGCTTGCTTGCCGGATCCTGAATCGGATAGAGTCTGGGTTCATTCCCGGCATTCGCTACCACGTAAAGCCAAGCCTTACTTCCGAGCTGCTTGGCAGTCATCCACTCGTTGGGCGTAAGGAATATCTGACCTTCTGCCGCCCTGGCCTTGACCTCCACATAGCGGACCTCAGCATCGCCTTCCGATACGATGTCGTAACCAAGCCCTTGCTTCGATACGTCCACCGGGTTGCGCCCACGCTCCCGTTCATACTCCATAGCCACACTCATACCTATTGCCTCGATCTCCGGGTCGCGTGAAACGCGCCCTGCTCCGGTGGCCGGTGTGACAGCAGCCACTCCAATGACTCTGGGTGGAGCCAACGTCAGGTTACCTTCGCGGCGCAGCTGTTCCTCCATCTTTCGTTTCTCGTGCTTGAGCCGTTCCATATCGCGGTCCCAGTTCTGGTACGCGAGATCCTCTTCGCTTCCACCTTTCTCGAGGTACTCCGTCATCCTCGTGTCCAAATCAAAGATCCGCTCTTCGAGCGCAGCCACTCCGTACTTCTTCTTGATCGCCAGCTCGCGTCGCCGGTCCGCCAGGAGCGACTTCCGGTATCCCTCGAACTCATTTGATAGAATGTGAGCCGTTACCTCAGGCCTGCGCGCTGCCAAGGCAGCCATTGCCTCAGGGACTTTCTTGCCGGCAGGCTTCAGGTCCCACAGAACACAAGGCCGGATGCCTATCGTTTCACCTTCCTGGGACGAATAGACCGCGAATATCTTCTTCCCCACGAGCCCACCTGTGCCGTCAGTGACCGACCCTTCCAGGAACCATATCAGGCCGTCTAGCCTGCCGTCGGGATCCTCGAAGAGTGTGCCGCTTCGCAGCTCCGGCCCGTATTTCTGGAGGACCTTTTCGACGACTGCCTCCATTAGCGGATGACCCGGAGCCACGAAATCCGCAGTCTCAGTCTCCTCCTCTTCGAGCAAATCTTTGTTAAACGTGAATCTCGGGTAGCGGTCGTCAACGATACCGTAACGCATCCGAAACTCGTACGGTACGTCCTTGATCTCTGCAGGTACCCACTTGATGCTGAGAAAACCGTCGCCCCTGCGCTGCACTTTACCCTTGCCGGCGATGGCCTCAAATGCGCGCACGAAGAAATTCTCAAGGTATTCCGGGATGAGCTTGTTCTCCTCGGATAGCCGTGCCTTCTCTCTGCTCCAGCCTTCATCGACCCTGATCGCGAGCGCCTCGCCTATCAGTCTGGATATCTCCTTCTTCGTCTCTTCCACGGAAATGGCGTCAACCTCCTCAACAGCATCCGCCACTTCCTCCTCGCCGAGAGCAACCCGCCTGAGTAGCTCCTCCGCATTCGCGTTCTCCAGGATATCCCCAATGACGTCGTAGACTTTCTCCTCGCCGAGGTGCTCTTTCATCAGTTCAATCTTGTCAAACAGCTTCTTGAGCACCTTACCTTCTCGGGTGTTCAACGCCACCATGTTGAATATGAACACGATGGGATGCCTCTGTCCGTACCTGTGAATGCGCCCCATGCGTTGTTCCAGACGGTTCGGGTTCCACGGAATATCGTAGTTGACCATCATCCAGCAGAACTGCAGATTGACACCTTCACCCGCCGCCTCAGTAGCGACGAGGACCTGAGCAGTGTGTTTGAACGTCTCCTCAGCCTTGATCCGCGCCTCGAGGTTCATGTTACCGTGAATCGTACAGACCGAGTAGCCCCACGACTTGATCTTCTCCGTCAGGTAATCAAGAGTAGCCCTGGCTTCAGTGAACACGAGCAGCTTTTCCTCTTCCTTGCCCTTGGTGATGCGTTCTTCAAGCAGATCCTTAAGGCTGAGAAGCTTCTTCTCCACCTCCGCGCGCTCGACCTTCTTCGCCTCGGTTATGAGTTTCTTGAGCTCGTCGATTTCCTCCTGCAGCTCTTCGAAACTCTGCGCCGTGGTGAGAGATTCCAGTGCGCTTTCGACCTTCCAGCGGTCCTCTTCTGGCATCTCCTCCAGTGTTTCCTCGAGGTCACCGTAGATGGCACTCATGTCTTGAACGAGCCGGTGATTGTCCAGCATATCTTGGAGACGCTTCCTTCTGTTTTCGAGCGAGGTTCTGATTGCGCGAGTACTCGATGCCGTCCGCCTCTGCAGCACGACCAGGGCCAGCGTAATATTTCGCCGCCGCCGGTCGTCCGCGACATTCTTGGCACGCTTGTAGTACTTCTCCACGTACTTTGTTAGCTGGTCGTAGAGGTCCATCTCAGGCGTGGACAGCTCATAGCCCACCGTCAGGACTTCCCTAGGCGGAAACAGATTCTTGCCGTCGAATCCCTTCAGACCTTCTTTCATCCGCCGCAACACGTACTGTTCCCTGTCGTCGCGGAGCACCCTCTCCATGCTGTCACGGGTTGCGAAAACGTTGGGATCGAGAAGGGAAAGAAGCAGCCGGAAGTTGTCCGGATCGCCACGGTGCGGCGTCGCGCTGAGGCACAGCAGATTGTCGGCATTCCGGGCCAGAACTTCCCCCACTTGGTAGCGCTTCGTCTTGTGGGTTTTCTCTCCGTACTTGTACGCGGACATCTTGTGGGCCTCATCTACCAGCACGAGGTCCCAGTGCATGTTCCGCAGGGTCTCTTTGATCTCGTCTTGCCGTACGAAGTCGAGAGACGTGATGCACCAGCGCCGGTCCTTCCACACGTTCGTACCGTAAGAGGTGTCTATCGTGCCCCTATCAACGATCGTGAACTGCTCAACGAATTTCTCCTTCATTTCACGCAGCCATTGAGGTTTCAAGTGGCCGGGAACCACAATCAGACAGCTGTTAACGAGACCCCGCATCTTGAGTTCCTTGAGGACCAGTCCTGCCATGACGGTTTTCCCGGCACCAGGGTCATCAGCAAGAAGGTAGCGAATTGCCGTGTGGTGCGGAACAATATGTTTGTACACCGCCTCCAACTGGTGCGGCACTGCGTCTACCCGAGAAGCATTCAACGCGAAAAGTGGGTCGAATTCGAACGCCAGTCTGACACGATTCGCCTCAATTCCGAGGAAGAAATCCCGCGCGTCCATGCTGAAATCGAGCCCTGCGTCTGACCGCAACACCTCGAGCTCGTCCAGTTGCTCGCGGTTCAGAATCCTCTCGTGAATCTGCCCCGTCTCCAGGCCCCGAGCAAGGACAGTACAGATCGCCCCGGCCTCCTCGAACGCTATGACTTCCACCTTTTCGGGAAAGATATCGCTACTGACGATTGCCCCTTTCCTTAGCTTCTTCGTGGCTTCTGCCTCCATTTTGCCCCCTTCAGGCATTCCAACGACGGGACGTTTCTAGCGGGATGCCTTGTTATCTGAACAAGATTTTGACAAGAAGAGTTATTAAACTTGCGTACCACCCCCCTTCCTCTCCCCCGTAAGTATATCCCTTGCGGCCGGCCCTTTTCAAGTACAAGTTACGGAAGGATTGAGGAGTCCGAAAGCGCGGGGCATCCATGCTTAACTGAAGGTCAGAACTGGAGGCGGTGAAGATTCAGCTTGACATCAAGCGGAATATAGTATATGGTTCTTTTTTAGAAGACGCATAAAGGAGGGCTACCAATGGACACGAAAGAATGCGGCCTGTATTTGCGCGTATCCACTGACCGTCAGGCCTTAGCAAAAGATGGCTCTCTGGATACCCAGGAGAGCAGGCTCCGGGACTATCTGTCCTCGAGGTCGACCCCCAAGCAGACGTGGGAGGTTGTGGATATCTACCGCGAGGAAGGCCGGTCCGGTAAGGATTTGGAGCGGCCTGAACTCCAGCGATTGCTGGCAGATATTCGGTCCGGGAGGATAAATGCAGTTGCCTGCACCAAGATAGACCGCATCAGCCGCTCATTGCTGGATTTCTATAACCTGCATCAGGCCTTCGAAGAACAGGGGGTCGAGTTCATCAGTCTCGAGGAGAGTTTCGATACCTCCTCGCCTGCCGGAAGGGCCATGGTCAAAATCGCTCTGGTGTTCGCAGAACTGGAGAGAGAACAGACCTCGGCCCGCACCAGAGACAAGATGCAGTGGAGAGCTGAGCAGGGACTGTGGAACGGAGGACAGCTGCTTGGTTACGATAATGAGGAAGGCGGACTGGTCCCTAACGCGGAAGAGGCGAATCTGGTACGCCTGATGTTCGAGAAATACCTTGAGATGGGATCAATCAATGGGGTGACAGACTTTATTAATGAAGCCGGATATAGAACAAAGAAGTATCTCTCCCGGCGAGGCAAGGTTCACGGAGGGACCAAGTACTACGTCACGAACATAAAGCAGATTCTTCAGAATCCAGTATACATCGGCAAGATCCGCTACAAGGGTGAGGTCTATGCCGGTAAGCATCAGGCCATCATAGATGAAGAACTGTTCCGTGAGGTTAACAGGAACATCGAGATACATGCCAAACCGCGCCGCAATTTCCGGCGTCCCATGAAACACACGTTTATCCTCCAGGGACTGGTGCGGTGCGGTAGGTGTGGTTCGTTCATGACCACCAAATACTGCACTGGCAGCCGGGGTCTCCGCTACTACTACCAGTGCACCAAGAACAGTCACCACGGCAAGAAGGAATGCGATATGAGGTACGTTCCGGCAGAGGAGCTGGAGCGGCTGGTGATTGAGAAGCTGCGCGAAATCAGTATGGACCGGGAGGTCCTGGACGAGATTGTAAGCAAGGCAAACTCCGAAGCCTTCAGCGATATCGACGAGTTCGAAAAGGAGCGGGCGCTCATCGAGAAGCAGATGAAGCCTGTGGTCAGGCAACTGGAGAACTACCTGAAAGCTATTGGCGAGGGTTTCGGTGTCAACAAGTCAACACTCAGTAGGATGCAGGAGCTCGAAGAACGGAAAGGCCAGCTACAGGGGAGACTGGATGCCGTGACCCAGCAGATTGAGTCCCTCAAGCGCCAGAGGCTCAATGCACAGACCATGCAGGAATCTCTGGCAAGGTTCAGCCAGATCATAGACGTGGCCACTCCGGAGGAGAAGAAATCCCTCGTCCCCCGGATTGTTGACTATATCGTATTCACCCCGACCGAAGTGCAAATCGCGCTCTATGACAGGCCTATTGAGCGGGGTATTCTGAGGTTTAACAACGACGAGCAGGGAGGCGATTATGCGCTGGAAGGTAGTAACTGGCTCCCCGGGCCGGACTCGAACCAGCGACAAGGTGGTTAACAGCCACCCGCTCTACCAACTGAGCTACCGGGGAACCCTACGGTTGGATAGGTGAAACAAGCACCTCCTGCTCAATTCAACTAGTATTATACCGCACAGGAGTCATGTTAAGCAAGTTCGATCACGAAGCTGCTCTCTCACGCGTCCCAGCCAGAATGCGGCACAGACAGACTTCCTTGACAAGGCATCAGACAGGTGGATATAGACGCCGGGGGAAGCGGTTAATCCCGCCACAGGCGGGACTCCACCAACTGAGCTACCGGGGAGCATGAGGTTTTGAGGATAACGTTCTGTTTGTCAGGAATTACACCGACGATCAGCCTGCTTTTTCAAGCAGCTCTTCCCATTTCCGGTCGACTTCGCGCTGGAACTCCTCGATAATGGGCTTGTTCTCGTCGCGGAAAAGGTGCGCGAACCTACCCTGGGTTTTCAGCCAATCGGTAACCGGCAACTTCTCTTTCGGTTTGTAGTTAACCTTGTATTTACCGTCCTCGACCTCGAACAGCGGCCAAAAACAGGTATCGATAGCTATCTTGAGGTTCGATATGGACTCTTCCGGTTTGATCCGCCAACCGCGATGGCACGGTGCCAGTATGTTGATGAACGCGGACCCGTCTACCGCGAGCGCCTTCTGCACCTTGCCTATCAGGTCGCGCGGGTTGTGGACCGACGTCTGCGCACGAGTTTCACCGAAGGTTGAAACAGATTCACCATCAGGCGTAGCTCATGGCGGTAGAGCTCGTTGATGGCCTCGAGCGCTGCGTGCCGATCGCTTTGCGGTACCTCCCATGGACCGCACACAACAGATCAAGTTTCGACCGAGGACTCACGCCATCTCCTCCATCCTTTTCACACGCAACCACCGGGTAAGATCACAAATGGCTTAATGATACCACCCAGGGTAAGATTTTAGACGGCGCGATACGGGCTATTGACAACGGTGTATTCTCGTGCTAGTATGCACTTACGTCGTCTTGGCCCGTTTTGTTTCAAACATACTGAGTCAACAGCGGTGAACATTGGGGTGATGACGCACGGAGGGGAGGTGATACGGCAACTGATGCGCCCTTTTCTCCAGTCGGTGCGGGTGGTCGGCACGCGTCTCAAATCCCCAGTTGAGAAACCTGCAGCTGCTTCCCATTAATCGGTTGTAACCGCGGGCTATGCGGAGGCGGGGCCGGCTATGTGGCCTCATGTCGGCCTCTTCCGACGAATACCGGGGGAAGAATCAACCGGAATCAATGAAGTAAAGGCAGAAAGGAAAACTGCAATGAACGCTTCAAGATCCAGAAAAACGAGAGGGTTTACGCTCATCGAGCTGCTGGTGGTCATAGCGATCATTGGCATCCTGGCGGCGATTCTGCTGCCAGCGTTGGCTCGCGCACGGGAAGCAGCACGACGCGCCAGTTGCGCGAACAATCTCAAGCAGTGGGGTCTTATCTTTAAAATGTATGCCAACGAAGCTGAAGGCGCGTTTCCTCCAGTGAGCCGGTACATAGAGTATCAGAGCCCGGACCCATCGGCCCTTTATCCCGAATACTGGACCGATCCTCATATTTTGTTGTGCCCATCCGATACCAAGGCCGCGGACGGCACAATTCAGAACATTGATATCTCGGCAGGGGAGGCGTTTGACCGGTTCGACGAATGTGATGGCAACGGCAAAGTGTATATCATGAGCTATCCCCGTTCCTATACGTATTTCCCCTACGCAGCCAGGAACGCCGCCGAGGCTGTCATGTACGGGGCCGCCTACTACGACATGGCGAGTGTGGCACAGTGGGAAAGTGCGTCGCATGCGTACAATTGTGGCTTCAACGCAACCAACCCAAGGTACTATTCTTGGATTGTTCCCATTATGGATACCGACTTGAGCAGTTCGTATATCACAGGCAAAGGGGCTGCTCTCGGGTATTGGTATATGGCACTCGGCTGGTTAGCGGAAGTGCGTGGCGTTGATCCGTCGAGCTTAAGCGGGTTCACCCTCTATAAAGTAAGAGAAGGGATCGAACGCTTCATGATCACGGACATCAACAATCCCGCCGCGAGCAGCATGGCCCAATCGGAACTGCCCGTGATGTGGGACCACTGGTTCGCAAATAATGACCCCAATCATCCTTCTTCTTTGGCGACATACAATCACGTACCGGGCGGCTGCAATGTCTTGTATATGGATGGTCACGTCGAATGGGTGAAGCAAGGCACGGAGTATCCTGTTCCCGACTGCTCCGGAGGCTTAAATGCAGCAGACCCCAACCAAAGGACTGCGGCGTGGCTGAGTTGGTTTAACGGCTTGTTTGGCGGTGCCTGGAACGGCTAACTAACTGGCGGGTATTCGCTTCCTGTCAACGCAAGAGCAGGAATGTTCGCCCAGGTGAGGGATGACGCCCGCCACCCTGGGGGGGACGGCGCAACGTTCCAACCCATCGACGACGACGGCACGCCGCTGCCGAGTGAATATCGGCAGCTGCGGGAGGGCATCGAGCGGTTTTTCATTACCGATATCAACAACCCGGCCGCCAGCGCTAAGGCTCAGAGCGAGGTTCCCATCATGTTCGACGCGTGGGGCGATGACTTGTTCTTGGGCGGCATCACTTTTCCAGGCGTCGGCACGTTCAACCACGTGCCCGGCGGCTGCAATGTCCTGTACGTGGACGGCCATGTCGAGTTTGTAAAGATGGGCGAGAAATTCCCCATCAAGAACAGCCCTGCCGGCACGTATGGCGAAAACCTGAGCAGTTGGATAGGTCCAGCCAGTGCGCGCATAGAAGTATATTAACTGCGATCTGAAATATTCTCTGAGCAACAAGAGATAGAAGGTCCTCGCGGAGGGAGGGTTCGAACCTGCCTCCGCCCTTGGGTTGTGAGCGCGCTCGAGGGGATTCGGCCTAACCTAATTGGAAAATCGCAAGTTGCAGCGATGGCAACTACTTAGCTCCACTGCCGTTGAGATACATGCTATACGCTTTCCACATGTTCTTCGGATTCTAGGGTACTGGTACTACACTGCGAGAGCACCAAGGCTTCATGCTGTCGTCCCCCCCGCATGACGGCCAAGAACCTGGGGGGCCAACAATATCGCCGCCGTCCGTTAGGAATTACACCGAAGATCAGCCTGCTCTTGCAAGCAGCGCTTCCCATTTTCTGTCGACTTCGCGTTGGAACTCGTCGAGAACGTGTTTGTTCTCGTCGCGGAACAGGTGTGCGAACCTGCCCTGTGTTTTCAGCCAATCGACAACCGGCAACTTTTCTTTCG
>Ga0180438_10005603_pt1 | contig 17357 bp, 11 predicted proteins | sample SS_ome_12_FD_132455 | JGI IMG/M metagenome (GOLD analysis project Ga0180438, IMG submission 132455) | Hypersaline lake sediment archaeal communities from the Salton Sea, California, USA - SS_3_D_2 metaG | ecosystem: Environmental > Aquatic > Non-marine Saline and Alkaline > Hypersaline >...
ACGCCTGTGGGATGAAGCAAGGAGCGTCACTATACCCATGCGCGGCAAGGAGGAGACCGACGACTACCGGTATTTCCCCGATCCCGATCTGATCCCCCTGGTGGTGGACAAAGCGTGGGTGGAAGAAATCCGGTCGGCTATGCCAGAACTGCCGGATGCGCGAAAGATGCGGTGGATGCACCGTTTTGGACTATCGGATGCAGACGCGTCCATCTTACTGGACGAAAAGGGAATTGCCGATTATTTCGAGTCCGTCGCAAAACACGTCAGCGATCCGAAGCAGGCCGCCAATTGGGTGATGGGTGAGGTGCTTCGGGCGTTGAAGGAGGATAAAATCAGCATCGATGTGCTCCGCATTCGGCCGGAACAGGTGGCTGAATTGATCGACATGACCGAAGAGGGAATCCTGTCCAGCACATCGGGGAAAGTGGTTTTCGATGAAATCGTTCGTCACGGAGGCGATACCGACGATGTGGTGAAGAGGTTGGGTCTGTCTCAAATATCGGATGCGGTCGAGATAGAGACCGTTGTCGACAGAGTTGTCGAAGAATACCCGGAAGAGGTCCAGAAGTACTTGAAGGGGAGGACGGGCGTGCTTGGCTTTTTTATCGGACAGGTGATGGAGGTCACGGGCGGGAAAGCCAATCCCAGACTGACGGACACTATCCTCCGTAACCGGTTGGATCGGATGAAATAGGGGTCCTTTTTATCGGTAAACAATCGTCCGATCTATGTCTGGAGGTCGTGTCCGGGGATTGTCCTGAATAACCGAGAAAGTCAATGTACCATCGAAAAGCAAATAAAAAAGCGAGGAGAAGCACTTTTTGATCGACCTGCAGAATCTGACACGAACATTCGGTGACCTGGTTGCCGTGGATGATGTGTCCTTCCGTGTGCCTGCCGGGCAAATCTGCGGTTATCTGGGGCCTAACGGCGCGGGGAAAACAACCACCGTGAAGATGCTGACGGGCATGATTCGGCCCACATCGGGAAGGGCCATCGTAGCGGATTACGACATCTTGACAGACAGTCTGGAGGTCAAGCGCCGTATCGGTTACGTGCCCGAGTCGGGGGCTGTATACCAGAGTCTGACGCCCTTTGAGTACCTCCAATTTGTGGGCCAACTCTACGGGATGGACGACGCGAACCTCTCGCGACGAATCGAAGAGTTCTGCGGATTTTTCCAAATATCCGACAATATCCACCAGCGAATGACGGAATTCTCCAAAGGTATGAAGCAGAAAGTCGTCATCGCATCGGCCATGATTCATAATCCCCAGGTCATATTCCTGGATGAGCCCCTGAACGGACTGGACGCCAATGCGGCCGCGAGTCTCAAGGAACTCCTGCGGAACCTGGCCGATGACGGGAAGACGATTTTTTACTGTTCCCACATCCTGGAGGTTGTGGAAAGCCTGTGTGACAGGGTCGTGATTCTCGATAAAGGCACCGTGGTCGCCGACGGATCGGTGGGCGATCTGAAGGAAATGACGAAGCGGTCGTCGTTGGAGGGTGTGTTCCGCAAACTGACCCATGCCGAGGATTTGGGTGAGGTGGCCAAGGCGTTCTCCAAGAGCTTTACTCAAGGAGGACGCCGACAAGGATGATGAGGCCCCTTTCCCATATACTCGGCATAGATTGGGATCAGTTGAAAGCCCTCCTGGCCGTTAGCATCCGGATGGATTTTCGGGAGCATCGCAGAACCGGACGTGCCCGCAGAGGCATGGCACCCATCTTTCGCACGATGATATTCTATGCCATCATGGGCGGTTTTTTGGCAGCGAGTCTGGTCTCCAAAGCATCCCCCTTCCTCTTCTCCTTGCTGACCCTGGCGTATTCCAATGCAATGATGGCCTTTGCCGTGATCCTGGAATTCGGGAACATCCTCCTGATTCCCGACGATATCGACATCCTGACACATCGGCCGATCCGCTCCAGAACACTCTTTTTTGCCAAGATGCTGAACCTCCTGTTCTACGTCTTTCTGATGAGTACGGCCCTGTGTCTAATGCCCTCGCTCTTGGGCATTCTGCTTCGCGGCTCTTCCGGAATGTTTCCCCTGGTTTTTTATCCTGTGGCCATCGTGGCTAATTTTGCATCGGCTTCTTTTGTGGTTCTCATCTACACGGGATTGATGCGCAAGATGAGCCACGAACGATTCAAGGACGTCCTTGCCTACCTGCAAATAGGTTTTACGTTTGTTCTGTTCCTCTCGTATCAGATGCTGCCCAGGATGAGCGAAGGCGTCTCCCGGTTGGGTGCCGATGTCTCGGCACCCTGGCTGTACGGCGTACCTCCTGCCTGGTTTGCCGGAGGCGTGCAGGTTCTCCTGGGGAAAGGCCGGACCTTGGATGCCGGTCTGGCCACGATGGCCGTCGCAGCGACGCTGATCCTGGCTCTGTTGGCCTTTCGGAGAATATCTCTCCAGTACACGCATCATATTGCCACCCTCCAGACGAGTGTCTCGTCTGTGAAAGACAACCAGAACCGTAAGGTTTCTCTTGCCGGTGATGACTTGGCCACGCGTATTGCCCGGCGGATTCTCCGATGTCCTGAGGCTATGATCGGGTTTCGCTGGACATCGCAGATGCTGAAGCGTGATCGGTCAGTCAAGATGGGTGTCTATCCCGTGTTTGGTTTTCCCCTGGCTTTTGTGGCGCTGGCTATCATCAACGGCGAAATCGTCGATCCGTTCATGGACGTATCCTTTTTCAGCGACAACGGGATGTCGACCATGGTCGTGTTCTTCATCTTTTTCATGATCTATTTTTTTATCAAGGGGTTGGAGAGTCACCGAGAATGGGAAGCTGCCTGGGTGCTCTATACGGCTCCTTTGCGATCTCCCGGACGATTGTACCGGGGGGTGCGACTTGCCGTCCTGTTCCGGTTGATGCTACCGTTCTATGTGCTCCTGGGCATTCTCTACTGTACCCAGATTCCGCTGGGCCATGGAATTAAACATACAGTAACGCTCCTTCTCTCTGGGCTTGTGGCTTTCTCTGTCGTTTCTCTGGCTGTGAAAGAATTTCCGTTTTCCAGGAAGCGGGAGAAGGGGGAACGCATGCAGCGGTTTGCTTTTCTGTTTTTTGTCATGCCGTTTTTTGTGTTCACGCTGTTTCTTCAAAGAGTGGCATACCGGGACTCTGGGGCCTGGTGGATGATGCAGGCGGGAATCATCCTGCTGTTTGTTACGATGGAATCCATGATCGTCAAGAAGATCGATGGGCGTCTTTTAAACAAGGAGTCTTATTGAATCCATGAGAGTAGTTCACCGCATTCTTGTCGTCTCCTGTCTGGTGGCGAGTTTTTCGGTTACCAGGTCTCAGCACTATGTATCGCCGGATTCCGATTTGCCCGACTCGTTCGACCTGAGGAATGTGGGAGGGATCAACACAGTTACCTCCGTGAAGGAACAAAGCGGAGGCACGTGCTGGACATTCGCGGCCATGGCAGCCATGGAAGGCAATCTCTTGATGACAGGCAACTGGGCGGCTGCCGGGGAGTCGGGCGAGCCCGATTTGGCGGAGTACCATCTCGACTGGTGGAACGGATTCAACGAACACTGCAACGATGATTTATATCCCGACGCGGGTGGTTTGGAGGTGCATCAAGGAGGGGATTACCGCGTGACTGCTGCGTATCTTGCACGAGGAGAAGGAGCCGTCCGAAACATCGACGGGCAGAGCTATTACTGGCCACCTGGCAGGTATCGATCCAGCTATCATATTTATTATGCACGGGACATCGAGTGGGTTGTCGCCGGTAATAATGGTCGTGGTATCGATACGATCAAACGGAAACTCATGACCGAGGGTGTTCTAGGAACGTGTATGTACTACGATCGCGAATTGATCGGTCTTATATCCTCGGAATTCGTGCACTACCAGCCGCCGAGTCACGACGCAGATCCCAATCATGCCGTGACCATCGTGGGATGGGACGACCGCATCACGACCCAGGCTCCCGGACCCGGTGCCTGGCTCTGTAAGAACAGTTGGGGGAGCGGGTGGGGCATGAAGGGGTATTTCTGGATTTCCTACTACGATAAATACTGCGGACAACATCCGGAGATGGGGGGTGTGTCCTTCCAGGATGTTGAATCCTTGGCGTACGACCGTATCTACACACACGATTACCACGGGTGGAGAGAAACCAAAACCGATTGTGATGTGGCGTTCAATGCCTTCACGTGTTTGGGCGAAGAACGCCTGACAGCCGTGAGTTTTATAACAGCCGCCGACAGTGTCGCGTATACAGTCACGGTTTACGGCCGGTTTGAGGGCGGTGTGCTGATGGATGCGCTGTCGATAAAATCGGGTCGCATCTCGCATTCAGGATTCCACACCGTGAACCTGAACACATCCGTACCGCTGGAGAAGGGGGACACATTTTACATCTGCCTGGAATTGTCTGAAGGAGGCCAGGCGTACGATTGCACGTCCGAGGTTCCGGTTCTTCTGGGTGTTACTGGACGCGGACCCGTCGTCGAATCGGTGTCCGATCCAGGCCAGAGCTATTTCCGCCGGGGAGAAACATGGTGCGACCTCTATGAATCGGACAGCACGGCCAATTTCTGCATCAAAGGATTGACCGTGTCTGGACACATACCGCCGTCGCGGGGTACGCTGCTGCCCAACTATCCCAACCCGTTTAATCAGGGCACGACGATCCCGTACCATGTGCATGTGCCCTGCCGTGTCGTCTTGAAGGTGTACGATATTCGGGGCCGGGAGGTCGTGACGCTCCTTGATCGAGAAGAGAAGGCCGGACAGTCATTTGTCGTTTGGGATGGAAGGAGTCGTGATGGTCAGCCGTTGAGTTCGGGCGTGTATGTGATCAGGCTCTCGGTGGGAGATGAGATTCATACGAAAAAGGTGACCGTTCTCAGGTAACAGTCATTTGTCGTTGAAATCGTTTAAAAGTTTTTGTACATTTGTCCTGCGTGAATCATACAAGAGAAGGAGTTTAAACATGACAAACGGTATTTTTCAAGTTCCGCCTCCAAAGAACGAACCGATCCTCCAGTTCGGCCCAGGGAGCAAGGAAAAAAAGGAATTGAAGGCCACGTTGAACAAGATGATGAAAGAGCAGATCGAAATTCCCGTCATCATCGGAGGAAAAGAAGTTAAAACGGGCAACATGGCCGACTGTCGCTGTCCTCACGATCACGGCCATCTTTTGGGGCAGTACCATAAAGCGGGCGAAAAGGAAATCGATATGGCCATTCAAGCGGCCCTCGAAGCCAGGAAAGAGTGGGCCGCTATGCCGTGGGACGCCCGGGCATCGATTTTCCTCAAGGCAGCGGATCTACTGGCCGGTCCTTTTCGTGCAACAGTGAATGCCGCTAATATGTTGAATGCAAGCAAGACCGTGTATCAGGCAGAGATCGATTCGGCGTGTGAGCTGATCGACTTTTATCGATACAATCCGTACTATATGCAGGAGATTTACAAACAACAGCCCCAGTCTTCAGCCGGATGCTGGAACTATGTAGAGCAGCGCCCGTTGGAGGGATTCATTTTTGCCGTCACGCCCTTTAATTTTGCATCCATCGCTGGGAACCTGCCAACCTCGCCAGCCATGATGGGAAACGTCGTACTCTGGAAACCGGCGTCATCCACGGTTTATATCGCCTATTACATCATGGAACTGTTGAAGGCCGCCGGCCTGCCCGATGGCGTCATCAATATGGTGCCCGGGCCGGGCGGTTCTGTGGGGAATCCGGTCATGGCCAGTCCGTATTTTGCGGGCGTTCATTTTACCGGGTCCACACCCGTATTCCAGGGTATGTGGAAGAAAATCGGTGAGAATATCGCCAACTACAAGACATATCCCCGCATCGTGGGTGAGACCGGCGGTAAGGATTTTGTGTTTGCCCATAACTCGGCCGATCTGATGGAATTGGCCGTGGCTCTGGTTCGGGGCGCTTTCGAGTACCAGGGACAGAAGTGTTCAGCCGCCTCCAGGACGTACATTCCCGAGTCCATCTGGCCCGATCTCAAGAAGATTCTCGTGGAATTGATCGGTGAAATCAAGATGGGCGATCCCCAGGATTTCACGAATTTTATGTGTGCGGTTATCGATAAACCGGCCTTCACAACCATCACGGAATACATCGATTACGCCAAGAATTCCTCGGAGGCCGAGTTCGTCACGGGCGGCAAGTACGACGACTCCAAAGGATACTTCATCGAGCCCACGGTCATCGTAACGACCAACCCCAAGTTCAAGACGATGGAGGAGGAAATTTTTGGACCCGTCCTGACGGCTTATGTTTATCCCGATGCGGAGTTCGAGAAGACCCTGCATCTGTGCGACGAGACATCTTCGTACGCGCTGACCGGAGCCGTATTCGCTCAGGATAGGAAAGCTGTCATGCTGGCGAACGATATTCTTCGGAATGCTGCCGGAAATTTCTACATCAACGACAAGCCGACGGGTGCGGTCGTGGGTCAGCAGCCCTTTGGAGGAGCCCGGGCTTCGGGCACGAACGACAAAGCAGGCAGCATGATCAACCTGCAGCGGTGGGTGTCTCCCCGAACCATCAAGGAGAATTTTGTACCCCCCAGAAACTACCGGTATTCTCACATGGACGAGAAATAAATCCGAGTACTATGATTGCTATATAACAGGGCCGGGTGTTTCGATTCCCGGCCTTTTTTATAAGAATGTTCTTGCAATTTTAGGATGAATCGGTTAACATACAAAAACATCTGGTATAGGAATTGCAGTTTATATCCACTCTCAAAGGTCTCTGGTGAGCATTATTTCTCAAATCCCCGCTGGGGAGGGAGGGTTGTATGGAAAGGCGTAAGCATCTGTTTTCCATTACATTATTCCTAGGACTCACGGCTACTCTGACACTTCTATTCCTCGCCCGATGCACCTTCAAGGCACCCAGCCAGCCGGTATGGGATGTCCAGTTTTTGGTACCCTTGGCGAACGAACATTACACAATGATAGATCTTGCCGACGATTCCGATGATCTGGACATTCAGGGTGAGGATGTTGTGTTCACCCTCGATCATGGATTCGATCCACTGGGGATCGGGGATTATTTAAAAGTTTCGGGAGCCACGAGTTCGGTAGCTGTCACGATTCCGTTGGTTCCTATCTCTCACTGGAGCGACACCACGGAAGGCACTATCGTGTTGTCCGATTCCATCGTCGTCGACCGGGCCAGGATGAAGAACGGCGACATGCGCATCATGGTAAATAATCCCACCAGTTACAACGTCCGGGCCACCATACAGATTCCGTCTTTAAGCCAGGCGGGTGTCGTTTTTCTGGACAGTCTGGATGTCCCCACGGGCTCGTATGATGAGGCGTTTTTCGTCCTGGATGGGTACGATTTCATGCCCGGAGGCTCTAATGTCATTCCTTATACAGCCGTTGTTAAGATCATCGGGGGAACAGAAAATTTTGGGGGGAATGTCGATATCACCGTCCAGATTTCAGACATTTATTTTGAAGACGTAACGGCCAAGTTTAACAAGATAAACGTAGAGATCGAAGAAGAATATATGGAGTTGGCCATCCCTGAAGAGCTGGAAGGTTTCCGTCTGGCGTCCGCTAATCTCAGGCTCGCCCTCTATGCTGGATTCCGGGTGCCTATCTTCGTTCATCTTTTCATGGAAGCCATCGCGCCCCGTGTTTCGGGATACCGCTCCGCACTCAGTTTCGAGGATTCCGTCACAACGATGGACCGACTGGGCGTTTTGGCGGACACACTGGAATACCCTGATGCCGAAGCGGTGGCCGATTTCGTCAACAGTCAACCTGAAGAGATCAGAATCACGGGATCCATTAAAATAGGAAAAGGAGAAAACTTCGTCACTCTGGCCGATACCAACACCATTCGGGGGTTTTCGTTATTGCAGGCGCCCCTGACGGTAACCCTTCCCGATCATATCACGGAAACGGATCCCGACACTGTGGAAATTAAAAAGGATACGAGGGATATCTTTCGGGATAACCTGAAGCATGCAACGTTGGAAGCCCGTGTCGTGAACCATCTGCCGTTTGGCGTAAGGGTCACGATGCTGTTCGACACCACGATGTCAGACGAGAGATTATACGATGACCGGTACACGCCCGATCTGTCGATTTCATTGATGCTGGATCCTGCGCCCGTTCAGGACGAGCCCGGGAATCCCGGCGTGAAAGTGGTGGAGCGGGAGACGACGAGTCACGTGCTCGTTGATCTGGACGAGAACCAGTTGAAGATTTTTCAGAGATCGGAGGTATATCAGGGCACCCGTATCGAAATTTTGGGTACTGACCAGCAAATGGTCCGGGTCAGGCCCTCTGACTACATCGATGTCCAGGCGAACCTGACCGCCTTGATACGGACAGATTTTACCCATGATGACGGTGACGAGGAAGGGGGTGAGCCATGAGAAACGGAACGTTTTTCAAAGACCGACATGAATTCGGAAGGCTCGTACTGTATAAAATCATTCTCGTTCTCGTTTTGACCATCTTCCCTGCGTGTCTATTCGGTCAGATCACGGCCCGGGGATTGGGCATGGGGGGTGCGTATACGGCACTGGCCAGGGGTGCCCACGCACCGACCTGGAATCCGGCCAATCTTGGCTTGCCCGACAATCCCCATTTTTCCATGACTTTTCTCTCGGTAGGCGCCGGTGTATGGAATAATGCTTTCACCAAAAGCATGTACGACCAGTATTTTGTCAACGGAGAGAAAGATGAGGACGGGAATATCATCTGGGATCAGGACGATATCGAGGACATTCTCAATCATATCCCCGACGATGGTCTGCACATGCATTCGGATGTCTCCGTGAGGACATTCACGTTCTCTACAGGGCAGTGGGCTGTTTCGTTGGGAGCCGATGCAGGGAGTCTGGTGCGCATGGACAAGGCTCTACTGAGGCTCCCACTGGAGGGGAATACCCAAAACGAGACATACCATCTGAGAGATACACGGGCCATCGGTTTGGGTGTCGGGATGCTCGGTTTTTCCTGGGGACAGCCCGTGACGGTTTCGTTTGCGGATGTCTTTTCAGTGGGCGGAACTGTACGGATTCTCTACGGAGGGGTATACGGTGAAACAGAGAAGGCAGAGGGTTCCTTTATCACAAGAGAGTATGGGTTCGATGTGGATGCCGATTACGAGCTGGCGTATTCGTTTGAGGGAAAAGTGGGATTCGGGCTGGATGTCGGCGCAGCGGCTCAGTTTGGAGAACGATGGACGGTGAGTCTCGGACTGGCCAACGTGCTGGGAACCGTTCCCTGGTCCAGCTTAGACAAGGAAGTGGGGTATGTACGCGGAGACACACTGGCCGTCTTGGATATTTCCAAAGATGATGACGAAGATGATGTCATTGATGATTCCACCTGGACGTTGGAGGATTTGCCCGGATTTTCATCCAGAATGCCGGTGGTCATCCGGCTAGGCGTTGCCTACCGCGAAGGTCCTATCCTCTTGACGGCCGATTATACTCAGGGATTCACAGACGGTGCATTCACGAGCACCACTCCCATGGTTTCCGTGGGAACAGAGGGGCGATGGATTCCCTGGTTGCCCCTGCGCATGGGCGTGGTGATAGGCGGAAGAATGGGCTTGGGCACGTCCATCGGTTTCGGAATCAGGCCCGGTGGATTCGTCATGGATTTTGGTGTGATGACACGCGGACTGATTGTACCGGGTAATAGCAAAGGGTATATCTTTGGACTGGAATTGGGGATGGAACTCAACAAACCCGATTCGGGAGTCCTGAGAGTGAAAGATTTTTAATGGCCAAACACCCCCCCTGATGAAAGAGGCTTCCTTAAAGGAAGCCTTTCTTTTTACGGAGATTGTATGGCCGGCGGATGGAATCCATGACTCTTGGAGGTCGTCTTCGGTCACTGTGTTCTACAGCCTGTGATAAGATGCCGCTCACAGCTACATCCTAATAAATGAAGAAAGTACACGGTAGAGTCTTCATGTCGCATTCCGGGATCTGATTCGCTTATATCCAGAGCACGAGAGCCGGGAAGGCGGTTTTGCATGATTGCTTTGAACGGCTTGCCCCCAAATTTTTTTTGCTTTTTCCCTGATTATGGATTATAATGGAGGAAAGGCTCCTCAATAAACCAGTTGTAGAAACTCGGTATGGGTAAGCGTACAAAGAATATAGGCATTTCACCGATGTATTTATTATGAGCAGCCTTTTCAACCAGATTCGAAGTATGGCAGGTAATAAGGGGATGGTGCTGTTTTTTTCTGAACCATGGCAAAGAATATGTATTCTTTTTTCAAACACCTCGGTTTACATCGTATAGATCATCCCGTGGGATTGGTCCTCTTTGTGCTACTCAGCGGTACGGCAGGTGTCATGGCTGTCCTATTTGTTGTCGAGGAATCGGTGCGTTGGGATGAGATGAACCTTTTTCTGTTCATAGGCACAACGGCTCTGTTCACAGCGGTTTTGATATATGCGTACTACACGAAGTCTCTGAGAAATACGTTATTTCTCTTCGTGCTTTCTTGCCTTATCTCGCTGATAGCCGAATACGCGGGTACGCATTCCAATCTTCCGTTTGGACATCGCTGTGTGTATCACCCCAATATTCAGCCCATGCTGTTTGGCCACATACCGATGGTTATTCCCTTGGCCTGGTTTATGATTGGGTTTACGCCCCTTGTTTTTCTGAAAAGATATCATGTTTATAAAGAGCGTCCTCACCATATGTATAAACGCATCGTCAAGGTGTCGCTTTGTGCCCTGTATATGGTGGGATTGGATTTGTTCATCGATCCGTTGGCTATTTCTGTAACAGCCTGGACCTGGGAAACGAACGGCGTCTACTTTGGGGTTCCGGCCACGAATTTTGTCGGATGGTTTTTCGTGGGATTCATCATCCATGCGGTTTACACTCTTTTTGAGAAAGGGAACAGAAAGGCACCAGAGAAATCATCCTACGTGTTTGAGGGCAGCTTCATGCTAATCTCGATGACGATGACAGGCATGGGTTGGGTGACTTTCGTGTTTCGTTTGGGCTTCCACCCCGTCATGCTGCTGCCTCTGTTAATACTGGTGCCTTTTTGGGTCTATGGACTTATGAGTATCACAGGATTTAACGAGCCAAAAAAATCATGAAAAGTTGTATGAGTTGAACAGGATAATAGATATCATAGCGTCCATTCGTTCATCTCCAAGGTGATGGGATGTGTGTGCCCTTCACGCGTCCATGGAGACTGTTACGAACCCGAATTATTTCTTACTCTTCTGTTGTGGTGAAATGATGTTTACGTATCTCATCGGCGTTCTCTTTTCCGTGGGGATCTGGTTTGTATTCCTGATTTTCACGCCAAGAAGCCAGAAAAAAATGATCTGGGCAAGCTTGGTTAGTGGGCCCGCCGGTCCCATCAGCCAGTACTGGCACGTGAAAGATTATTGGAATCCCACACATCTCGTGTCAATTCGGGTGGGAAGTTGGTTGTTCGGAATGGAAGATTTTCTTTTCGCATTCGCATTTGGAGGACTCTGCTTTGGGCTGTTTGACTTGTTCATACGATCGCCTGGTGAACAAGAATCCATAACGCATGATAGATACACCTATACCAGACTTTTCCTGTTTGGAAGCCTGGTTCTAATTCTCATGACTATCTTGGTCCTGTGGGCGAACCTGAATTCGCTGTATGCCAGCATCCTTATTTTTATCGTCATGTCTCTGTTCTTATTCGTCCGGCGGCCCATGTATATTGTGCCGGCCGTTCTAACGGCTTTCATCATGAGTGCGTATATGTGGCTGGCGTACTGGAGTTTCTATTTCCGAATGTACTCTGATCTCGTCGCCCAGTGGTGGAAAAAGGGTGCCCTTACGGGTATATATCTGGCCGGAGTTCCTGTGGAGGAGGTCGTATGGACGTTTGCGGCGAGTCTAGTTATCGGTCCTGCATTGAGGTATTGCGCCGGGGATTTGAACAGGGGGAACCGTCAGAAAGAGAGCATGCCTAAGGCTTGATGACGAAAGCCGTGTGTGTTTTGTCTGTTTTGTCTCGTTTTCGGATATACAGCGATCACCTTTTTTACTTGATTTTAACGATAAATATTTTATGTTAATCTGTGTTATCAAGAACGTCTTTAATCAGAATACAACAATCACTTGCCGGATGTCCATACCATCGCATGTATGTGTCCGGTAAGGATTTTTTCGTTCGCAGGGTAAACTGTCCGGACTCTCTGACGGCTTACACGATGCCTGTCGTTTTGAGTCGTTATTGCACGCAGTTCAAATAAGTGGAAAATACTATGAAGCAAAACGAGATGGAAAGAAAAAACCGGATCGCTCAATGGGCGTTTGATACCCGTCCTATACTCGGACGTTTTCATCTGTGGTTGGAAGATGTACGGGTGGAGTGGGTGCGTGGGGATGGGAACCAGAACATCAACCAGAGTATTTCGTTTGTCGACGAGCGGATGGAAAGACTTTTTACGATGACGGCGGCAGTTACGGCATTGGGGACAACGTTGTTTGGAAGATACGGTGAGGGAAAGAACGCCGAAAAGAAAGAGCTGAATCAGGTTAAAAAGGATGCGGACGCCATCTCCGCGTATGCCATGAGCGAAAGTTTGTGGTATCTCTCCCGGTCTCTTCCGGAAAATCATGCCATCATGGTTTGTTTGGGCGAAGGACTCATGCCCAAGGCCGGAGAAACCCCGGAGATGGGTTCCAATCCGATGTTGGGATTTGGCAGAATTTACGCCAGGCCCCAGGTAGCAAAATTTTTAGAGGTGCGGATACAGAAACTCATTAACGCGGAAGATTACGATTGGGATGATTTTCGTCAGGAAATCAACAACGCCGGAATATCCATCTGGGGTGCGGCCATAGACACGCTGGAGAACACGTCTCGTTTTGCCAAAGGCAGCGATACGGGCCCGATGACAGTTCTCCACGTGTTCGACCAGCCACTGGCCATCACCAAACCTTATGAAGGCTATATAGGGAATCTGGTCATCCCCAAAGAAATCGTGGAAAATGCCGCAGAGGGATCATTGTTGATTAATTTCTCCACACCTAGAGAGAAAATAGTAGAAGCCATAAAATTGATCCATCCAGATATAAAAAATGAGAATATTCATGTGTGGACATTAGCAGGCAAGAGCCGAGAAGCACGGCTGGGGAAGTTATGGGAAGAATGGCGGAAGCTCGGCGTTCATCTGGTGGAAGACAATTGGGAATTGCCCACGGGTCATAAAGCTTTTACGGAGTCCGGTACGTATGCGCCCACATTTCTCATAGGAACCTGGGAAGATACCAATAAAGAGAAGCACCTCTTTTTGGCTGACGGGTATGCAGCTTCGGCCGAGGCTATTCAAGCGTCGAGTCTGTGTCCGATACTCGAGTTGGAAGCATCCCTGGCTGTATTCACGTCGCGATTCAAACTCAGTTACGAGAGAGAATCTCAGATCATGTATCTCGATCCCGATGCCCCTGATTTCTCCCAAAAGCTGTCCCACATTTTTAACAAAGAGTTGGACGAGGAAACCATCCGGCTGTACAGAGATGACATCAGACTGGCCAGAGACGCGGGGATTCCGTTAGAGAAACGGACGATTTCCATCGATGATTTTCTCCCAGAGAAAAAGTGGCGCGTCATGGCGATTTCAGGATATATGCTCCCGGATCCTTATACGGGCGCTCCCGGAATTAAAAAATTGGCTGACGACACGTACGAAGTGACGGTTCGTCTTTCGACCCATAAGGGGGATAAGCGGATCACGTTCACGCTGCGATTATTGGAGACATTCGAGGTCAGCCGTCTGGTGTTTAATCCTTTGCTCAATCGATTCATGCGAGGCGAAAATTACAAAGAACGCGCTGTGAAGATTTCGGATTCCGGACGAATTCGAAACGAACTGCAAACGCTCTGTTCCGAGGCGCTGGAGCATTTTGGCTCGAACGGCATCAAGGTTCACTTCGAGAGGATCGCGACGGATGTGATTTCACTGGAGGATCAGAAAACATTGCGGGACATTCTCTCATGGTATAAGGAGAACCATCCCATCTGGTTTAGCTGGCTGGAACTGGAGAGATAAATAATACTAGGTCGACGGGAAGTCGGTACTCCTGGTGGATGATGTGGTCACGACAGGGGCTACAGTTTCATTAAGAGAGCTCACGTTTAATTATAGGATTGTAGTTTAGTAAAAGCATGACTAGGGAGGTATGATATCGTAAGTTCAAATGCCTCCAACACCAATTGATTTAAAAGCCTGTAAAGTCACTATGCATGGACGTGTTCAAAGGCTCTTCTCTGACAATCCTCAATTACCATTTTATGCTTGACATTTTCATAAATAATCTATAAATAAGAATCATATCTCCTGCCGAAACGAATTTGTACTGCTTGCTGATTCTTCTTTCTGTTAAGGGAGGTGGAAGATCACATGATCGGCAAAACCATCACGCATTATAAAATTCTTGAAAAACTAGGCGAAGGCGGTATGGGTGTGGTGTACAAGGCCGAGGATACCAAACTCGACCGCTTCGTGGCCCTCAAGTTTCTGCCGCCTCATCTCAGCCAGGCAGAAGAGGAGAAGAAGCGTTTCATCCATGAGGCCAAGGCTGCCTCTGGTCTTCAGCATAATAATATCTGTACTATTCATGAAATCAATGAGACTGAAGACAATCAGATGTATATTGTTATGGAATGCTATGAAGGTGAATCCCTGAAAGAAAAAATTGAACGCGGTCCCTTGCCCGTCGATGAAGCGCTGGATATCGTCATTCAGATCGCCCGGGGTTTGGAGAAAGCCCACGCGAAAGAGATCGTCCACCGGGATATCAAACCCGCGAATATACTCATTACAGAAGACGGTGTGGTCAAAATCGTGGACTTTGGCCTGGCCAAACTGGCGGGAAGGACAGTGCTTACCAAAGAAGGAACAACTCTGGGTACTGTAAACTATATGTCACCCGAGCAGACAGAAGGAGCTGATGTCGATCATCGTGCAGACATCTGGGCGCTGGGGGTCATGTTTTATGAGATGCTGACGGGTGAAAAACCATTTAAAGGCGATTATGAACTAGCAGTGATCTACTCCATCCTTAATGAGGAACCAGAGCCCTTACAAAAACACAATCCCACTATCCCTGAAGAGCTGGATACAATTGTCCATAAGACGCTGGCCAAGAAACCAGCCGAACGATATACGAGTATAAAAAATTTTCTAAAAGACCTCATAGCTGTGACTGGTGATCAGAAACCATCCACGATCTGGTCAACCGGAAAGAATGTTTTTACTAAGAAGAGAAATTATATATTTGCAGGATTAGTATTAATCCTTTTTTTAATTGGCCTTAATATCGGTGGAATCAGGAACTGGATTTTGACAGGAGGCTCTTCCGGACGACTTATAAGGCTGGCTGTTCTCCCCTTTGCCAACCTCACCGGCGATCCGGAGCAGGAATACCTGTGTGACGGCTTTACTCAGGAGATGATCTCCCAGCTGGGACAACTCCATCCTGAAAATCTGAGCGTTATTGCCCGTTCGTCGGTCATGCGATACAAAGCGGGCGATACCCCTATTGACCAGATCGGCCAGGAACTTAACGTGGATTACGTTCTTGAAGGCAGCACCCGGCGGGACCAGGATGAGATCAGGATTTCAGCCGATTTGATTAATGTCTCTGACCAATCCCGGCTCTGGGGACACACCTATGAACGAAAATTTTCCGGCATCCTGAGGGTGCAAAGTGAGGTGGCACAGAATGTGGCCGAAGCCCTGGCTCTCAATCTGCTGCCAGCTGTAAAAGACCGTCTGACCTCGGCTGAAATTATCAATCCCGAGGCCTACGAAGCCTACGTCAGGGGCTCCTACAAATGGATGAACTTTATGACGCCCGAAGATCTGGACACCGCTGAGAAGCACTTCGACCTGGCCCTGGAGAAGGATCCCTCTTATGCCCCTGCCTACGCCGGGCGCGCCTGGGTCTGGATCGTCCGCAATCAGATTGGTTTCGTGTCGCCCGTGGAGGCGAGACCGGAGGCCAAGGCGGCGGCGCTGCGGGCCATCGAGCTTGACGAGAATTTCGCAGGCGCCCACGAGGCTCTGGCTTCGGTCAGGGGATTTATGTATTGGGATTGGGACGGCTCCTGGAAATCCTGGCGGAGAACCATCGAGCTCAATCCCAACTCCGCGAACGCGCAGGGAGCATACGCCCAGTTCCTGATGGTGATGGGGCATGGCGAAGAGGCCCTGATTCACAGCAAACGGGCAGTCGAACTCGACCCGTTCAATCCACTGATCCAATGTTGGCATGCTATCCTCCTGTATTATCTGCGGCGATACGATGAGGCCGTCGCGGTAGCCCAGGAAGCCCTGCGGATTCAACCGGACTTTCCCATCGCCACGAACACCCTCTGGTTAATCCTGCACGAAAAGAAGGGGATGGAGAGAGAGTCATTCGAGGCCGCTAAGGACTTTGCGAGAGTCACGTATAACGATCCAAGAATCGAAACGGCGTTCGACAAGGGTTATGCTCAGGGAGGATACACCGAGGCGATGAAGCGAGTGGCCGAGGCCCTGGTCGCCCGCCTCCCCGAGACCTATTGTCTGCCGAGCGATATCGCGATGTTTTACACTATGGCTGGAGAAAAAGACAAGGCCCTCGATTGGCTCCAGAGGGGTTTGGAGATTCATGATCCGGTGTTGCCTTACCTCGGACTCCCCGATTTCGACGGCATTCGCTCCGATCCCAGGTTTCAGGAACTGCTTTGCAAGATGAATTTGCCGATGGGAAATTTGAAATGATCGGAAAAACCATATCCCACTACAAAATCCTGGAAAAGCTCGGCGAGGGCGGGATGGGAGTGTTTTACAAAGCCGAGGATACCAAGCTCAAACGTACCGTGGTTCTAAAGTTACTCACACCACCTGCCCGAGCCACATAATGCCAGAGCGAGGCTTGAGAAGTTGAAGGGATGATCTTGGTTGGTTTGAATAGATAATGTGACCACGACGGGGGCTACAGTTTTATTAAGAGATTTCACATTTAATTATAGGATTGTAGTTTAATAGACGCTTGACTTGTAGTCAAGCATTTTTTCTGTTTATTATAGACTTACAAGAATTTTGTACACGAATTTTGTACACAGTATAAACGACCTTTCAGATCCTTCAATAAAAAATATAACATAGAAAATGAGACGGCATCAAGACTTAATAACAAAGGGGAAAAATATCCTTGACTATGAGGGAGGTATCTCTTAATTTTTTAGGTAATGGCCCAGTAAAAGTGCACTAACTGGTATTGATAACTAGCTGAAAATTAATTATTTTTCAGCTATGAAAAAGTGCCCTCGCTGCGGCAGTCAAAAATTTTGGACTCTTACCACT
>Ga0180438_10005604_pt1 | contig 17356 bp, 19 predicted proteins | sample SS_ome_12_FD_132455 | JGI IMG/M metagenome (GOLD analysis project Ga0180438, IMG submission 132455) | Hypersaline lake sediment archaeal communities from the Salton Sea, California, USA - SS_3_D_2 metaG | ecosystem: Environmental > Aquatic > Non-marine Saline and Alkaline > Hypersaline >...
GGCGCTTCTCTAGCGACCTGCCACCTGGAGCAATCGGCTGCTGACCAACTCACCCACTACCGCCAAATCCTCCGTCGGCAGATAGTGGCTGGCGGTTCCATCGAATAGGATGTTGACCCAGGCGGGAAATTCGTCGTCGGCCATGTCCAGCACGACGGCCACCCACTGACGAGGGAAGATGCGGAAAAGGAAAGAAGCGCTTCCAAAGGTCAGGCGCTCTCCACCCAAAGCTTCTGCTGCCTTGATAAAGCCCTCTGTATCGTGGCCGAAGGCTCGCGCCAGAGGCTGGCTGGCTTGCTGCTCGAAAGCAGGGTAGTAACCGCGCCCCCCCGGCAATTCTCGAAAAGAAATCCAATTGTCAGCCGACGGGGTGCCGTCGGCGTTGATGAGATAATGCAAGATCAAGATTTGGATAAAGGTGGAAGGCTCCTGGCCTGACTTCTCTTCGCGCACCGAAGCCTCGGGATAGTCAATTACATATTCCTCTCCCCAGAACCTGAGCTTGAAACGGCCTTTGCTGGCCGTCAGTTTCTCATATATCGCGCCGCTGAGGGCGGCGGCCATCATCGGATCACGGCCCCACAGGTCTTGCTTGGCCTTCTCCAAAGCCAGGCCGTAGGTTTTCTTCTTGGGCATCTTGGATTCCACGACCTCCTCCTTGAGCAAGTTCATTAGACTCGGGCAGGCCATCCTTTGGCCTCCTCCAGCTAAAACTAACCCATTGGACTATGGTGTTGGGGCAGCAGCCATCCCCCGTAGATACGATTCCACCAGACATTTACCGGAAAAATGACCCAATGTAACGTAGGCGATCAGCAGTTCGGGGCCAAAGACTCGGCGGGCTATCTGGCGGGGGCTTGAGCCTTGCTGGTAAAGCTCTCGCACTCGTCTGCCAGCCTCCTCCAGGTAGTCTACTTTCTCCAGCAAATCCTTGCCAGGATTCTCACGTACCGTGCCGCTGCCAGGGAACAGACGGGACACTTTCAGAGGCATTATCTTTTTCAATGAATCAACGATGGCGCAAATGTCGTAATCAGCACGCAAGGCCCTATCACGGCCGCCGATGTAAAGGTCCCCGCTGAACAGCCAGCCTTCATCGGGCTCGTAGAGACAGATGTGATCGGGGCTGTGGCCGGGGGTGTGGATGACCTGGAAGCGATAGTGTTCCGTTTCCACCGTCTCGCCAACAGGCTGGCCCTGGGATGGCCTCGGATAGCCCCAGAACAGGCGCCGGTAGGGCTGGAGCGGCTGTGTGCCGCGTGGATCGGCCAGCACAGGCAGGGCCAAAGGGTGGGCCCATATCTTTGCACCACGCCTTTCCTGCAAAACAGCGTTGGCTCCGATGTGGTCCTCGTGGCTGTGGGTGTTGACGACGCACTCGACAGACAGCCCTTGGAGGGCCTGCATGATCTCCCCTTCTGTGTAGGCACAGCCCGTGTCAATGAGCAGGCCATCAACCCAGTAAGCGGTGGTGTGGTAGAAAACGCGGCCAAAGAGAGCACGGCCCAGCTTGACTTTGGTGACGGGGCCGATGGTTTCAGACTTTATCACGACGACCTCATCTCCCCGTGTCTCCTCCCAGCAATCTCCTCATTTCCCTGGGCATCACCCTGACGCGCCCTTCGCGGTCCGTGCAAATGTGCCTGGTGTGGCCCGTGACCAGAACCTGCCCCGTCTCCTGCATCACCACCTCGTAGGCCAGGGTCATGCTGCGGCTGCGCAGATCTCCCACCCAGGTCCTGATAGTGACCAGATCACCGTATCGCGCCGGGGCTATGAAACGGGCGTCCACTTCTGAGACAGGCAGACAAAAGCCCTGAGCTTCCAAGTCGGCATAGTCGCTCCCCTTCTGACGCAAGTACTCACCGCGCCCCACCTCAAACCAGATGAGATAGTTGGTGTGATAGACCACGCCCATGGCATCCGTCTCGGCATAGCGGACACGGACAGTGGTCTCGACAACTTGATCCTTTGCCATAGCCTCTACCTCAATGTCGAAGTTAAGGTGCGACGCACTTGCTGTCATCGGGAAACACTCAATCAGCACCAAATCAGGTCAAATCGCAGCCTTTTGGACATCACTGTAAGTGCGTTGCACCTTGATGACATCGGCCTCTACCTCAGCCATACGTCGGCCATCATCCCGGCGAACAGGACAAAGAGATACGGGCTGGAGAGCTTGAACAGGACCCAGGCATTCCGGCGCGAGGGCCTGAAAAAGAGATACAGGTTGCCCACACTAATCAGCAAGCCAGAGACGAGAGCCACGACCAGATAAGGCCATCCGAACCCTCCCACAAAGTATAGGCCGATGGAGGCCAGGTACATCAGGAGGACCGTAGCGGCGATGCACCTCAGGGTCCGCGTCAAGTCAAAGACGGCAGGGAGCATGGGCACCTTGACCTTTTTATAGTCGTCACTGTAGAAAATGGCCAGGTTCCAGATGTGGTTCGGTATCCAAAGGACGACCAGGGCAGCGATGAACAGAGCCGTGAGGCTGATTTCATTCTTCACCGCCGCCCAGCCAAACAGAGCTGGCAGGCCACCGCTGAACCCACCCCAGATGACGTTGAGAGGGCTGCGCCTCTTGGTCAACAGGCTGTAGACGATCACATTGTCCAAAAAGCCCAAAGCGACACAAACGAAAGAGAGGAAATTGATTGTCCAGGCCAGGATGAGGGAAAGCAAGGTCAGCAAGAGCCCCCAGTAGAGAGCCTTCTGCGGGGGGTAGATCCTTTTGGACGGTATGGGACGCTTGCGGGTCCTCTCCATCACGGCGTCAATGTCCCTATCAATGTAGCAGGTCAGGGTGTTGGCCCCGGCGCAGCCCAGGGTGATGGCGACGACAGCCACCACAAAAAGGCGCACGGGAATAGGCTGCCCCCCGGCGGCAATGACCATGGGGACCAGAGCAGTGAAGACGAGGAGCAACACCGAGGGCGGCTTGGTGACCGCCACGTAGCTTGCCAGGGTATACAACCCCCTCCGGGCCAGCCCAGCTTTTTCCTCTCTTTTGTCCGTTTCGATCACACTCACGTCCTGAACCTCCTATCCGAATTCTCTGACCAACGCCTGCCCCAACCGCCTGATACCCTCCTCGATCACCTCCGGTGTGACATCGGAAAAGCTGAGCCGCATACAGTTGCGACCACGACCGTCAGGATAGAAAGCGGGGCCAGGCACAAAAGCCACTTTCTCCTCCACGGCCACTTTCAGGAACTCGGTGGTATCAACGTGTTCCGGCAGCGTCACCCACAGGAAAAGACCGCCCTGGGGACGGGTCCAACTGACGCCGGGGGGAAAGTACTTCTCCATCGAAGCCAGCATGGTGTCCCGGCGCTCTTTGTAGACCTGGCGGAGCTTGAGCACGTGAGGGCGCAAAATTCCCCGCTGGCAGACGTCGTTGGCCACCATTTGAACAAAAGTGCTGGTATGCAGGTCGGCTCCCTGCTTGGCCTGAACCAGCCTGCCGATGACCTCTTTGGGAGCTGTTATCCAGCCCAGGCGCATACCAGGCGAGAGGGTTTTGGAAAAAGTGCTGAGGTAGAGCACGTTCCCTCGGTCCAGCGTGACGAGAGGAGGGAGGTCCTCACCCTCGAAGCGCAGCTCACCATAGGGATCATCCTCAACGATGCAGACACCGAAATGGGCCGCTATCTCTACCAGCTTCTTCCTCCGCTCCAGACTGAGGGTCACCCCAGCCGGGTTGTGGAAATTGGGCAAGACGTAGATAAATTTCGCCTGCTCCTGCTCGAGGACACCCTCCAACTGGTCCACTATCATGCCGTCGTCGTCGAGGGGCACGGTGACGTAGCGGGGGCCGTAGACGTTCCAGGCCTGGAGGGCCCCCAGATAGGTGGGGGCTTCGGTGAGGACGACATCACCCGAGTCAACAAAAATCCTGCCCACCAGGTCCAGGGCTTGCTGCGACCCATTGGTGATGAGAATGTCGTCCTCCTCAGCCACAATACCGTACCTGCGCATTCTGTCCACCACATAGGCTTTGAGGGGGGGATAGCCTTCGGTAAGGCCATACTGAAGGGCCTTCTGGGCCTCGTTGGCCAGGACGTAGTGACAGGCTTCTTCTACCTCACGGGCCAGGAAGAACTCGGAAGCCGGCATGCCGCCGCCAAAAGAGATGATTTCTGGCTGCTGAGTGATCTTGAGAATCTCGCGGATGATCGAGCTGGTCATTCTCCGAGTTCGCCGGGCATAGCATCTGTCCCAATCTACTCCTTCAGCGCCCTCTGTTCTCATTCGCTTTGCCACGTGAAACCTCCTCGTTTCGTGGGTCGCTACAGATGGTTCAGGCCTCGACAATTCCCTTGATATTCTTCAAGCTCTGTTCCAGGTTATGGGCGTTTGTTCTCTCCACGATCAGCTTGTCGGCTATTCTGCCCAACGCCGCGCCGGGTATCGTGTACTCAATCGCGCACGTCAGCAGAGTACCGTCGCCCTGCGCCTCATAAGTCCAGGTCCAGACGCTGTCTGCCCCCCCTTCGGTTTTCACCACCGCCTTATTGGGGGGATCGAACTCGAGAAAAGTTGCCTTGCCACTCAACTTGACTCCTGCCATTTGAAAAGTATAGTGATAGGTAGTCCCTACCCCTACTTCGCCGGGCGAGATATCTCGCACCTCGCTCATGCCGACCAGCCATTCCGAGGTCCGCTCAGGATAGTAAGCCAGGTCGAACACCTGCTCTCTGGATGCGTTGATGGAAATGCTCTTCTCGATGCGGGTCATTTTTCCCCTCCTTGATTTGATTTTGGCCCCTTTTCGATGAAAGGGCTCCTGGTTGGCCTGAATGCCTCAACTCCTGCCCCACGCAGGACACGCCCTATTATATCACCTTTAGTCGAATTCGTCTATTGACATCTTGAGCAACGACGGGTATAATACAGAATGCTAGAATCGCATTTAGAGGAGGTAATGTTATGGCATCTCAGCAACAGGGAGAGAATGCTCTGTCACCAAAAAAGATTGTCAAGACCTTGTCGAAAGGGATGAAGCTGACGGGCACAGTGACGAATGTGACCGAGTTCGGAGCCTTTGTGGACATCGGTGTAGGTCGGGATGGTCTGGTGCACATCTCGGAATTGAAAAGGCAAGGCGGGGATCAGGGCTCTGGCACGATCAGCATAGGAGACGAATTGACAGTCTGGATCAAGGATCTGGACCGCAAACGGAATCGCATCAGCCTGACCATGCGTGAGGCAGCGCAAAGAAAACTCAAGGACCTGGAACCAGGGATGGTCTTTGAGGGCAAGGTCACCCGCTTGGTTCCCTACGGTGCCTTCGTAGATATTGGTCTACAGCGCGATGGCATGGTACACATCACAGAGATGGCCCAGGGTTATGTCCGTGATCCATCGGATGTATTGACGGTGGGAGATGTGGTGCAGGTCAAAGTCCTGGAAATAGACCGCAAGAAAAGAAGGGTGGCTCTCAGCATAAAAGACCTGCCTGTGGAAAGTGAGGCGGAGGCAGAAGAAGAGGCAGCCCTGCCGACGACCATGGAGTTGGCCTTCAGGCAAGCCATGGCCCAACAGGAGAGCGAAAAGCAACTGGCAGAGAAGGGAAAAGAAGCCAGGCGGCCGACCAGTGAAAATGAGCAGGACGACATCATCGCCAGGACCCTACGCATGCACCGGGAGCAGACTCAATAGATGGAAATTTCACCTTCCCGAAAGCTCCAGTGATGCACTGCTAAGCAATTTGACAGATGTTTAGACAAATTCTCGATCAATCCGGTGCCGTTGGAAGCTTTCGGGAAGGTCTGCTGCTCAGATTTTCCATTTACTGAGGCTGAGCGATAAAATAACAACCCCGGCGGAGATTGACCCGCCGGGGTTTACTTGTGCTTCCACCTCTACCAACTGTGGAGCTTCACCACGTCAGCCGCCTGAGGGCCCTTGGGGCTGCTCTCGATGGTGAACTCTACCTGCTCGCCCTCTTCCAGATTGCGGAACCCCTCGCCCTGGATGGCCGAGTAGTGGACAAAGACATCATCGCCGTCTTCGCGTGCGATGAAGCCATAGCCCTTGGCGCGGCTGAACCACTTGACCGTGCCGACGCTTCTTTCACCCACTTTCTAGCACACCTCCTTCCCCATGATGCTGTAGGGCGGAGTGAGTCTGTCCCTTGGTCCTGCCCGCCAGCGAGGGTCACTCCCAACCTGGCTCCTACAAGAAACCGCCCAGGGGCGTAAGAAACTTGGGCGGCTCATCGTGCATTGACCACTATTGCGGTACGGGCGGTACAAACGATCTCCGAAACAAGAACTTACTGCGTCCTACACAAATTATCATATCACATCTCTTGGTTTCTGTCAAGTCCCCTGAGCCCCCATCACACACCCAGTTACCCGTTCCCTCGATCTCAATCTTCCAGCGTTTCTGTATACCCATCCCCCACTTCCTCTTTCCCCTGAGTGAGGTCTTTGATATAGCTGTCCATAATGGCAATCTTTTGAGTCAAATTCTTGACCTGGTCAGCGAGTTTCGAAATCTTGGTCGCCTGTTGGAGACTGACCGCCATCAGGAATACGACTCCAAAGAAAAAGACGGTGGAGGTAGGCAGGGTGATCCCCATCAATGTACTGATAGAGAGCAACAGATCATACCACACTGCCAGGACCAGAATGCCCAGGCCCGTCAGCAACCACAGGCAAGAGGAACGTTCGTCCAGCCTTCTCCTGCGAACCAGGTCCAAAATCATCAGGAAAAGCCCGGCCCCAATGATGAGGGCCATGACCTGCTGGCGGAGGTTCATCGGCGCGCTTTGTACCCCCTCTCCCGGAAAAAGGTCAAGAATATGGACAGGAGCATCTTGAAAACATAGTAGAATGGTCTCAAGCCACCGTGCATAGACTTGCCAACCTTCTGATACATGATCACCGGCACCTCTTTGATCCTGAACCCGTTGAGGCTCAGGGAGATCAACACGTCAGCATCTGGAAAGTCTATGGGATAGCCATCCCTGGTGTGAAACTCGACGACTTGTCTGCTAAAAGCCTGAAACCCAGAGGTAGGGTCCGTGATCCTTTGTCGGATAGCTGCTGAGGTCAGGAACCCAAAGAGCATCATGCCCAGGCGCCGGACAAACTGTGCTTTATAGCTGCGACCTCGCAGGAAACGTGAGCCCAGCGCGACATCGGCCGCACCGCTCCGCACCTCCGCCAACAGGTCACTGACACACCGGGGCTCGTGCTGGCCATCACCGTCCATTTGCACCACATAGTCGTAGCATCTCTCCAGGGCATACTTGAAACCCGTCTGGAGCGCAGTCCCATATCCAAGATGCAATGGCAGTGCAATCACCCTGGCTCCGGCCTCTCTGGCAACCCTGGCGGTGGCATCCGAACAATAATCATCAATGACCAATACATCAGCTACGGGAACGCTTTCCTTTACTCTAGCGACCACATCGCCAATGGTTTCTTCCTCGTTATGAGCAGGGATGATGACTAGAATCCTGTCTTCTCCAGGACTGCCATGAGTACATGCCACGGTCAAACAATCTCCTCCTGGATCATCCGACATAACTGTTTAGCCCTATGCAAATAAGTGTGCTCCCTGAGCACACGTTCCCGCGCCCGTTCTCCCGCTTTGCGCCGCTCCTCGTCGTGCGTCAGGAGCCAGCGGTACAACTCTACGACATCCTGGGCTTCATCCACCACAAACACTTCTTTTCCCGGCTCAAACCACTCCTCCACCCCTTCAACGGGATTGGAGACGATACAGCAACCCATCGCCGCCAGTTCAAAGGGCCTGGCCGAAGAGGAAGCATACACCGAAGCGTGGGCCTGCCGCGTGATGTTCAGGTTGATCTTGCTGCGGGCGCAGGCAGAGCGATAAAGGTTGAACGGCACATCACCGATCAACCTGGCGCGGCCCAGGTCCAGACCGTCAAAGCCCCAGCCTCCGATGACAAAGTCTCTGTCTGGCAACTCTCTGCTGGGCTGAACGATCATCTTGTGTAACCATGCCTCCCGGAACTCACTGCCAACACCATAGAAAAACACATCCCTGTCCTGTCCCACCTCCACTGGAGCAAATAGATCGGGATCGGCCGCCCAGTAAATCACATGGGTTCTTCGAGCTCCCATCCTTTCCAGTTCCTCAGCACCCCCTCTGGAATTGCAGATGAAGACATCGTATTCCGAGAGGTCCGCCCCCTGATAGATCCTAAAGCCCGAAGCAAAGCCACCAAAGCGGGGCAGACTGGCTGGAACATCGCCGTCATAGTAAAAGACGGGCACCTGGAACTGCTCCCGGAGCTCGGATGGCAGCCCCTGGATATGGTTGAGAGGCACGGTAAAGACCACAACGGCATCCACACCCTGCTCCCGCTCCAAGATCCATCGCAGGTGTTTCCTCCATCTGGGCCTGACCCACCCATTGGCCAGCCGTCGAACCATCGCATCTGTCCAGGTGTCGCCAGCGGGCTTGGCCCCGGCAGAAGTGTTTCGCCGGACCAGGCTCCTGGCCCTTTCAAAGACTTCCCCCTCGACGTAGCAAGGGTTCTCAAAAGTCCGCCACCACGGGCTTTCGATAGCCCGTCCTCGATACGGCACGACGATGAGGTCCACCTGGCGCTCGTAGAGGCCCTTGAAGAGCTGCCACCAGGCGGGCGTACAACCGTACCTGAACTTTAGATCAATTGTCGAACAGACAGCCAGGATTTTCATCCATAATCGCCAGTTTGTTATCCGGCAGGAGCCTGCACGGCCTTGTAGTAGACCTGCAACGTCTCCCGTGCCGTTTTCTCCCAGGAGAACTCCTGGGCCCGCTCCAGGCCGCGCTGCCGCAGCACCTGCCGGGCCTCTCCGTCCTCCACCAACTGCCGGGCAGCTTCGGCCATCCCCTCCTCGCTGTAGGGGTCGAACAGCAACGCTGCCCCTCCCGCGATTTCGGGCATAGCGGTCAGGTTGGAGCAGGCCACCGGGCAACCGGAGGCCATGGCTTCCAGCACGGGCAGCCCAAAGCCCTCAAAGAGGGAGGGAAAGATCAGGAACGAGGCCGCTGCATACAACAGGGGCATCTCCCGACGCGGCACGTAACCCAGGAAAAGGATCTCTCGTTGCGATCCCAGCCGCTCAACCTCTGCCAGAAAACTCTTGTGCCCCTCCCTGGCCTTGCCCGTCAGCACCAGGGGGCAATCGGCCGAGACATGCTCTTTGAAAAGGGCCCAGGCCCGTGCCAGACGGACGTGGTTCTTGTGGGGCCAGGTGTTGGCCGGGTAAAAAGCAAACTGCTCAGGGAGGCAGTATTTCTCCCTCAGCCGTTGGTGCTCCTCCGGGGGGTGACCGGGCCTGAAAACGGCATGATCTACCCCCATAAAGACAGAACAGACTTTGGCTGCCGGCACACGGTATTTCTCGACCAGCGTCTGCCGGGTGAACTCGGAACCGGTGATGATCAGCGAGGCTTTCCCGGCCGAGGGTTTGTACATCCTCCGCCGGAACTGTAGCTCCTGCGCGGTGAAGAACTCGGGATGGTACTCCTGCTGGATGTCGTGAAGGGTGAGCACGCAGGGCAGCGACAGGGCTAGAGGGTCCATCACCGACTGGGGAAAGTGCACCAGGTCTGGTTCCAGCCTCTCAATCTCCCTGGCCAAGTCGTAACCCAGGCGGGTCTGAAAAGCCTGAAAGAGATGGCGGAGGGCCTTGGCCAGGGCCAGATGGCGCATCAGCCAGGGGAGGAGAGCCCGGCCCGGTCCGGCCACAGGTCGAGCCAGAGGAGGCTCCAGCACCAGACAATGGAAATTGGGCCGGTTGAGCCCGGCGAAGGCATCCCGGTTCATGTGGCGCAGTAAAATCAGATACTCATTCTGCTCGTCCACGCGGGCCAGAGCGTGAACCAGATGGTACACATAGTCCCCTGCCCCGCCCATCTCGCCGGGCAGCAGGTCCATCGCTTTGATGGCAATGCGCATCTTGTCGTCTACCTAAATATCTCCTTCACCGCCACCTCAAACCCCTCCAGCACTTCTGACCGGGCTGTCCCCCCCTCACCCCACTTGCCCAGCAATCGGTAATGCCCCTCCCGTAGCACCAATACCTCGATGGTCCCCGCTTTGGGGTCCACCATCCAGTACTCCCTCACCCCTGCCCGCGCGTACTCTGTCGTCTTCTCCTGACGGTCTGTGCGTTGGGTGGCCGGAGAGAGCACTTCCACCACCAAATCCGGTGGGCCATAGACCTGCTCGCCAATGCGGTCGGCATGCTCCCCGGCGACGAACAAAATATCCGGCTCTCGGATCTTGCCCGGCCAGAGACGCACTGGCAGCGGCGCTATCTGGACGATGCCCAGGTCTTTCTGTTGCACAAAAGCTCGCATTGCCGTAGCCAGTTCCAGCACAATCAGTTGATGGGTATGGGTTGGATGTGGCGGCATAACCAGTTCTCCCTCAGAGAGCTCAACGAAGCGATTCGTATCCGGCAAGGCAAAGTAATCCGCCTCTGTCCATTCTCCTTTAGGCGGCCACAACTGGGCTATCTCCACCGCCCAGCGGGGCGTGGTTGCTGCCTTAGCCTCTGTTGTCTTGGCCATGTCCGGTCACCTCCTATCCTCCCTTACCCAAACGGGAACTCTTCCCTCCAACCCTGTCAACCTATGTGAGATTGCTGGTAATATGCGCCTCTATCCTATCCAAAAGCGGCAGGATGTCGTTTCTTACCTCATCAGGCTCGAAGGTGAAACACTCGTAGCGTGCCCCCTCACTTTGGTACTTCAGCTCGGTGTAGTCGCCATATATAGCCCTGAGATCAGCCTCGCGGGAGATGTACACATCTCGCAGTTGATGGTCTCTGCGCCCCGTATGTCCCTTTGACGTCAGGAACCATTCCACAAAATGCAAAGCAGCATAGAAAGCGGCCGTGACAATCCAGTCCAGATAGAATGTAGTGTCCAGGTTCAGGTGCTGGGTGAAGGCTTTGTTGTGTTCAGCTTGTTGCTTGTGCTGTGTTGGAGTGGACATTCGACTTTAGCTTGATGAACATATCGTAGTCACTGGGACGGACAAAGGTCTCCATTGATGCATCGCGACGGTCGAGGATGTGGAAATCCACGTCCAGATCGGGAAAGACTTGCATGAAATTCCATTGCTTTTCGGCTAGCTGGCGTCGCGTCCGAGTGGAAGAGCAGTTGACCACGGTCCACATGTCCAATCCCCAGCCGCGATTCACGATCAATAGAGCTTCCGCTTCTGGCATGGTCATCAACATACCACAAAAGGCCATGACCGCGCCCCAGTGCCCGCTCCGCCAATGAACTGCCTCTGTCACCTCTCGCTCAACTTCCCTTACTTTCATTGCGGACATCACCAACTCCTATACCTTCCACTCTTACGCTCTGGTTAACCCTGCAACCATCCCAAAATGCTCAGTCACCGGTTTCCTCACACTAATCTTACCCCAAACCCCACCAAAAGGCAAGCTGAGAGCAGTCAGTAGCACATCAATACGCCGCATATCTCTGCCCAGGCGGCCTGAGCTGGCCATCCATCGTTAGAAGCGCGCATGGGTTGCAAATGCCCCCCGGATTCCACGATTCATCTCCCCTGATGCGATTAGTGAACCAGGCATAGCGTGTGACGCGGGGATCGGCCTTGAAGATGCTGATAGCGTCCTCCATAAAGTCCACTGCTTTGTCATCGCAACGGCCAAATTCCGTTACCCATATCTCGCCTGGTTCACCCCAGGCCTCGAGTTGGGCTGTCATAGCATCGAGGGCATTGCGCAGGTCCCTGGCGCTGCCACCATAGTAGTGAAAAGCCCAGGCATCCACGTGAGGATACGCGGTGTATTTAGCATAGTAGGCGTTGCGCCATTGCCTGAGCCAGTTGAGATCACCTTGCGCCGTGACAGGTGAGATCAATCTCACGCCCGATGGCCTGGCCTCCTCAATCCGGCGCCACAGGCCAGCCGCCTGGTCTGGCGCTATGTTCGCCTGCTCCGGCTGGTCTGGCTCATTGAAGCCAAGCAACCATCCCGACCGAGCAGCCCAAAAGATGGCCGTCTCAAGATGTGTTTCAGAAAAGCGTCCACACACCATGGGCACAAACCCGGCTTCGCATCCCTGGACAGGTTCAGGTCCCCAGTTATAGTTCCATTCTCCTCCCAGCCGGGCTACGTCCTGGCAATAATGCTTTTGCAGAGAAACGCCCTTGTTCGTAGGGAATTCTGGAGAGTCAGGGGATGGCAAAGGGATGACTTCAATGAACACCGTGTTGACAGTCTCGTTTCCATCTCGATGTATGACCCGCAGGTTATACGCAGTTGCTTGCTTGGGACACACTCTCTGAGTGCCCTGGCCAGCTACCCCGCTGCCATTCAGATAGACGGCCTGCACCTCCTCCACGTGCCAGTGCAACCTGGTACATTCCCCTGCTACCAGGGAAGACCTTTCGGCATAAAACTGGATTTGAGAGGGCAAGGGGGTTGAGGTAGCGGTAGACGTAGCCGTGGGTGACGGCGCGGGAGTAGCGGTGGGCATAGCAGTAGGCGACGGGGTATCGGTGGGCATTGGCGTAAAGGTGGCAGTCGGTGTGCCTGTGGGCGTTCTGGTGGGCGTCCAGGGAACGACCAGCGTATTGGTAGCCATCGGCGTACCGGTCTGCGTCGGCGTCCAGGGGGGCATCAGGGTTGCTGTGGAAACAGGCGTTGCGGTCGGCAGTATGGGGTCCGACGCGGCCACTAGGTCAGGCAATGGCTCTGAGGTGGTCAGCACATCCGACGCCACAATGACAATGCCCACGCCATAGATGATGATCACAGCCAGACCCAGCAAAGCCAGAATAGTCCGTTGCGAGCGTGTCATTCTCTACTCTACTCTTCAGAGGAACAAAGCCAGGTCCCGGATGGCGTCAAGGGCCTGCGGAGCCCAGGTAATAAAAGAAACAGGTCCTGTCCCAGAGGGATGAGACGCCGCATCACCGAACTACCCAGCAGGCTGCCCAGCCACAGAATCCAGGGGTATGGATTGGAGGGAAACTGCCCCATGGCCTTCCTCAGCTCTGCCCTGGCCTTTTGGGGATGGCCAAATTGGAGAAAGACAGTGCCCATGCGCAGGTGATACTCCCCCATCTCTCGACGGCTGGGCGGCAGGTCCACAGGGGGAAAAGCAAGCTCTGGCAGTCCCCTCCTCCTCCGACGCGCGCAATCCAGGGCAAAGGCCGCGCCACGCTGTTGCTGGAGAAAATACCTCAAGCTCACCGAATCCAGCCCGAGCCTGTGCTGATACAGAGTTTCCCCAATGTTGTCCAACTTCCAGCGTTCAGCCATGCGCAGCCACAGGTCATAATCCTCGGCGTGCTTGAACTGCTCCCGGTAGCCCCCCACGTGCTCGAAGCACGCCCGCCGAAACATCACTGAACCGTGAGAGAACACCGACGAGTTCCCCTGAAACAGCGCACGTTCGACCAGGGTGCTCCCAACGTAGCGATTGCCCCGCCGGACCACACGACCATCCTCGTCAATCTCGTCGTACCGGGTTCCCAGTACGGCAATTTGTGGATGCGTGTCCAGCCAATTTACCTGGACGGCCAGCCGTTCGGCCATTGAAACGTCGTCGGCATCCATCCGCGCAATGTATTCACTCCGAGCCATACCGATGGCCCGATTCAGCGACTGGATCAGCCCCCGATTTTCCTGAGTGACGACACACAGCCGTGGGTCAGCCCTGGCGTAGCCAGATAGAATCTCCGCCGTCCCATCGGTGGAGCCGTCGTCAACGACGATAAACTCGAAATCGGGAAAGGTCTGATGCAATAGACTATCTACGGCCTGGCGCAGAAAGCGCTCGCCGTTATAGACGGACATCACTACACTGACTCTAGGCATTGCATGTGTTCCATTTAACAGTCGCTCTAGCGGCGATGGTACCTTTATCCTAATGCGCCCCTGGCCAAAATATGCTATACTATGTCCAGCAAGGTCCCCCTATTGAGTGTTGTTGGCTTGCCAGCTATTACCTGTACTGGCCTCGCTCTGCCTGGATCGCCAGATCCAGGGATTTGGCGGCGGATCTGGCGATCCCGCCTGAGCAGAACGAGGCAGCAACACCCAAGGGGGAGACTACCGAAAATTGGAGGTCTGATATGAGAAACGAGAAAACGCAGTCAAAAATCGGTTGGTGGCGGATCGGGCTGCGCCTGGGCCTGGTCAGCCTTCTATCCATCACGTTGGCGTTGGGTTCCATACTGGCCGCACCTGGACCAGTGCAGGCAGCAGAGCTCCACGTCTGTAGCAGTTGTACTTACACGACCATCCAAGCCGCCATAGGCGCCGCCATTTCCAGCGACACCATCAAGGTCGCTCAGGGAACTTATTATGAGGCACTCTCCATTAACAAAACGATCACCCTGTTGGGCGGGTACACGCCCCCCAACTGGACCACCCAGGGCCCCGCCAGCTCGACGGTCATCAATGCCACCGGCAAGGGTGATTCAGCCATCATGATCAACCGCGTCAGCGCGACCATTGACAATTTCAAAATCACCGGAGGCAGCGGTCACTATCACGCCGCTAACGACCGCACCCGAGGCGGAGGCATCTACATCGTGGGTGATAACATCCACCCCACCATCAGCGACAACGTCATCCAGGACAACCAGGCTGAAGAAGGCGGGGGCATCTGCATTGACCAGTGGCCTTCGGGAACAGGATCCCCACCGCAAATCCTCCGCAACACCATCAGCGACAACACCGCAACCGGAACACCCCCCGGCGCCGGACTGGGTGGCGGGCTTTCTCTAATTATCACCTCCGCTATCGTAAAGGACAACACCATCAAAAGCAACACTGGCCACTGGGGTGGTGGGTTCCTGATGTGGAAATCCGTACCGACCATTGAAAACAACACCGTATCAGGCAACCAGGCGCTGGGCTCTGAGGGCGTCGGCGGTGCCTTCTTTATCGAAGAATCCTCAGCGTTCATCAAGAACAACGTCATTGCCAACAACGTCGCCCAGCGATACGGCGATGGCATCTACATCAAGATCCCCTACGGCCCTCAACCCCAGATCGTCAACAACACCATCGTGGCCAACAAATACTCCGACAGCGGCACCCACGAAGGGATCCTCGTCAGGGACAACGTGTCCCCCATCATCCGCAATAACATCGTTGCTCTCAACGGCTACGGCATCCGCCGTTACAATGGGACCGTCAACCCCGTCATGTCCCACAACGACGTCTGGGGCAACAACGTCGCTGATTACTCCGACCTGTCGCCAGGCACGAACGACATCTCGGCCGATCCCCTGTTCGTCAACCAAAGCGGCGGCGACTATCACTTGCAAGCGGGTTCGCCCTGCATAGATGCCGGCACCAGCAGCGATGCGCCCAGCACAGACTTTGAAGGCGACCCCCGTCCAGTGGACGGAGACGGCAGCGGCAGTGCCCAATGGGACATTGGGGCAGACGAATACACCGTGTGGATCGCCAAACGGGTCAGCCCCTCATCCGCAGATCCCGGCGATACCATCACCTACGTGATCACCTACCGCAATGGTGGGACGTCCACGGCCACCGGGGTGGTGATTACCGATCTTCTCTCACCCGATCTGCTCAGTCCCAGCTTTACTTCCAGCGGCGCGACGATCACTCGCAGGGCCGGCACGACCTACGTGTGGGACGTAGAGAACCTCAGCCCGGGCTCTGGCGGCACCATCACCATCACCGCCCAGATTCGCACGGACGTCGTCACGCCCATGATCATACCCAACACAGCCGAGTTCTACGCCGTAGGGACCGGCTCCTTCAGCGACGACGCCCCGCTCCTGGTTGGAGGGCTCAAGGCCTATCTTCCCGTCATCTTGAAGGGCTATTAGCCTGCCCTTTCCGAGGAGTGAGGCACGCCCACGTGCCAAACGGAGCCGCACCTAGGGGTGCTGGCTCCTCGAATTTGGATCTACCGAGTCTGACCACCTGTCGGATAACCTGGCTTCAACCAGGTCCAACTTTCGCTTCGCGACGACAGTCCATCTTATCAAACGCTGACGCGCATAGTTCTTCATAAGCGCTACAAAGAACCTGGCCCCCCGTTTACGCCAGATGCCCCAGGCCCTGCCAAACAGAGACCACCAAGTCGGAGCAACAGCTTCTAGACTATCTTGCTCAGATAGATTTATCGCCGTAGCGGTGCCCGTATCTGGCTTGGGCCAATCCACCCAGGCCTTGATGACGGCATGGGGAGTGCTGGCTTGCTGATCCAGGCTCATCAGGTTGAAGGTAGAGACGATCTGTGCTTCCCTGAAACCGGCGCTTTTGGCCATTTGCACCAAGCAGTCCAAGTTGGGAGCCCACCAGCTTATTCCCTCCGCTCCACCAAGAAAGAGCGCGCGAGGTTGCTTGGAAGGCGCTGGATCAATCATGGTGGCAATGATAGCCAATTCTCTGGTAACTTTTCGTATGTTAAACATCGCCCTCAGAGGGTCAGTCAAGTGGAGCAAAAGGCTGCCACAGAAAACCACGTCGAATTGGCCAACAGTTTCAGGCGATATGTCATAAATGTTGATTTCTTTCTTTATGACCCGCGAACCCAGCACCTCTTTAGCCAGCAAAAAGGGGTCTGGCAAGTTGGGTTCGCGTTTTTCACCAGACCTCTGTACAGAGGGCGGGGATTTGGCAGATAGTTGCTTTCGATACGATGGGCTCAGATCGTGATCCGCATGGGGCAAGTCGGTAGCTACTACCGAAGCCCCTCTTCTCTCGAATTCGAAAGCAAAGAATCCGCTGGCCGTACCGATGTCAAGTACCGTTTTGCCGGCCAGGCTCTCGGGAATGCCATAATATCGCAACAGCGGCCGATGATCATAAACACCAGGGGTCACGATCCCATGGCCCAAATCTATGGTATGATACCACCACAGCTTGTCAACCTGTTTCCGTAAATCTCCTAGCGCGTCAGGGTTTCCAGCAAACATTTCCTCTCCCCTTTTCCTCAATCACCCAAATCATCTCCCAACAGTGAAGCCACCCAAGATACGGGCCACGAGAGACTTGACTCCCTTGACACCAGGCATGGCAGACCATATCCAGTACAGGCGCTTGGCTGTTGACATATCCATTTTGAAAAGCTCCGCCAACCTGACCGGCAGATAGTACCTGGTCCAGTGGCGATCGGCGAACTGCTCAAGCCGCGTGTACTCGATGGCCAGGGTAGCACATTCCAACCCTAATCCCTGGCCCACAGCCGGCCGCGGAGACACCCTGGAAAGCTCCCGGGCACGGCTCAACAGTTCGACCATCCGCCCGGCCATGCGGTCCATGGTGAAATGCTCCACGATGCGCTGGCGCCCGGCCCGCCCCATCGAAGCACACAGTTCAGGCGACCCAAGGAGCTGTTTCAA
>Ga0180438_10005606_pt1 | contig 17352 bp, 22 predicted proteins | sample SS_ome_12_FD_132455 | JGI IMG/M metagenome (GOLD analysis project Ga0180438, IMG submission 132455) | Hypersaline lake sediment archaeal communities from the Salton Sea, California, USA - SS_3_D_2 metaG | ecosystem: Environmental > Aquatic > Non-marine Saline and Alkaline > Hypersaline >...
GCTACCAACGACTACCAGGCCCGGCTGTCTCCGGGATGGGACCACCCACGCTTCTACCAGGCCCGGCTGCCTCCGGGACATTCCGGAGAGCGAGTGGCGCCGACTGGGCAAGCTGAGCTACCAACACCCACCAGGCCCGGCTGCCTCCGGGACGACTGGTCCACGCGGGTCGTCAGCCTGTACTCAGCCACCACCAACACCCACCAGGCCCGGCTGACTCCGGGACTCCAGAAGAACGCTCCCAAGGACTGGAAGCTCCGCACCACCAACACCCACCAGGCCCGGCTGACTCCGGGACGCGCGTGCTCGATCCGGATATAATCTGTGCTCGATGATTCTCTGCAAAAACTTCGTCTGGGTACACCTTCCAAAGACGGGCGGAACCTTCGTGAGGGAGGTACTCGGGAGCGCTGCTCCCAAGGACTGGAAGCTCCGCATTCGCTATCCCGGTCACCACTCGATCCGTGACGTGCCCAACGAGTACGCGACGGTTCCAGCCTTCGGGTTCATCCGCAACCCTTGGGAATGGTATGTGTCATGGTACGGGTTCTGGGGGACGCATCTGCGCCGACGCACCGGCTGCTACCAGAAGCCGCAACAGTTCTGGAACGAAGCCGATCGACTGCGGGCCCACATCGCAAAGAAACCATTCGCTGAGGCAATCGAACTGACGCAGAAGCATGGCTTCGCCCTGAGAGAGCACTTCCAGCGCCTGTGCATCCGCAAGGACGGAACGGCAATCGAGTTTGGTCGCTTCTCCGATCTGAGGAATGAGCTACTGCGACTGCTCACTGAGCATGGACTGGAGCCAACGCCCAAGCTTCGCAAAGAGATCCTCCGATCCCCTCCGAAGATGGTCAGCGAGCATCGTCCATGGCGCACCTACTACGAGAGCCAGCAAACGATCGATGCCGTTGCTCGCTACGAGGCAGACATCATCGAGCGCTTTGGGTTTTCGTTCTGACAGCACATACTGATGGTTACTGAACGTCGCAGCAAAACAGTGGGCGTCGCCTTGATGGTGAACTTCAGCCCGGTTCCGAATGTTCAGCACATACCCCCAACGTTGTCCCCCAACGTTGGGGGCTTTTTCGTCTCAGCTGCGCGCAGTATATGCTGCGCGCGACGAACGCGACGGGGTTCCTGGTGTGGTGTCCCACTTGATGTCCCATTTTAAGCCCGGAACCAAACGTACAGTACATACCAGTGGAATTTGGTCAAAAACTCTAGTGCGTTTCAGCCCAATTCGCAGCCCGATCCGTAGGGCTGCTGGGACACCTGGGACACCAAATAGGACACCAAATGGGACACCGAGTGGGACGGACACCAAGTGTCCGTGTCCGTGTCCCAGCGTCCGCCAGTAACACATACCAGGATTTATCGCGGAGGCAGCAGAGCGTGCCTGGGCACGGTCGGGCATGATCGGGCACGGTCCCGTTCTGCCAGTGGATCAGATCAGTACCCACCCGTCTTGAACCAGCCGTCGCCCTTCAGTACGTGCCCCGGAGCCGCGCTGATGAGGCGCTTGGCCCGTTGCTTCTTGCACCGCGGGCACTCGGTCAAGGGATCTTCCGTGATGCGCTGCTCGGCCTCCCACGTGTGGCCGCACTCCGTGCATTCGTAGTCGTAGGTCATCCGAACAGCCTCGCGAATAGCCCCCGCTCACCTGGCAGCTGGCTCATGGCGCGGATCATAGAGAACGGGCTCGGTAGCACCATCCCTGCGTTGCGTATGTGCCGCGTGCAACGCACGACGTCTTGATGACCGAGCTTGACCGGTCGCTCACCGTTCGGGATATGATAACCCACCAGGCCCGGCTGACTCCGGGACGGTACGTGGTAGTTCTGGATGTGTGGCTCCATTGGGATCACGTCGCCATCCGGCAGACGCACGAATCCTCGCTCCTCAAGCTCCTCGTCCGTCATTTCCGCCATCCTCTTGACGGGCGGTGCCTCGGTTTGCGCCTTCTCCTTCTCCTCCTTGAACTTCTTGCGCTCAGCGCGGCCGACCTCCGGAGCAAAGACGTCACCGCCCGCTTCGGTGCCAGCCACCTCGCTCACCAAGGCGCGCTCCATGTCGATGCCTGGTACGTCCTGCTCAGCCAGGAAGCCCATCGTGATCGAAGTTGCTCCGAGCGTCTGCTCCACGTTGTCTAGCGTGACGAACTCACGCTGCTCCGGCGGCAGTCGATCTCGAACCAGCGGCAGGATGCGTGCCCGGTACTCGTCGTCGCTCTCTCCAGCAAGCCGTTCCGTCGTCTGTATGTTCTGTGGAGTCGCGGTCGAGATCAGGGATCGCATCACCTGAGCCTCCTGGGTGAGCCATCGACGACGAGCAGCGCCTCCCATCACGGCTCCGGGGGATCGCTCTGCAATCTGCCGCTCCATCTCCTCACCAGCAGGCATCACCCACGCGATGTACGACAGCATCATCGCGTACAGCTTGCTGTACTGCCAGCTTTCCAGCTTGCCTTCCGCCATGCGCTTTTCGCTCTTGGCGTACTCCCACATCGCTCGGGCTGCGCGTCGCATCGCAAGCTCGGAGTCCTGGCCGTAGGTGGCGAAGAACTCCCTGCGAAATTCATCGGTGTGAGCGATGGTGTGGTTCTTTCGATCCAGCCGGAAGTAGCGTGCATCGAACAGCTTCGAGTCGGCCAGCGTGTTCTTCGAGCGCTCGTCGTCAACCTCCCTGACGATGCCCTCGGGATATGCTTCGGACAGGATGGTCCTGATCCGCTCCTGGCGCTTGAGCGCGCGAAGCTCCGGATCGTTCAGATCGATGCCGTAGCGATCCAAGACAACGGCAGCCCACATATCGCGGTCCTCGATGGCCTGATCGATTTCCTCCTTCGTGTAGGTGATCTGCCGTCCGTCGGGGAGCGTGCGCGGATCTCCAGGTCCCTTCCTCGCAACGTCCACTGCCTCGTAGTAGTCGCGAAGTTGGCCCTCCAACACCTCCGACTCGACCTTGACCTCCTTCTTGACGAAGCGCTGCGCATCTGCCCGCTGCTTGCGTCGATCAGCCGACATCTGCTGGCCGGTGACGCTGCCGATCCAGGCCACGAACTTGTCCCACTCCTTGGGATCTTCCTGGTAGATGGCATTGACGGGATCATCGTCTGCCATCCACTCTGGAAGCGCATCGAAGGGAGTGAGTGCCTGGAACGTACCCATCCTGAATGCCTCCAGGAACGCCTCCTCGCCCTGCTCCTTCTGGATCTGGTTCAGCTTCTCGAAGGCATGGTAGGTCGTCGTGTAGGTGTGCGCGTTCTCACGCAGCCAAGCACATACCCACTCGTCTTCATGGGCACGCACGTCCTTGCCTAGCGTGCAGACGGCAGCCCACGGTTGCCACTGAACCTTGGTCTTCTGGTCCGCAACGTACTTCTGAAGGCTCGTGGTCAGGAACGACAGCAGCGCATACCAGCGAACGATCCCAAACGCTCGCGTTGGCGATGGGCCAATGCCCTTGCTGGGATCGCCAGCAATCCACTCGCCGTACAGTGCCTCCGCGCAGTCGAGCACCTTGGCGCCAAACTGGGTTTGCGGATCAACCTGCTCTGGAGACAGCACCGGGATCGGTGGCACGATGACCTGGCCTGCCGTCACGAAGCCCCGGGTGCTGGCCTGCCCGCTGGCAAACCACGGCAGCAGGCTCGCCTCACCGATTCCATAGAAGCGCGGCCACGGATGGTAGTGATTGATCAGCCACTCGTTGGACTGAACGCGCTCCTTCTTCTGCTCAGCCTTCTTCGTCGTGGCTGGGATCACCTCGATCTCCACCACGAGGTTCGCACCACGATCCTTGGTGCCCTTGCTGTAGAAGCGCGGCAGCGTGCGCGTCCACTGGATGGCCTCCAGTCCTGGTATCTGCTCCAGCTTCTTCTCGGCGGCAGCGATCTTCTTGCGCCAGTCCTTTTTCACCGTGTCTGGGGCGCGCTGCTCGTTGGCGCGGTTCAGTCCAGCGTTGGCAGCTGCCAGATCACGAACCGCCTGCTCACGGTTGGCATCTGCCAACGCCTCGTAGGCCCAGTCCGGAGAGCCCGAGGACTTGTTGCCGATCATGCGCGGGGTGACGCCCTTGGCTGGCTCGCCATCGATCGCAATCAGCCTGTCGTCCACCTCGGTCGCTGGGCCTGCTGACGTCAGCACCACCTCGGCCTTCTCCTCGGGTGGTTCTGGGCTGACTGGAATGTCGTTCTCTGGCAGTGGCGCCGGAGGGAGCGCCGCAGCCTCCTCGACCGCATCGACGATTTCGGCAACCTGCGGCGCCTCCTGGGGCGCCTCTGGCTTGGGGGGCGCTTCCGCGACACGCTCTGCGGGGGTGGGCGCGGGCTCCTTAGCAGGGCGCTCAGGCACCTTCCGAGGCTTCGGCTTCTTGACCGGTTCGCCGCGCACCTCGATGACCTTCGGGGGCTCGACTGGGGGCTCGCCCGCGATAACCTCCTCCGGCTCCTCGAACTGCTGGAGATACCGCAGAATTTCGTTCTGCCCCGACGACTCGATCTCGGTCACCAGTTCCTGGATGTACCGCTCGGTCGTCGTGATGCTCTCGTGGCCGAGCATATCCTGGATCTCGTTGAGCGGCTTGCCCTCCTTGAACATCGCGACGGCCGCGAAGTGCCGCAGCGCGTGAGGATGCAAGCTGCGCACGTCCTGGTCGGACAGGCCGGCCTTCTCCGCGAGGCTCCGCAGTACATACCGCACGGCGCGAGCCGTCATCGGCTTCTCCGGCGGGATCTCGACGTTCGGCTTGTAGCGCTCGTAGTTCTCGTAGGAGTTGGCGCCCCACAGGTAGAGGCTCGGGAACAGCGGGGCATCGTGGCGCCGTGCAAGCTCGGCGTAGCGCCAGCGCGGCGAGTCGATCGGCACGTACTTCGAGCCCTTCGGATCGACGGCCTGTCCGTCCATGGGAGCCGCCACCGATTCGAGCTTCGTCTGGAACTGGACCAGCGCCTCCAGCGCCATCGGCGGGTACGGGATCACGTGCTGCCGACCACCCTTGCGCAGCAGCCGCACCATCGGCGGATCGCCACCCTCGAACCAGCCTGCGTAGCGGAACGTGCCGCCCGCAGGCGGTCCCCTGCGCAACGACACCGCTTCCTCGACGCGCACCCCCGTGAACAACAGGAACAGCACCAGTGCTCGATTGCGGTACTGCGCGAGCGTTCGCGGATGATCGGTGGCGCGCAGCAACTTGAGCACCGCCATCGGATCGGGCTTGCGGGCTCGCGCTGCGCGCTTCGTCTCCTGCGCCATGCCACGCGAGACGCGCTTGAGCACGGGAGCGATGACGTTGTGCTGAAGGATGGGACCACCGCCAGGAACGTTCTCTCCCTGACGCAGTGTCTCCCAGAACGAACTCAATGCCGCCAGCTTCTGCACGACGGTTCGCCGCGAGACGCCCTTCGGATCAGGGACGCGGTAGATGAACACGTCGTCCATGTCCATGATCTGCGCGTCGGGAGGCAGATCGCCATCCGTCGGACTGGCAAAGCCGCCCGTCGGCAGCACCACCAGCTTGAACACCCTGATGCCAGCGAGCGGCACGTACCGACGGATCTCGTCGATGGTCGGCGACCGCACGAGGTTGCGGTGCAAGACCATGCGCCCCAACTGCTTGGAGAGGCTGCCGAGTGGCTCCTCCTTGTCGAGGGCCTCGACCGCAGCGCGCGGCAGCGCCGCGTAGATGCTGGAGAGGTCCGCAGATCCCAGGCGCTCCACCGTCTCGTAGATGAGCCGCCGCAGCGGATGGTCGCCGTCCTTCAGGCGCTCCACCGCCAGCGTGTAGCCGGGCGTCATCAGCCACTGCACGTACCGCTCGACGTCGAGCGACGTCACAAGCTCGGGAGGCACGGGTGCGCCATGCTCACGTGCCAACCACTCGAAGAACTCCTCAAGTGCCGCCGCGTAGCTGGCCCGGGTGTTCGGACTCAGCGTGCCAACGTAGTTCCACGGTGCGTCCGCAGGCGGCGGCTCGCCCAGGAAGCGCCGAATGGCGAGTAGATACTGCTGGCCCCGTTCGCGGCTACCTGCGCTGAACGCTTCGATGAACTCGTCGAGCACTCCCGGGATCTGCTTGTCACGCAGAACCGCAAGTTCGCGGCGGTTGGGCTCCAGCGACGGCACACCTCATGGTATTCTCCCAGGATGCTGGACGCAACACGGCTCGCTCCGCAGCTGTATATCGGCTCTGCGCCTTCTTTGGGGCCGCAGTTGGCCCGCGCCGGGTTCGACGTGCTCGTGCTCTGTGCCGCTGAATACCAGCCTCCGCTGCGCAAGTTCCCGGGGCTGACAGCCGTCGTTCACGCCCCCTTCGATGACGACGTGCTCGACGAGCAAGCCATCGACATGGCCGTCACGGCGGCGATGGACGTTCAGGATCACGTCATGGACGGCAATCGAGTGCTCGTCACGTGCATGGCCGGTCGCAACCGCTCGGGGCTGGTATGTGCCCTTGCCTTGCATCTGCTCACGTGCTGTGACCCACGGGATGCCATCATCCACATCAAGCGCACGCGCGTTGGCATCGACGGCGGCGAGGCGCTGACGAACGAGAACTTCATCGAGTTTCTGCGCACGTTCAGATTGGCCTGCTGAGTAGGTCGCCCCCCGCACGCCGGCCGCCTCTGAGGACCATCCTCAAGCCGCGTGCGGGGGACACAAAATAGGCACGGCCCCGGGCGCGGTTTGGGATGGGGAGCGCACCCGGGGCCATGTAGGGTGGGACGTACTACGGTCTGTGGCTTGGACGGGACGCAAGGTGTCCACGAATTGGTCCCTGTCAACCCAGGTGGTAGCGATTTTCGTCGTCATACATATTTGCTGGATCGACGAACTTGACGGTGCCCGGGTAGGCCCATCTGCCGTTCATCATCAGCAACACGAGGGCACGGACCACTGTGGTTGGATCGACGCCCAGTCGATTGGAGCGATGCACTAGGGCGCGTCGTGCTCCGTTGGGCAAGTAGGTCCGTTCCCGGTACGGGTAGCGTCGCCCATGCTGCTTGGCCCACTCATGGACGTTGGGTAACTGGTGGACGATTCCTCGGTAGTCCCAGAGGCGCGAAATTGCGTCCGGCTCGAAGCTGCCCATCAGGTAGGCATGGATCAACGAGCGCAACAGCGTAGAGCCGAGCACCCCACGGTTTTCGGCCTCCTGCTTCCACTGCTCGAACACGTCCGGCGGAAACAGTAGCTCGAACTGGTAGTGACTCGATCCTGCTCGCCTGACTCCCGCCGGCAGCGCGCGGCCAGCATCGAGGCGACGCTGACGCGCCATGATGCGTGCTTCCAGCAGCACGTCCGGGTGAATGCCCATGCGCTGCGCAGTCTCGTCCACGTCGTCGTCGCTGTAGCCTTGAGCGTGCTCGGTAGTAGATACGCGCTCAACGAGCCACTTGCGAAAGGCCGTACCCCTGAATTGTAGGGGGTCAGCCGGTGACGAGCCCTGCTTCGACAACGGTCACGAACGCTGCATCGTCCGGATGCAGCATGATCTTCATCTTGACGTGCGGATTGTTAGGATTCGGATCGAGCGTGTCCACGACGAGCCGGAAGTCTTGTGCCTCGCCTTCGACGCCCAGCGTTCCCTTGAGGAACGGAATGCTCACGATCTGGCCTTCGCCATTCATGACCGGATCGTTGGGCGACGTGACGCCGATCCACGACAGTCCCTCGCGCAACTGGATCAGAACCGGCTTGCCGGCGTACTTCTGCCACCACGAGAAGGGCTTGTAGGCGGCCTCGGTTGCTTCATTCTTGTCTTTGTCGCTCATGTGTCCTCCGCTGCCTTCGCAACCAGCTTGCGCAAGGCGGGTTCGTTCTGCTTGTGCCAGGTCCACTTCTCAGTAAGCGCCGGAGCCTGCTCCTTCGCGTCAGCCTGCAACATCTCCCACTCACTTCTGGCGTACTCCAGGGCGTTGCATATCTCGTCCACTTTCACCATGGGGGCGGTCGCGCCCACGTAATCGTCTGACGGACCATCGTCGCCGCTATACACGTAGGCGTTGCCCAGCGGGTAGCCTTCCTCTTTGATGTACTGCCCATGGCCGGTCGTGCCTGTCGCTACGATTGGAACTCCTGAACACAGAGCTTCCAGCGGCACCATTCCGAATCCCTCAGCGCGGCTTGGCTGGCAGACCACGTGCGCCGACGAGTAGTTCAGGTACATATCCTCGTTCGTCATGCTCATCGTTGGCATGGCGGCAACGTTGCGCAAGCCCTTCACCACTCGCTGGTGCTGAGCCAAATAGGTTGGGTGGCAGTAGATGACGAGCCGCCCCTTGTGCCAGTCGAGCTTGCGCCATGCCTCAATCAGCTGCGGCGTTCCCTTGCGGTCGCTGCCAGTGCTGGTGACGTGCAGCACGTAGAACTTGCCCTCGTGCCAATCCGCGTGCAGCGCCTCGCGCATGGCCTGGTTGCGGCCATAGCGAAATGCACCATTGACTCCATGAGGGGAAGTGATGACGTCGTGCTCCGGAAACTCCCGCCGCAGAACTTCCGTTGCCCAGTCAGAGGGCGCCAAGAAGCCGTCGAGGCGCGTTCGTCCCATGTGCTCTTGAGTCAAAAATGCCTTCACGATCGGAGGAATGCCGTTGCTGTTCGGGGCCAGCACGAGGTAGCGCAGCTTGTGTCCTGTGTAGACATTGGACACGTACCCTGGATCGCCGCATACCACTGCAACAGGAGCATCAAGCCCCTGCAAGCTGCGTTCATCCATCACCCCTGCCTCGTCCGAACGCTGAAAGCCAGCCAGTAATCCTGCTTCCTCAATGGCCTCCCTCATGCCGTTGGTGACGGCCGCAAACGAGCCAACACCCGCCTGGCCGTACAGGCAGATCACCCGAAGCTCCCCACCTCGGACAGCTTCAACACTGCATCGCTGCCGCCGACCTGCTCAACGATCGTGAGAATGCGACCCGCCATCATCTTGCCAACGAAGACGCGCGTGAAGCGCTGGAACTTCGGAGGATGTACCCGCCTAACGGGAGCCTTCACCTTCTGGAAGGCTTCGATCAGCTGCTCGTGGGCGTAGTGCGCCCAGTTTGCTCCGGACTCCCAGTTGTATCCGGAATGTACTGGCCCCATCCAGTGATCGATCTTCACGACGTTGCAGAACTCGGTTGCAAGATCGGCGTATTCCTCAGTGCCGCCGTAGCCAACGTGGAGCAGCGAGTTGCCAGCGCAGAGCGCATCGAACGCTGGTATGTCCCACGCCTCGCCGTGCGACGCGCTCACGTAGATGTTGTTCTCGCGATGCAGGTCTGCAATCTGCTCATCCGACAAGCGATCCACCACGATGCGCAGCACGCGACTGATGTGTTTCTTGGTCCATCCATTGGCGACCACCTTCTCGTCCTGAGCCCACTGCTCCAGCGAGTCCTCGGGATTCGGATAGTCGTCCCAGTAGCCCCAGCCGTGGGTCTTGATCAGCAGGCTAACGCGATCCTTTGGAGTGAACGCCTGAAGGAACGCACCGATCATCCCGTGCTGGTTCTTGCGCGGCTCCCACTTGCCGATGTGATAGAAGCGGCGCCCAGTCGGCACGATCTCGGAGCCTCGTGGCCATGAAATCTGGGTCGCTAGGTGCGTTGCTGGGTTGTATACGTGCGGGATCACCTGGACGCGATCAGCAGGGAACCCGGAGCGCACGAAGGCTTCACGATTGGCGTGGCACGGGACCCAAAGCTCTCCGATGTCGCGCAACTCGTCGATCAAAGATTGGTGAACGACGTCGCGTTCCCACGAAGTGTAGATGATGGTGCTGGCGCGAACCCTGCGCTCCGTCTCATCATCGCTGATGCGAACCATCGCAGGCACGATCATGCCGCGCAGGAACGTCTGGCTGTGAAACACGATCTGCCGCACGGCGACGGCCGTGTGCTTGAACATCAGTTCGGGCATATACCCGACCTCGCGCACCACGTCTGGGTGCATCTGCTCCATCAGCGCCTCGCCAACGTGGACGTGATGCAGCGACACCGGCAAGTACATCGCCAATGCCAGGCTCTGCTCGCGCGTCGCCTTCGCGATGCCGTCCGCAAGCTCCCGCCATTCCCCCTGGTACATGACGCCAATGGGCAGGTAGTGGGGCTCACCAGGAGCAACGACGTGATCCTCGATCTCCTCCTCGGTCGGCGCAGACGGATGCACGTTGTCGCGCAGGCCCGGCAGCCCGTCCGCCATGGGCTCGCCATCTTCGTCGATCAGCTTGTGCCGCTCATGATCGGAGCCGTCGTAGTCAAGGATGCCGCCACTCATACCTCGATCACCTTGCTGTCTTCGATGCGGACCGCGTAGTTGCAGTTGTAGTTGCTGCAACGAATGACGTCATGGCACGTCACGGTTCCAGCAATCACCACTGGCTCCCGGTAGCCCCATGCGTAGTCCAGCATGATGACGGTGCCCTTCTTGCGCTCGTCGATGTCGAACTTGCGGTGCGAGTCGCGCACCAGCATCTGCGATTCGCCAGCTGGCAAGCCGCGCTCCAAGCACCGAGGACATACCAGCGCGAACACCGTCTCCCATTCGTTGGGTCGGTCCTTCTTGGGTACGACCGTGATCTCGCTCTTGCACTGCTGCCGCAGGCTGCCATCCGCGTTGAGGTAGTTGAGCACCAGACGCGGACTGCTCTGATTGAGCAAGGACGTTTCGCCAATGCGCGCTATGTCGCCATGTTGACGAGCATGATCGCGCCTGCGATACATCGCATCCTGCTTTTGCCGGCGATGCTCAGCGTCGGCCTTGCGCCGCTGCACCTCCCGGTCGTAGCTCCCGCGGCTGGTGCCGCCCTTGACGATGATCGTAGGGACCCCATCAGCCGCCTTCCCGCCGCTGTCGCTGGACATATAGCTGAGATAGCAGGATGTTCAGTGCGGCGTCAATCCGCTTTCTTCAGGTACGCCTGAACCTGGGCGATGATCAACGCGGAAGCCACCGAAACTACTACGGCCGTGCCGATGGCGATCACCAGATCCTGCTTGTACCAGGGCTCGGCGGGAGGCTTGTAGGCGCCGTTGTCGCAGTGCAGGCACGACGGGTGGTTGCCGTCCCCAGGTTCACATACCACGCATTCGCCGTTCCGCAGGATGGAGCAGTGCGGACACGTCGTGAACATGGTCATGGTGCGCGGTCCGGTCGTCGGGCCACGCAACTGAGTTGGGGACGGGAACGAGAGCATCCAGAGCTACTTCCTGGTGACGAAGTAGAGCAGTCCAGCGGCGCCAACGACGGCTCCACCAACGGCAACGTACAGCCAGGGGAAGCCTTCCTTCGCGGATTCCTTGTCGCCCTGCTCAACCTGTTCCATGGCGTCCACCTCAGCCGTGGCGGCAGCTGCCTGCTGTTCAGCAGCTGCCTGCTGCTGGCGCGCAACCTCAGCCTCGGTCTCGGCTTGGGCCTGCTGCCGCTGTAGCTCTTGCGCAGCCTCCAGATCCGCAGCTGCCTTGGCAGCCGCAGCCGCAGCCGCCAAGCGCTCCGCTTCAGCCTCGGCAGCAACGCGATCCGCCTCGGCACGCGCCGCTGCGGCCTCGGCAGCTTCCGCTTCACGAAGTGCGGTCGCCTTCGCCTGTTCCCACTGAATGCGACCGTTGTTCACGGCAGCGGTGAACTTCGGCATATACGCAGCATGACAACCGTGACCTGGCTGCAACCACGCCACCATCGCCTGCATCATGTTGCGGAAGCCCGCCATCAGGTTCAGAACGGAGCCCTTGGTGGCGGTGCCCTTCATTCGTTGCCAGTTGTTGTTGAAGCTCTCGACCTGATCGCGCAGCTGCTTGAGGACGCCGCCGTCCCAGCACTTGTGGAGCAGAGTCTTGGCCGCGAGGACTGCCGCGTCGTTCTGGCCGACCACATCATAGGTGTGGAAGATCGAGTTGGCCGGCGCCTTTTGTAGCGCCGCCCACTTTGGCCCGTTGAGCATCGCGTCGAACTTCGACTGCACGAACTCCTTCTGCGCCGTCGTGAGTCGCGCATTCGGATTGGAGCCCATCGGGTTGTACCACCACTTCTCGGCTTCCTTGCCAATCTCCTCACAGAACAGAACGTACTGCTTGATCGCCCAGATGCGCTGGTTCAAGTGTTCGTCCAGCACGTCGTAAGGGTTTCCCGACACGGAGGGTGCGCCGCGGTAGCCAACGCTCTGTCCTAGACCCATGCCTGACGCTCCGTAGTACATCCTGCTACCCTTTCTTGATCCGCCACACGTAAGCGCAGAGCGCCCCGAATGCCACGCCGCCCACGAACGCGAAGCCCAGGTGGCCGACGGTGTACTCCACGTACTTGTCGCCCGCGTACCCATCGTCGTCCTGGCCAACCTGCGCATAGCGCGGCAGCACCGCATCGTTGAGGGGGACAGTGCCGCACAAGCCGTCGGCACATCCTACGCCAACGCGCGGAGGTCCGGCGCGCAACGGGTTAGCGCCCCACCCAGGAACGGGCGCAAGATTCCAACCAGGAGTACCAGCATCAGGGACCCGGTACATATCCATCGTGACGCCGTAGTAGCTCATGTCACTCCATCCATCCTGCCCGTTCGGCCATCTTGAACGCCATCCAGCTGCCAAACCACAACCCAAGGCCAACGATGGCGAAGGCGAATGCGCCTCGCTTCACCGTCTCTTGGGTGCTCAGCTGTTCCATCATCATCCCTTCCGCACGGTAAGCGCGGCGATGCCAACCAGCGCACCAATGCCAACTGCTGCGATGGCGAGCGACAGGTACAGCGTCGTGTTGCTCTTGGACTCCTCCTCGATGATCTCGACTGGAGCCTCGCGCACCTTGCCTTCACATGATGGCAGCGAGTTCATCATGTTCAGCTGCGACTCCAAGGCCGTCTTGGCAGCAGGATCTGTCTCTGCTTCAGCCATCGAGCGCGCCATCGCAAGCCCCTGGCACAGTTCGCTGCCCCACTCGAAGGACTCATTCAGCGCCGTCAGTTTGTCCATGCACCCGGGCTTGTCGAAAGCGGCATAGGCCACTGCGCAGTTGCCGGCGGCCTTTTTCCACTCCTCCCACTTCGCTTCGCAGGTCGGGAGCAGATCCCACTCGGGACTCTTGAGGCACGGAGAGCCATCAGCAAGCTCGCCAACAAACGGGGGCTTGTTCTGTTCCGGAGGAAGCGGTTCGTCTTGGCCGAGCCCGTTCGCGTAGTACATCCTATCCTCTCCGATCCCGCATCTTCTCGCGGTAGTTGATCCACCAGGCGGCCGTCCCGACCGCGATGACCATGACGCCGGTCATGCCCAGCAAAGCGATGACCATTTCGTCCCGAAGGTTCTGTGCGTGAGCAACGGCGACCTCCGTCAGCGCATCCACCTCGGGCAGGATCTCCTTTTCGAGCAGTAGGTCCACCATCTCGGGACCCCACCGCTCGATGTCGTTCATCAACTTCGCCTTCTGGTCGTTGATGTACGGCAGCAGCTGCTGGTAGTAGGTCGGCAGGTAGTCGGGGAGCCAGTATGTGGCCGACTCCATCGCGTCGTTGACCATCTCGCTCACAGGGATTTCGAGCGTAGTCCTCCCGACGACGGGGAGTCGCACGTCGTAGACCTCACCGAGCCCCTGAAAGCCGTAGTACATCCTAGAATCCCGCTTCCTTGAATGACCTGCTCAGCACCACCGCCGTGATGCCGAGCAGAACGACGGCGCCGATGCCGAGCACCCACGTCATCTCACTGAGAGCCGCGCTGCCGTTGCTGCCCACCGCGTTGCGCCTCTGCTGGCACGCGCAGGGCGTGGCGTAGGCACCGATGCCAACTGGATACTGGTTCATGTGCGCGCTCCTACGACTCCACCATGTCGATCAGGGCCGTCGCCAGAACTTTGGCTTGATTCGGAGTTAGCACAATGCCAATGAGTCCCCCGCGATCGTTTTCCACGCTGATGGTTGGGAAATCACCCTCTGGCTCCTCAGTGAACGTCGCGTCCACACGCGCGGACTTGCTGGTTCCGGGCCACTTCCCAACTACGAACACCTTCTTGATCTTCATGCCGCCTCCTGCTGCACGTGCTTCTTGAGGACGTGGTACGCCTCCGTGATCTTCGCCATCTTCTCCTGAAAGCGCTTGCGCTGTGCCTCAGTCTTGGCGCGATCCGGATGGTTCTCGGCCGCCAGCTTGCGGAAGCGCAGGTTGATCTCGCGCTCCGTCGCGCTGTGCTTGAGCTTCATCACGCGGAACGCCCAGCGCACCTTGTCCTCGTCAGTAGCGCGCGGCGAAGCCTGCTGCTGACGTCGGGCACGATCCTCGGCGGGCAGCAGGCTCGCCACGCATTCGTCACATACCCCCTCGCCGCGATGGCTGATGTGCGCGTGTGCCAGGCACACCGGCTTCTTGCACGCCATGCAGAACAGCACTGCGCGCCCGTTGCAGCCGTCCATCACGCACGGGTCCGGGATCACGTTCACGAACCACGGCATCACGTTGCGCTATAGGTGCCCCATGAACTGGAGCATCTGCTCGCCCACGTGGCGCTGCGGAGCCGTCGCCTGGTGCAGCCCCGCTACGACGGCGGACGCAACGCCGCCCCAAGGAGAGTCCTGGTTAAAAAACTCCCCGACCCAATTCTGTGGAGCATCGTTGCGACGCGGCATTGTGGATTGGCGAGTTCTTGTCCCGGAGGCAGCCGGGCCTGGTAAAAATCACTTCCTCAGAAGATTGTAGCCAATGAAGCCGATGGCGAGGACCGCCACGCCACCGAGCGCCACCATGCTGACGGTGCTGACGCTCATGATGCCGCCCTTGCGGATCTTGTCGCCCTCAGAAGCGAAGGGCGCCACGATGGTGAATGAGTCCAGGGTCTCGCCCTCACCGAGCTTCGCCACCTCCTGCATGAAGGCGTAGAGCTTCGGGAACGACGTCGGGTTGAACTCAGCGCTGATGCCAACGCCGCTCTGTACGAGATTCACGATGCCTGTGACGGTCGGGTATGCAACCTTGCCTGTGTCGCGAATGAGCAGTCCCTTGGAGGCGGCCGGGTTGACCTTCTCCTGGTAGACCTCAGCCCACTCGCGCGTCATGCCGCTGGCCTTGCCGTTCCAGTAGGGCGACACGTACCAGTCCTCGTCGAGCGTGTTCAGGGGCTCGGTGATGCCGAGGCTGGTCAGGGACATGACGACTGCCGCCTTCAGTTCCTTGACCCACTGCGGGTCCGTCATGTCGATGACGAAGCCGTTGCCGCTCTTGTCCCAGAATCCGAGACCAGACATCGGAACGTGCTGCATTCCCAGCACGCCCTCGTCGTAGGCGAGGAGGGGCCCGTTCGGCAGATCCTCGGCGATGAACCCGCTCTCGGGTCCAAGCGAGCCGTCCATGTAGGCGCGGGGACTGCCCTCGGGGAAGCCCAAGTGCTCGGTGGGAGTGGCGACCATCCCGCCCTCCTTGATCACCATCTGCTCAGCCAGCTGCTGGGCGACAGCCATCACCTGATCTTCGGGTGGCGTGCCGTGCTGAATGGTCATCGGACCGGTGATCTGCTTGCCATCCACGAACAGTGGCATCCCGAGTGCGTGGAAGATGCCGCCCTCGAACGCCTTCTCCTCGCCGGGTCCCGACGAGTCCGGAATGTACCGGCCGAAGGTGCCGTCCTGGTAGGCCATCAGCTTGCCCTGGAGCGCATACCGCTCGGGGCGAGCGGGACGGGCCATGCCATCGAAGTACGAACCCAGCGATCCATCCTGAAACGCTCGCGGCTCGGATGCGATGTCGCCCCCGAAGTAGGCTCCTAGCGATCCGTCCTGGAACGCCATGAGTGCTCCCGGATCGGTCGCCTGTGGCGCCCCAAACACGCCGTCCTTGAACGAACTCGGCCGCGGCGCCTTCGCGCCGTCGAAGAAGCTGCCCACACCCTGCATGATCGTGGCTCCCTGTTGCGAGTAGTACGCCATTTCCCTGATTCTACCTTCCTGGGCCAGTTGGCACGAGCACGTTCGCGGTGACCACGCCGAGCACCACGAGCGCAAAGCCTCCCACCAGCATCAGCGGGAGATCCTTGTAGATTTCCTTCTTGAAGTAGACGTAGGAGTCGCTGACCATCGCCTCGGTGTCGAGATCGATGCTGGTCTGTCCGTAGATGGGCAGCGTGACGTCGTAGGTGCCGCTGATGCCGTAGTACATCAGATCCACTTCTCCACGTGGGGACGCAACGCGATGCCGGCGGCCACGCCAAGCCCTGCGCCGAGCACGAACCAGGCCCATCCCGGAACGCCTGCGGACATCTCGTCAGGTCCGAGTCCGATCGCGCGCCCCACGAATCCAACAGGGCCGCCAATGGAACCGATGGCGTTGGCCGCCTGCGGAGCCATCGCAACGGCCTGCTGGATTGCCTGGGGGTTCACGTGCCCTTCTCCCGGGTGATGGCCTGGTACGCCACGTACCCGGCGAGTCCACAGCCAAGCGCGATCACTGCCGCGATTCCGTACTGGTACATACCCATTCCGGGCTGCTCAGTCTCGTCCACCGGAACAATGGGCACCACCGGCTGGACGCCGTTGCCACCCGGAGCGAACTGCGAAGCAAACGTCGTCTCGAAGGAGTCGGTGGGCACCGGACGCAGCTTCGTATCGCTGTATCCGACCTGCATCGCCGCGCCGAGCTTGCCGTTGATCTTGGCGGCAGCGGACGACAGGCTGCCGGCACCTCCCTGCGTGTCCTCGGGCTTGCGCACCGAGAGCCAATGCAGGAACGTGATCGTGGGCGGATCGTTCGAGTCGCGCTGGTCGTAGACCGCCTGCGTCTCGTAGAACTCGTACATGGTGCCCACGAACGCCTCGCGCACCTGATCGGCGGTAGGCAGCTTCGTGGTATGTACCGCAACGAAGGGCAACGTGGTGCCGAAGCCCATGCCGACGATGCGCTGATAGAGCGAGTCGTCCAGCGCGCCCACGACGATGTTGGTGTCCGGCGGCTGACCGATGACGGTCCAATCCATGGAGCCAACGCGCGTTGCCCATGGCGTGAACAAGCCCATGGGTTGCAACTGCTCCATGAGCCGATCGAACACGTCGAGTCCCTGCGCCCCGGGGATCTGGACTCCGGGCGGAAAGAACGCCGCCCCGATCCCGATCACCGTGCCGAACTGCGACCGTTCCGTCGTGGGCACATACAGATCACGCATCACGCCTCCCTTCCTCGTGCTCGCAAGTCGAACGTGTGGCGTGTCCGAGACTCCCCTTTACGGGATGCCATCGTATGTCCAGCACGACAGCGGAGGCCCGCCGCACGTCCGACTTGCGAGCACGAGAAATCATCGCACGCCCTCCACGCAGGGCGAAACCTGTTCCAGCAACCGATCCATGAACTTCTCCGGCAGCAGCACGCCCGCGATGTCGTACTCGATGAACGCGATCGGA
>Ga0180438_10005607_pt1 | contig 17352 bp, 14 predicted proteins | sample SS_ome_12_FD_132455 | JGI IMG/M metagenome (GOLD analysis project Ga0180438, IMG submission 132455) | Hypersaline lake sediment archaeal communities from the Salton Sea, California, USA - SS_3_D_2 metaG | ecosystem: Environmental > Aquatic > Non-marine Saline and Alkaline > Hypersaline >...
CCGGCAACCACGATCGGAAAGGGCTCAATTACGTGCGCTTTTTCGGGCCGGACACGTACATGTTCCGCTACGGTGCAGACGGGTACATATCGTTCGACACAAAAGACCGCAGCACCACCCCGGAATGGGGCGGCCAGGACGCGGACCTCGAGGTGTTCCGCAGCGCGATTGAGCAAACGCGGTGGGCTGTCGGATTCAGCCATCGGTACGAGCTGGGTCAGGGTATGCGCAGCCAGCTCATCCTGTTTGTGGACAACCCTCTCGACCACCTCATCTTCGGCCACTGGCATCGGGCCGGTGAGGACGTTGTACCGTGGGGTACCACCCGGTACACATCGACACCGGCTGCCGTGAACGGTTCCCTGCGCTATTTCGACGTGTCCGCCGAGGGCGTCAAACCACGACGGCCCGAACGCGTCGCGACGATCAGATAGAACTGCCGCGCACAACACGAGCCCAATTGACACTATTCCCCACATGAGCCATCTCAAACTGCGAAATTCTCGAGAGAGATCCTCGGCAAAAATCGCTTGACAGAACGCGCGAATTGTACTACTATGTCACATGAGGCGAATGTCGGGGGTTTTCTGAGCGGTCTCGGATCGAGACCAAGGTGTTTTCGAGGAGGTGATGCCGGAGCAGTCCCACGAGATATACGAGATTTGTGTGTTGGTCTGAAGCCCAGTAACACAAGATTTCCAGGGGGGACGTACGATGAGAAAGAGAAAAGGATTTACTCTAATCGAGCTGCTGGTGGTCATAGCGATCATCGGTATACTTGCGGCCATCCTCTTGCCCGCTCTTGCGCGAGCGCGCGAGGCCGCCCGCCGGGCAACCTGCGCCAGCAACCTGAAACAGTGGGGACTGGGATTCAAGATGTACGCGAACGAGTGGGACGGCAAGTTCCCGCCTATGGGCACCCCGATAGCCGAGGACCAAGGCTGCGTGCAAAGGGTGATAGTCCCTCTTACCCCCCCTTGCATGGACGGGTACGCCATGGTTTCAGGTCCGGCAATATCGCCTGAGTACATTAGCGACGAGGCGATCGCAATCTGCCCGTCCGACGAGGACGGGGCCGCTTCGAAGGCCTACGCCGATTTGAGACACGGCGAGCACGGCAGCTTCCGCGAGGATTGCGATCCTGTTACTAAAGCGCTGTGCGACAACTGCGGCGTGTACCGTTACCCGTCAATAAGCTACGTCTATTTCGGTTATCTGTTCACGAACGAGAACTTCACGGAGGAGAACATGCTATATGTCTGGTTCGGGCCGCTGGGACACGACAGCGATGTAACGGCCGCCTGCTGGGATCCGGACACCCTTACTGAAGACATTTACGGCAATCCTGTGACAGTGTACAGGCTCCGTGAGGGGATCAATCGGTTCCTGATCACCGACATCAACAATCCAGCGGCCAGTGCCATGGCCGACTCGGAAATAGTGGTCATGTGGGATAAGACGATGTCGGATGTGGAAGCCTTTAACCATGTGCCGGGCGGCGCGAACGTGTTGTACATGGATGGCCATGTCGAGTTCATGAGGTACCCATCCACGGAGTTCCCGTTGACCAAACGAGTTGTGGAAGAAATTGCAGGGTAGTCCTCGCCTGCCGGCTTGGTTTGTGGGCGCAATTGGGGTCACGCAATCGGGGTCAGGTCTCACATTACGACATTTGATCGTCACATGGCATGCTTCAACCTCGCGCTCAACGGTCTCGCTATGTCCTTATGCAGCCATGCCAAATGTCGTAATGTGAGACCTGACCCCATCACCCATCACCCACAAGGGGGGAGATCTGCGATGAAAAGAGGAAACGGGTTCACGTTGATTGAACTGCTGGTCGTCATAGCGATCATCGGCATACTGGCGGCTATCTTGTTGCCGGCGCTCGCCCGCGCACGTGAAGCGGCGCGACGGGCAAGCTGTGCGAACAACCTGAAACAGCTTGGTTTAGTGCTTAAGATGTACTCGAACGAATGGGACGGCCGGTTCCCTCGGATTCAGGGAGCCGAACCGTGGATGGTTAATGGTACGGGACGGGTCAGCGGCTGCAACATGGCCGATGATCTGGACTTTTCCTTCGACGTTTTCGCGGTTTATCCCGAATATCTCACCGACTGGAACGTGATGGTCTGTCCGTCCGACGTTTCGACGATCGAGAACTTCAGTATCATCAACGATACCGTCAATAATGTACCGTCACAAACGCAAACGGGGTCAGGTCTCACATTACGACATTTGGCATGGCTGCATAAGGACATAGCGAGACCGTTGAGCGCGAGGTTGAAGCATGCCATGTGACGATCAAATGTCGTAATGTGAGACCTGACCCCATCACACTTCCAGAGGCCTCGCGCGCTCCAACATAGCGGTACTGTCTCCAGAAAGAAGGTCTATATAGTTGTCCTGGAGCGTCAGGATCTCGACCCTGTCCACCTGATTGATTGTAAGACTCATTGTTTTCCCTCTTCATTTGCGAATCGACCCCGTTCTCACGCCGCCTCAAGCGATAAACGGTGCCTGATTCGACAGATCATTCCCAGAGCCTCATTGGCCGCGGCGAATTGTCTCTCTAAGAAAAAGGGTACAGAGGGGCTGTTGAAAAAGTCCGTGGAGACGATTGGATGTCATTCTGAGCGTAAGCGAAGAATCTGCTTCTCTCAGCCTTTTCGGAAAAGCAGATCCTTCGTCCGCCGCGGCGGACTCAGGATGACAACAAAGGCCATTTTTCAACAATCCCACAGACACGTCTTCGGGCACGGGCGAACACATAGGTTCGCCCCTACGTACCCCTTCCGGCTCGTGCACCGTTCAGTTGCTCGCTCCAATACAATGGCCGCCCGCACGCGCTAAACGGATACTTTTCTTAGCAGGAAGCCGGAGGGGGAGCGATCTGGATAAAATCTCGACTCTCCTCTTGCCTGAGCAAACCCATCACCAGATGGTACAGCAATCGGGGTCAGGTCTCACATTACGACATTTGATCGTCACATGGCATGCTTCACCCTCGCGCTCAACGGTGTCGCTATGTCCTTATGCAGCCATGCCAAATGTCGTAATGTGAGACCTGACCCCATCACAGAAGTCGAATAGGATAGTGCGGGTCTTGCCTCCCGATCCGACGGTAACCAGCGCCGAAAAACCATGTTCCGCCAGTATCGTGCGTCTCACCTCCAACCCTTCCAGAGGCCTCGCACGCTCCAATATGCCGGTACTGTCTCCGGAAGCGAGGTCGATGTAGTTGTCCTGGAGCGTCAGGATCTCCACCCTGTCCACCTCGTTTATTTTAAAGCTCATTGCTCTCCCTCTTCATTTGTGAACCGACCCAGTTCTCGCGCCGCCTCAAGCGGTAAGAAAAAGGGTACAGACACGTCTCCGCTCGTACCTCGCTGCGCTTGTGTCAGTCCCCATTTTCTTAGGAGGAAGCCGGAGGAGTGATCTGGATAAAATCTCGACTCTCCTCCTGCCTGAGCAACCCCATCACCAGATGGTACAGTGCAAACAACTCCAGTGCAAACGGCAGATAACCCCCATAACCAAGCACCGGCATCTCGAAAATGTGTAGAAAACCGACGAAAGGTACCTGGTAGATCCATTCAGGGTAAGAGTAAAAGTTCCACATCTCCCAGAAGAACCCGCAGATCAGGCAGCCCACCCATAAGGCCAGCACCGGTCGCCAGTCGCCGACGCCGGTGTACTGCACCAACGACCGGTTTTTCAGCCGGACGTTGATCGGTTCCAGGATGAAATAGACTGACAGCCACAGGAACGGGAAGAAGTACAGCGGCCAGAGCAATAGCAGTGCCAGCATCACCCAGCCTGCAACGAAGAAACCGAGCGACGTCCGGCGTGTCGGAACGATCCGCGGACCGCGCCTAATTCGGCCAAGCCACTTGAACGTGCTGACAAGTTCCGCCGTGCCGAACACTGCCGGCATCACCGTCGAGAAGCTCAGCGAGGCCAGCACGAAGTATTGCAAGCCGGTGAAGTTATCTCGGCCGATGTAGAACCAGTTTTGCGTGCGCATGTTGAGCAGCTCGAACAGCCACCAGGCCGGTGCGGAGATCAGGAACAACTTGACGTACGCGCGGGCGTTACGCGACAGCAATGAGCTGCCTTTCCGAGTGAAGACGAGCGCGTCAACCGTGAGGCAGTACCCCAACCACATTGGGAAGAAGCCCCAGTGCGTGCGCATACCGGGCAACAACCAGTTCAGCGGCCAGAAGATCGCCACCAACGCCAGTCCCACCCAGCCGTGAACGGGCCAGGCTCTAAGTAGCCGGTTTCGCCCCATCGTTTTCCAGTCTCCCGCGGCGAGATAGACGGTCAGATCATTTGCTTGGGAGAACCACTCTTGCGCGTGTACTATGTCACGGTTCCCTCTATCCGGTCAAGTCGAGAGCGGCGAGCGCTGTCCAGAAAGGTTTCCCCAGCAAATGGCGGGGATTCATCCGAAAAAGAGGGCGGCTGCCAGGACGACGATGACTGCTACAATCGGTATAACCACGCTGACCACGGCAACGTCCTTGTAAGCTTCCCTATGGGTCACTCCCACTATCGTGAAGGTCGTGATGACGGCCCCGCAATGCGGCAGTGTATCTAACCCGCCGGCGGCCATGGTTACCACGCGATGGAGCACTTCCGGAGGGACGCCTGCGTCCAGATAGTATTGGGCGAGCGACGACATCCATATGCTTAGACCGCCCGACGCGGAAGCGACGATGCCGGAGATGATGTTGACAGATATAGCGGCGGAAACAAGCGGGGGAAGCCGGGAGTGCAGCATGAGGTCCGCGAACGTGTCGAACACCGCCGTGGTGCGTACCACCGTCCCGAACCCTATCACAGCCGCCGTGTTCAGCAGAGGCAGCGCGCACGACGCTGCGCCGCGACCGAGCGTATCGCGCGCTGACGTTACGTGCGGCCTGAATAGCAGCAGGGCGATGACCGTGCCCATAACGAGCGCGATACACGTCCACGTTGACGGTTCGTCCCGTGCGAATATCAGAACAGACTTGAATGCCGAGGCAGTTCCGCCCGGTGCGTCGCCCGGAAGTTGCATGAGCCGACCAATCCACAACGGTACTAGGATGGTGGCAAGCACCGCGAGAAGCGGAACGGAAGATCTCAGCCACGGCGGCATACTGGCCTGTTCCTCTTCGGTTGCCGGGAAAACGTCGTTCGGTCCGGGTACAAAACCTTCGTTGCGCCGTATCGCGACTTTGCGTTGCCACTCCAGGTAAGCTACGCCGAGCCCGCACATGATGACCGCACCGAGAATACCCAACCACGGGGCGGCTACCAACGAGGTACCGAGCTCTTCCGCGGCGATGTTGTTATGAATCGACGGCGAACCGGGCAAAGCCGTCATCGTGAACGTGCCGGCACCTATCACTTTGGCGCAAACGAACAGCCGTTTCGGCAGGTTGGCGCTGCGCAGCAGATTCAGCCCGAGAGGGTACAAGGTGAAAACGACGATGAACACGTTCACGCCGCCGTACGTCAGTATCGCGCACGCGGCGACGATGATTAGCAGTGCGCGGTCGTCCCCGAGCTTCTTGCTGAGCTTGTCCGCAATCGACGCGGCCGCTTTGCTCTCGCCCATCACTCCGCCGAAAACAGCGCCCGTCAGGAACAACATGAAATACTTGCCGGCAAAATCCATCATGCCCGGAACGTAATCGCCCGTGAGCACCTGCACGACGGAATCGCTGTTGGTGACCGCCACGACCATAGCGCTAACGAGGGAGGCGATTAGAATGTTCACTCCCCGCAACGCCAGAACGATGAGCAGACCGAGCCCTACGAACACGCCTATATTGCCAATCATCTCATACGATCTCCGGCATCATTCCCAAATCAGAACGGATGAATGGATGACCGGCGCACATGTCGGCCGCCGACAAAAAGGCCCACCACATATTATCCGATTCCCCCCCCTCTCATACCGCTATAAGGTCGCGATAGCGTCTATCTCGACCTTTATGCCAAGCGGCAACCGGCCCGCCTGAACGCATGTACGTGCGGGATAATCGATCTTGAAAAACCGTTTGTATATCTCGTTGAACTGGGCGAAATCGTCCATGTCGGACAAGAAAACGGTGATCTTGAGCACGTTGTCGATGCTCGATCCGCAATCGGTGAGCACCGTCTCGAGATTTTTCAGGGTCAACGTAGCCTCAGATTCGAGATCGCCGTGGGCAACCTCGCCGGTCTGCGGATCTACCGGCCCTTGCCCGGAAACGAAGATAAGGTCGGCCCACGCTACGGCGTGAGAGTAGGGTCCTTGAGCAGGCGGCCCGTTCTCGGAATGAATAGTCCTCTTCATGTGTCCCCTCCCAAATGCTTCCCGTTGGATGAAGAATCCCGAACACTCGGGCGGAATGTTAGCACAGATTGTAGAGGTAATGCCACGTGCGGATTCGAGTTTCATATCCCAAATGCTTAAGGGAGTTGCGTGAAGCGGGAAGCTTTGACTGAGGCGGGATAGAGAGTGGGGCTGATTTGAGTTTACCCCCGAGAGTAGCCGGTTTGTGCGGTTCTGTGAAGACGAAGGGGCGCAAATTAAACATTTCACCCCAGGGTACGCGATGGGGTTTGGGAGGGCGAGGCTCCCGCCGAGCTGCGCTCGGGCCCTCTCGACGTTGCTGCATAGTGGCTCCGCAGGAGCGTCGCCCTCCCAAAAGCGTGCCCCCCAAAATCGGCCCTCCCGCGGCGGTCTGCCTTCGAAAGGGTTTTTACCAACGATTGGCGGGCTCTCCGCGGCGAGTCTTGGACGGGACGCCCACCCCACCACAGAAGAGAGGTATTTCGCAAAACCCGGAAATGCTTATGCGACCTTTGACAGCGGGCACTCTTTCCATGCTATCATCGGCAAGTTCTGTCACCAGCGGTTTTGAGTGCGGCTGCCATCGAGTCTCTATTGAAGAACCACATTGGTGACCGGGTGAGGAGAATATGACCGGTAAAGAGCGGGTACTTTCGGCAATCAAGCATATGGAACCCGACAGGGTACCGCTTGACGTGTGGATGGACCGCGAGGACGTCAAGCAGGAAGTGATACGCAAATGGGGCGACCTGGACTTTTTCTACGACGATCTGGATGTCGACATGTTCACGGCGCCACCCGCTATAGAGGCGCCTGAAACCTCCTTCGGCCTGGAACTGGACGAGGCGTTGGAGGCACCTTATCCCGATCCCGACGACAGCCAGATCCTCCAACAAGTTCTTGATGCCGTCCGCCACCACGGTGAAGGAAAAGGACGGGCGATATCCGCATGGGTGCCCGGTGTGTTCGAGATGTCGTGCACGCTGATCGGCATCGAGAAGGCGCTAATGGCTTTGGCTCTTGAGCCGGAGAAAATGCTGCGACTGATGGCGAAAATCGCGGACTGGACCGTCAAGTACGCGTCGAACTGTATCGATATCGGTGCGGATATCATCCTGGTCGCCGACGACTGGGGTCAGAACCAGAAGCTCCTCATCAGCCCGCGCGACTGGTGGCGTTTTGTCTTTCCCAACGAGAGTAAGATCGCAGACGCTGTGAGACAAAGAGGTGCGGCTCTCTGCGTTCACAGCGACGGATTCATAGAGGAGGTGCTCGACGGTGCGCTCGAGTTGGGGGTTCAGATTCTTCATCCGGTCCAGGAATCTGCAGGTATGGATCAAGTCAGCGTCAAAGAACGATACGGGGAGAAGCTGACAATATACGGCGGTTTGGACATCAGGTCGGTATTGCCAAGGGCTACGGATGATCGTATCGTTTCGGTAGTGAAAACAAAGATGGCACAGCTCAAACACGGCGGCGGCTTCATTTTCTGCACTTCCCACACTGTGCAACCCGATACGGACCTTGCAAAGGTGGAACTCGCGTACCGCGTCGCGCAGAGGGAAGGTAAGTACGGCACTTAGCGAACGACATCGTGGTGTAAACCATACAAACTAAGACAGATGCTGACAGCGTCGACCACCTATATATTGGACTGCTTACCGTCTGTTAACCCAACATATGCGCTCGATCTTGGAGTCATTGTGCTGGAAACCGGTGACTCGTTTTAGGTTGACAGCGCGCTTTTGCCAAGCTGTTTCTCGTGTAAACAACTCAGCCACAGGAACTTAAGCTACGGAACCGGCGTTTCGGAGAAAGATTTCACTTGACAGATTGCGAGGTAAGGTGTATACTATTTTCAAGCTGGTCTCAGGGGGAGACCGACTCGAGAGTATTCAGCTCTCTTTGGGCGGACAACGAGTGCCTATGAGGGTGCGATAGGGGTCACGGTCTGAAGGGATTTTACAAGTGCTATATTTTGCGGGACTTAGGTGGTGCAAGGAGCCCCACATGGGGTTCTCGTGTGCACCTAATTCACGTACATTATATCTCCTCTTGCCCTTCCTATCAACCCTTCCCCCCTGCATGGATCCAGCTTGGTATTAGAGTTTAGCGAGATACGCCGTTTGTCCGAGGGAAAAAGTGTTTCTCGCTCAGGACACGGGCTTTTTGGGTAGATTGTTCCCAAGTTTTGATGTCCGAATGAGTCTGTGAGGGCGGGTACCATACATCCTGTGGTTACTGAGGGCGGCATTAACATGATATAGCGCCGTATGGGGGGCGATTGTTGTGGACTTCTCCAAGATAATTGATGGTTTGATCGAACTGAAGGCAGCCGTTATCGTGATAGGTGTGGCTGTCGCGGTGTGTTTCGGTTTCGTCGGGTATCTCATACACAAGATAACTGCTGAACGAAGGTCGCGCGGGGCAACCAAGAAAGCTGAAGGGATCATTGCGGACGCAGAGAAGCGTGCTCAGGAGATCACCCGCGAGGCTGCGGCTCAGATAAAGAATGAGTTGTACGAGATGCGACGAGACTTCGAGCGTCAGACGCGTGACCGCAAGCGGGAGCTCGGTGCGCTCGAGCGGCGTCTCATACAGAAAGAGGAGAACCTGGAGAAGAAAGTTGACCTGCTGGAGAAGAAGGAGCAAGAAAGCGCGACAAAGGAACGTGAGGTTATCGCGCGTGAGAGAGCCGTCAAGAAGAAGGACGAACAGCTCGATCAGCTCTTGAGCGAACAGCGAAAGAAGTTGCAGGAGCTTTCGGGACTCACCGTTGCGGAAGCCAAAAAGATGCTTTTCGCGCAGCTGCAGGCAGAGGTCAAGCGAGACGCTGCGCTCCATTTCAAGAAGATCGAGGATGAACTCAAGGAGGAGTCTAACAAGAGGGCGAAACGGATACTGAGTGACGCGATCCAGCGGTGTGCCGTGGATCACGTCGTCGAGTCAACGGTATCGGTGGTGCACCTGCCGAACGACGAGATGAAAGGGCGCATTATCGGCCGCGAGGGCCGCAATATCAGGGCGCTCGAAAACGCTACCGGTATAGACGTTATAATCGATGATACCCCTGAGGCGGTCATTCTTTCCGGTTACGATCCCATCAGGAGGGAGATAGCCAGGATCTCTCTTGAACGTCTGATCGGCGACGGAAGAATACATCCGGCGAGGATCGAGGAGATTGTCGGCAAAGTCGAGGAAGAGATGGCTGACTCTATAAAGGAAGCGGGCGAACAGGCGGCGCTTGAGGTGGGGGTACATAGCCTGCATCAGGAGGAGATAAGACTTCTTGGCCGGCTGAAGTACCGGACGAGTTTCGGCCAAAACCAGCTCCAGCATTCCAAAGAGGTGGCTTCTCTGGCGGGCACGATGGCGCTGGAACTCGGTGTGAACCTCGACCAGGCGAAACGGGCTGCGTTGTTGCACGACATAGGCAAAGGTGTTGACCACGAGGTGGAGGGCCCGCACGCCAAGATAGGAGCTGATCTGGCGAGGAAATACGGTGAGTCTCCCACAATAGTCAACGCGATTGCGGCTCATCACGGCGAGGCAGAACAGGCAACGGTCATCGCTGTTTTAACGCAGTCCGCCGACGCGATCTCTGCGGCGCGCCCAGGCGCCCGCAGAGAAACCCTTGAAACGTACATCAAGAGGCTCGAGAAACTTGAACATATCGCGGACAGCTTTGCCGGCGTCGAGAAGGCGTACGCGATTCAGGCGGGTCGTGAGATAAGGATTGTGGTGGAACCCGACAAGGTGACAGATGCTGAAGCATATCAGCTTGCCCGCGACATCACGAAGAAGGTAGAGAGCGAGCTGGAGTATCCCGGACAGATCAAGGTTACGGTAATAAGGGAGACGAGAGCTGTAGAGTACGCGAAATAACGTTAGATTTACTGGAACACTGACCGGTATCGGCGAAGTGAGAATCCTGTTCATTGGCGATATTATGGGCCGTCCGGGCAGAGAAGTTGTGCGCAAGATCCTGCCCGGTCTCAAGAAGAAGTATGAGATAGACCTGACGATCGCGAACGGGGAAAACCTCGCCGGCGGCATCGGCGCCACGCCGCAGGTGGTTCGGGAGATTGTTGACGCCGGTGTTGAGGTCGTCACCTTCGGCAACCATGTATGGAAGAAAAAGGAGATGGTTCGCGCGATTGACGACTTTGACTTCGTGGTTCGGCCCGCGAATTATCCGGAGGGAACCCCTGGTCGCGGCAGCATCGTATACGACGAGGGTGGATTGAACGTCGGGGTGGTAGCGGTGGTGGGCAGGGTCTTCATGGACCCGCTCGGGTGCCCGTTTCGAACGGCCAAAACGGAGATCGACGCGCTGCGGCGGACCACAAAGAACATAGTAATTGACATCCACGCGGAGGCGACGTCCGAGAAGAGGGCCCTCGGGTGGTACCTCGACGGGGAGGCGTCAGCAGTCGTAGGCACTCATACCCACGTGCAGACCTGTGACGAGACCATACTGCCGCACGGAACAGGCTACATTACAGACGTTGGTATGACGGGCGGGCAGCACTCGGTTATAGGAATCAAACGCGACGAAGCGATCAGCAGGTTTCTGACCCAGATGCCTGTCCGGTTCCAGGTCGCGGACGAAGGGGCGGCGTTGTGCGGCGTTGTGATCGAACTGGACCGGGAAACGGGTATGACGCGGGAGATTTTTCGGCTCACTAACATGACGGAACCGTAAGAGCGAGGTTGGTGGTGCGACCTTTGGCCTATGTCCCGTAGCGAGAAGGGGGTGCAGTACGCCGTTCTGTTATTCACCGGGGCGCAACGTATGCCCTGACGCGGCAGTCCCAACAGGGAAAGAGTAGTCTCTGCAGGAGGCACGATATGGTTTTCAAACGGTTACAGCTAAACGGGTTCAAATCGTTCTGCGATAAGACGATGCTGCATCTGGAGCCTGGAATGACGGTTATCGTAGGACCAAACGGGTGCGGCAAGAGCAACATAGTTGACGCGGTACGATGGGTGTTGGGGGAGCAAAGTGTCAGGGCTCTGCGAGGTATGCGTTTCGAGGACATGGTTTTCAACGGTACGGAGGACCGACCGCCGCTCGGCTATGCGGAGGTCACCTTGACGCTCGACAACACGTGGAAGATCCTCCCGGTGGACTACGACGAGGTAGCAGTGACCCGCCGCACGTTTCGTTCAGGCGACAGCGAATACCTCATCAACAAGACGAAGTGCCGTCTCAAAGACATACAGGAGCTTTTCATGGACACGGGGATAGGCGCGCACGCTTACTCCCTTATAAGCCAGGGTCAGGTGGACACGATATTGAGTTCGAAGCCCGAGGAGCGGCGCAACTTGATCGATGAAGCGGCCGGGATCGCCAAGTACAAGGCGCGAAAGAAGGTGGCTCTCAGGAAGCTCGAAGTCGCGGAGAACAACCTGCTGCGGCTCGGAGACATCATACACGAGGTGGCCCGCCAAATGCGCTCGCTGAAACGCCAGGCCGGCGCGGCCAGCCGTTACAGCGAATACGAGAAGGAGCTGCGCGAACTCGAGGTACGCGAAGCGTTCGCGCAGTACGTGTCGCTCACGGGCCAGGAGAAAAACCTCAAGGACGGTTTATCGGAGGTGAAGAGCAATCAAGAGTCCGCGCTCACCGCGCTGTCGAAGGAGGAGGCGGCGCGCGAGCAGTCCGGCGTAAATCTTCTCGAGTGCGACCGCCGGTTGCTCGCGAGCAGAGAGAAAGTTCACGCCATCGATTCGCGGATGGACAAGCTCGAAGCGCAGAGGGCCATACTCAAAGAGCGGCTCAAAATGACGGGCGAGACGAAGCAGCGTGCGGTGCAGGATGCCGAGAAGCTTCGGTCGGCTGCCGAGGAACTGCAGGCGGAACTCGACTCGGCCGAGGAAAAGCGGCAGGAACTTTTCAAACAGTGCGAGCAAACGCGCGGCAAACTGGCGCAGAGAGAGAAGAAGTTTGCCCAGATTGCCAAGCTCGTCCAGGAGAGTGAGAAGGTAATAGAGAAGTTGATGAGCACGGCGGCCAGAGCCGCCGACGAGAGAACCGCTGTCGCCGCGCGGGTCGACAATATAGGCGCGAATCTGCGCGCAACCAAGGCGCGAGCACAAGGCGTGTCTGAGAGGGAAACCAGCGTCAAGTCTCGTCTCGACGAGTGTCTGAAGGCGAACGAGAAAAGCAAAGCGGCGATCAGAGACAAGGAGAGTGCGGTGCGCGACCTCGAGAAGAGGCGCGAGAACCTTCGGCGGCTCCTATCGGAAAAGGTCGATCAGCGTAACTCTCTCGAGCTGGAGCTCAACAAGACGAGGGAGCAGCGCGCAGAGAAGAACTCGAGGCTCGACTCTTTGCGCGAGCTGAGGGACCGCTATGAAGGATTCTATGCGGGTGGCCGCGCGATACTCATGGCGAAAAAGCAGGGTGAAAAACATGCCAAGGGCGTGATCGGACCCGTAGCGGAACTGATCCGCGTCGAGAAGCGGTACGAGGCAGCCGTGGAAGCGGCGTTGGGAGATTACGTCCAGGCGGTGGTGACCAAGTCCGTCTCGAATGCTGAAGCGTGCATCGATGCTCTGAAGCGGACCAAGGCGGGTCGCGCGACGTTTCTAGCTCTGGAGGCGGCGGATCGTTTCGCCAAGCAGAAGCCGGCTGAACGTGGCGCGCCGAAAGCACCGGGCGCACGCAGTTGCGTGGAGCTTGTGGATAGTGACGATCGATACCACGGCGTCGTTCAAGCCCTGCTCGGCGATTGCGTCGTGGTCGAGACGCTGCAGGAGGCGATGGGGATCAGCCTCAACGGGTATCGGTGCGCGGTAACGCTTGACGGCGAGCTTATCCAACGGTGCGGCGCTGTCACGGGTGGCAAGAGCGGGGCTTCACAGACCGGGCTTCTGGGTAGAGAGCGCGAGATCGCGGAACTCGAACAGGTGGTGGCTGAACTCGATCGGGATCTTGAGGCAAAGCGGGAAGCGCTGGCGGCTCTCGCCCGCGAGATAACGGAAGTCGAGCAGGAGATGTTCTCGGCAGAGTCGGACCGTGAGAAAGAGCGAACGGAGCTGGCGGAGGCCCGACGTGAGCTTTACCGGCAGGAGGAAGAGAAGAAACGATATGAGGCCGAGTTGGCGGTGCTGGCGACAGATAACGCCGATCTGTCAAAGCGGGTCCGCGAGCTGGAGCGCGAACGCGACGAGACGGCCGACCTCCTGACCGCCGCTGAGCAGCAGAATAAGGATTATGCCGGCCGCGTCGATGGGGAACGCGCCCGGCTCAACGAACGCAGGATCGAGTCGTCGGCCCTAACGGAAAAGTTGACCGAGCTCAAGGTGACTCTGACTGCCCTCGAGCAGCTTATGTCCGGTCTGGAAACCGAACGCGCCCGGATAGCCGAGGAGCGCCGCGACAGAATCAAGCGGGCGGAAGATCTTGAGATGGAAACTCAGAAAGCCAACGAGGATACGGCGGAGCTGGGCCGCGCTATCGACCAGGTGGAAAAATCCGCCCAGGAGCTGATGGAAGAGAAATCCGCCGCGCAGAAAACGGTTGTCCAAAACGAGCAGTTCCGACAGAACACACTGGAGAAGATCGATTCGTCCGAAACAGCGCTCAAGGATAAGCGGACGCGCTGCCAGCAGTTGCAGGAGAGGTGTCACAGGTTGGAGATCGAGCTGAGCCATATTACCGAGCGGATCGAGGCTCTGCGCAGCAAGGTTCAATCGGAACACGACACGGATCTTACCTCTCTGACCTCCGAGCAGGTAGGCACTGACGATCTTGACGAGGAGCAGCGCGCTCAACGGGTAGCAACCCTGAAACGACGTGTTCAGCTAATGGGTCCGGTCAACCTGAGGGCGGTTGAGGAGTACGACGAACTCAAGGAACGGCACGAGTTTCTTATTGCCCAGCAGAAGGATCTCGTCAAGGCTAAAGAGAGCCTGCTGCAGGTCATTCGGAAGATCAATCAGACCGCTGAAGCGATGTTCACGCAGACTTTCACGGCGGTCCGGGCCAATTTCCACGAGGTCTTCAGGCGACTGTTCAACGGCGGTATGGCGAGGCTGTCGCTCTCGGACGATACGGACATTCTGGAGTGCGGTGTCGAGATTGAGGCACGACCGCCGGGCAAGAGGCTCCAGGGTATATCGCTGCTGTCCGGCGGGGAAAGCACGCTGACGGCTATCGCTCTGCTTTTCGCCATCTTCAAGGCGAAGCGTAGTCCTTTCTGTATCCTGGACGAGGTGGATGCCGCGCTCGACGAGGCGAATACCGGCAGGTTTCTCGAGCTGCTCGACGAGTTTGGCAAGGATACGCAGTTTGTGATCATCACCCACAACAAGAGGACCATGGAACGAGCTAGAGCGCTGTACGGTGTTACAATGGAAGAGAGAGGGGTGTCGCAGATCGTTTCGGTCAGGTTGCAGGAGGAAGTGCTCGTCTGAGGTGATGCCGCGTGCCGACCAGCAGGGCGAGTGTACGGCCCGCGATTGATGGTTAAGCTCACAAGAAGTAATGGTATTGATGGAGGGTTGAAATGACGGATTTAGGAACAACGGAATTTCGCAAACATCTTCGGGTGGACGCCAGGGTCACCGTCTCGTACTTGGGACCGACAAAGAATCTGAGTGCCGGGGGGATGTGCGTCATAGTGGACACTCCGCTGGCGATCGGTTCTGAAGTTCAGCTCGAGTTCGCGCTTCCCGGCAACGGCGAACCTATCCGGTGCGATGCACAGGTTATCTGGTCCGACAAGACCCGCTCGAAATGCGAGGTCGGTCTGGTATTCCTGAACCTCTCTGCGGACGCCAAGTCGCGGATTGAAGATTTCGTTGTGCGGTACGGCTCCTGATGTTCATCCGCCATCTGTGGTGCCATCTCCAAGGCTTGACTACGGCGAGGAGGAAGACAGGTGTCACTTAGAGCGAACTATCTGGGGTTCGACCTGGGAGCTGAAAGCGGGCGAGCGGTACTCGGCAGGTTCGACGGGTCCCGGCTGGTGCTCGAGGAACTGCATCGGTTTCCAAACGGCCCGGTCGCGGTACGCGGCACGATGCACTGGAACGTGCTTCACCTTTTCGAACAGCTCCGTGCCGGACTCGGGAAAGCGTACGCCGCAACCGGCGGCAACCTTTCCGGCGTCGGCGTCGACACCTGGGGCGTGGATTTTGGTTTGCTCGACAGCACGGGAGAGCTGGTCGGCGACCCGGTCCACTATCGTGACAAACGAACCAACGGGGTGCCGGAAAAGCTGTTTGACATCGTGCCAAAACGCGACGTGTACGAGCTGACAGGTATCCAGTTCATGCAGATCAACACACTGTTTCAGCTTTACTCGATGGTGCTCGCGCAGTCGCCACAACTGAAAACCGCAGACAAGTTGTTGATGATGGCCGGGCTGATGAACTACTGCCTGTGCGGCGCCAGGGTGGCCGAGTTCACTCTGGCAACCACCTCGCAGATGTACGACCCGCGAGCAGGGGCGTGGGCGGAGTCGATGCTCGAGAAGTTGGAGATACCGCTGACCGTTCTGCCCGAGATCGTTCCACCCGGCACGGTTCTCGACAACGTTGACACCGAGCTATGGTCGGGCAGCGTAGTCCCGGTGATCGCGGCGGCGTGCCACGATACGGCTGCCGCTGTTGCGGCGGTCCCGGCGTCGGGCGAGAACTGGGCCTACCTGAGCTGCGGCACATGGTCGCTTCTCGGCCTCGAAACCGCCGAGCCTGTCATAACGGACGACTCGTACCGGTACGACATCACCAACGAAGGCGGCGTCAACAACACGTTCCGGTTCCTGAAGAACATTATGGGACTGTGGCTGGTCCAGGCGTCGCGGAAGAAATGGGTCGAGGACGGAGACGACGTGTCGTACGCGGCGATCACGCGTGAGGCCGCCGATGCTGCGCAGTTCGTCTCGTTCGTTGATCCGGACGACTCGCGGTTCCTGGCGCCGTCCGACATGCCGGAAGAGATCCGCGGATTCTGCCGCGAGACCGGTCAGCCGGTGCCTGAACAGCGCGGCCCGCTTGCCCGGTGCATACTCGAAAGCCTTGCGCTCAAATGCCGCCACCAACTCGAGCGGCTGGACAAGATCGCCGGCCGCAAGACCGACGTGCTTCACATGGTAGGCGGAGGCATTCAGAACGAGCTGCTATGCCAGATGGTGTCCAGCGCAACAAAGGTCCCTGTGCTCGCCGGCCCCGTAGAGGCCACCGCCGCCGGCAACGTACTGCTCCAGCTTATAGCCACCGGTAAGATCGACTCGATCGCCGAAGGCCGTGCGCTTATCCGCTCATCCTTCCCTCTGGAACAGTACGAACCTCAGGACACCGGTGCGTGGGATGAGGCGTATTCACGATTCGTGTCTGTTTTGAACAGCTAGTGAGCCCGGTCCAGCTTGGAGTTCACCGTCGGCAGAACACAGTGATTTCGCGAACTATGCGCACTGTGGCGCTGCTGTGCGTGACCGCTTGAGATCGTTGAGTCGTGGGCGTACTTGGGAAGGAGACCGACATCATGTGGACGGCAGGGCCCCTTGAATTGATGGTAATCGTGCCGGTAGTTCTGATCTATATGGGAATCCCGATTACAACTCTCGTGACGGTGTTTCTCATCTACGGGAAGATCAAGCGCATCGAGGAGAAGTTGGATCGGCGCGAATAGGGTGGGGCGGCGCTTTATGTCCAGGCCAACCCTTGTATCCGCCGACGTTAGCTACCGCTAGTGCTTATCCTCCCGCCGCCGATGACGGTGTCGCCGTCGTAGAAGACGGCGGCTTGACCCGGTGTGATCGCGCGTTGCGGTTCGTCGAAACGGACGTCAACCGCTTTCTCGCCGGTCGGGCGTATGGTAGCGTCCTGCTCTTTATGTCGGTATCTTATCTTGACCTTAGCGCGAAGTTGGTCGGGCGGCCGGTCGAACGCGATCCAGTTGACGTCGCGGACCTGGCATTGGTCGCCCCACACCGCTTCGTCCGGTCCGACGACGACGGCGTTCTGTTCCGGCTCGAGTCGGACGACGTACAGCGGTTCTCTCGCCGCGA
>Ga0180438_10005610_pt1 | contig 17337 bp, 17 predicted proteins | sample SS_ome_12_FD_132455 | JGI IMG/M metagenome (GOLD analysis project Ga0180438, IMG submission 132455) | Hypersaline lake sediment archaeal communities from the Salton Sea, California, USA - SS_3_D_2 metaG | ecosystem: Environmental > Aquatic > Non-marine Saline and Alkaline > Hypersaline >...
ATACTCGAGAATGAGAGCAATAACGGTTCTGCTCCAGCGTCTATAGTCCAGCTTGGTGGACAAACGCCCCTTAATTTGGTTGGGCCCCTGGCTCGCAACAATTTGCCAATGCTTGGCTCAGGTGCCGAGGCCATAGACATAGCTGAAGATCGTCATCGCTTTGAAGATTTCCTTGACAGGTTAGGCATTCCTCAGCCCCCGGGGGCTGGAGTGACATCCGTAGAAGAGGCACTGAATATAGCCAAGGTCCTGGGCTATCCTGTTTTAGTGCGCCCTAGCTATGTCTTAGGCGGCAGGGCTATGGAAATTGTGCACAATGAAAGTGAGTTAATTCGCTACCTGACGCTGGCTCTGGAGATGGATAGCCAGCATCCTGTGCTTATCGATAAATATTTGCAGGGTAAAGAAGTGGAGGTGGATGCCATTTGCGACGGGGAAACGGTTCTTATTCCCGGTGTGATGGAGCATATTGAAAGAGCTGGTGTGCATAGTGGCGATTCTATAGCAGTCTATCCTGCAATGAATTTAACCGGGACTGAAGTGGATACCATGGTGGATTATGCTATTAGGATTGGGTTAGGTCTTCAAGTCAGGGGCCTTTTAAATATACAGATGGTGATTTTGCCGGAAAATGGCAGTTCGTCCATATACGTGCTTGAGGTAAATCCTCGCGCCAGCCGCACTGTACCCTTTATCTCCAAGGTAACCGGCGTGCCCATGGTAAGAATTGCCACTAAGGTAATGGCTGGGATTAGCCTCAAGGAGCAAGGCTATAAAGGTGGTTTATGGAAGAGACAGAAGTTGGTAGGTATAAAGGCTCCTGTTTTCTCTATGTCCAAATTGATTGGAGTGGACAGCTACCTTGGTCCCGAGATGAAATCCACAGGCGAGGTTATGGGTATTGACTACGGTTTTGAGGCAGCACTAGTTAAGGCACTTTTAGCCGCTGGATTGATGCTGCCTCAAAAAGGCAGTCTGCTGCTTAGTATTGCCGATAGGGATAAAGCCGAATCCCTGCCTCTGATTAAGGACTTGCATTCCCTTGACTACAGGCTCTGTGCCACAGAGGGGACTGCAGCTATGATTGAGTCTATAGGGCTCCCGGTAAAAATGGTGACCAAGAAGCTAAGTGAAGGACATCCTAACGTTATCGATGTCATTCTAGATAATTCTGTAAGCGGAGTAATCAATACCATAACCGGAGGGCGCGTTCCGTTGCAAGATGGATTGGATATCAGACGTGCTGCCGCAGAAAAAAGGATACCATGCTTTACCTCATTGGATACCGCGCGGGTGGCTATAGGAGCGTTAGCAGACAGCAGCCAAATCTTTAACGTCCAACCACTCAGGGAGTATCTGAAGAGCAGAAAATGAAGGGCAGAGTATAGGATAAATCCCGAGCATGAGACAGACCTTGTGCGCTATAACTTCTAATGTGGAGGTCATGCCTGGCATTTACCTCATGTGGATTGAGGCACCGTATGTAGCTTGTTCAGTTCAGCCGGGGCAATTCATCACAGTGCGGTGTGGAGATTTTACATTACGCCGCCCTCTCAGCATTCATCGGGTTTCAGGGGGGAGGGAGATTGCCCTATTATTTAAAGTAACTGGCAAAGGCACTCTTTGGCTCTCACAGCGACAGACGGGCGACAGAGTAGACATTCTTGGTCCTCTAGGTAATGGGTTTAGTATTGAGCCAGAAGCAAAGAACTTGCTGCTCGTGGCTGGAGGACTTGGCATCGCTCCGCTTGTTTTCTTGATGCAGCATGCTTCATCACAGCACCAGGTGACTTTAATTCATGGGGTGAGCACTGCAACTCAGCTCTATACTTTTTCGTCGTTGTCCGTCACGCATATTCCCTCTCCCTCGGAGGGAGTGGGGCACGGTAAGGGTGAGGAACGAAGCAAACTACCGTCTTTGCCAAATGGAGTTCAGTTTATTCCCGTCACTGAGGATGGCAGCATGGGCAAAAAAGGCATGGCCACGGATATTCTGCCTGATTTTTTAGACTGGGCTGACCAGTTGTATGCCTGTGGCCCAGTAGATATGTATAAGACAATGGCGCCGGTAGCCCCAGAATGTCAGGTTTCTCTTGAAGTGAGGATGGGGTGTGGTTTTGGAGTGTGCTATAGCTGCACCATAAATACCAAGAAAGGCTTAAAGCAGGTATGCCGAGACGGGCCGGTATTCGAGTTAGACGATATAATATGGCAGGAGGTAAGATTATGACTGTAGTCACTAAAGACATCACATTTCAATCAAAAGGTAATTGCGACATTATCGATATAACCTCTCAAGTGGCAAGGAATGTAGAGGAATCTGGGGTTAACGCAGGAATAGTCACTCTGTTTATATCTGGTTCAACGGCAGGGGTGACGACTATTGAATATGAGCCCGGGCTTCTTAGCGATTTCAAAGGCATGTGGGAAAGGGTGATACCCCGGAATATTCCTTATGAGCATGATAAAACATGGGGAGATGGGAATGGCCATTCTCATGTGCGTGCTTCCACGCTTGGAGCTTCGCTAACAATACCTTTTGTAAATAAGAGGTTAACCCTGGGCACCTGGCAGCAGATAGTCTTAGTAGATTTTGACAATCGTCCCAGGTCCAGAATGATTGTCATTCAAATATTAGGTGAGTAGGCAGAATCACAGGATATTCCGGCGAGAGAGAGGTCAGAATAGTGGGTGATAGGAAACTGCTAACTGAAGCTGAAGCGCAACGGATTGCGGTAAAGTTTTTGCTCGCTAAATACCCTCAGTCCAGAATCAAGTTCAGCGTAAGCCAGCTCGTTACCGAAGATGGTCGCCAAATATATGAGATGCAGGGGAAAATCGCCATGAAGTCCGCGGGTTTACTGGACCGTTTTTTCGTTGACAAATCTTCCAATACCTATGACTTCAAGATAGAAGTTGATGCTCAACAGGGACGAGTTATCAACTACGAGCTTAATTAGTTGGGTAGTAGTCAATTCTTTGCCTATGAAATAGTATAGTTACAAACTCCATCAGAATTTTGGCTCTTCTCTCTGAAAAGAAATTAACTACAGTGGGAAGGTCATCCGAAAAATTTTCTGCCCTCGTGCTATGATTCATAGGACGTTTTCAGGAAGAAGGATTAGAAATTCATGATAGCATTCGAGGCAAGATGCAGCACTACTGCTATGGGGATAATGCCCCATAAAGATGTTGACCGGGCGCTTGAGCTTGCTTTGAGCCTGGATATCCCGTTCTGGCCCCAGCTTCCCAAAGTGAGCTTGCATGAAGATATGTATATTCAAGCATCGCAGAATTTTCCCGGTATAGCTATTGACTTTAACAAAGAAAGGCTTGTTTTTAACACTGCACGATTTGAGCAAGAACTTGACGATTACTTTGTGAAAATGGACCTCCCCGAGACCTTTGCCCTCACCGCAGAGTATTCTGTAGTATTTCATAAGTTTCTCTCCAAGGAGCTTCAAGGTTACAAAGCTGTCAGGGGACAGGTGACAGGCCCGGTGAGTTTTGGCTTGAAAGTACTGGATGAGGATCTGAAGCCAATCATCTATAACGAAGAAGTGAGGTCTATTCTATTTGATTTCATTCAGAGAAAAGTCAACATCCAGTATCAAGAGCTCCGAAAGAAGAATTCTAACGCCTTCGTCTGGGTGGATGAGCCGGGGCTGGGCTACGTGTTCAGTGGTTTTTCCGGGTACAACGAGCAGCATGCCAGAGAAGACTATCACAGGTTCGTTGACGGCTTGGAAGGCCCCAAAGGGCTGCACCTCTGTGCTGAGGTGAATTTGCCCTATCTGTTGGAGTTAGGAATAGAAATCCTATCCTTCGATGCCTATCAAATTGAGTTCATGCCCAAAGAATATGCTGCTAGCGTGGCTGAATTTATCAAGAGTGGTGGGGTTATCTCTTGGGGCATTATCCCAACAGAATCCACAACTCTGGCGCCGCAGACACCAGAAACGCTGGCTGTGATTCTATCAGGTTACTGGGAGGTAATCTCCCAGAATACAGGTCTACCTTTGGAGCAGATTGCAGAGCAGGCGTTAGTGGCGCCAGCCAGATGCTGCCTTAGCGATTTAGGTCAGGTTAACACAAGCGGTAAAACAGTAAGCGAATGCCAGGTCTCCAGCGTTGAGGAAGGGCTTGTTGAAAAAGCATTTGCCTTCTTGCCAGAGCTCTCACAGATACTGAGAGACAAGTATGGTGCATAAAGAATAACGATTGCCTCGCTTTCAGGGCTTTATCATGAGGTCTCGTCCCGAAGGCTTTATGCCTAATTCTATTTGAGGCGCTATAATTATAAAAGGAGAGTAACATGAAAGTATTAGGTATCATGGGTAGCCCTAGAAGGCAAAGCAATACCGATATTCTTCTCGATAAGGCGCTGGAAGGTGCCAAGGAGGCAGGAGCGGAGATCGAAAAGGTTCCGGTTTCAAAACTCAAAATATCACCCTGCCTGGAAATATATGCCTGTCTCAAGGATGGCAACTGCGCGATTAAGGATGATATGGAGTTGCTCTACAAGAAGCTTATAGAAGCGGATCACATTGTCTTTGCTTCACCGATATTCTTCTATGGTATTACCAGCCAGGCGAAGGCGATAATAGATAGATGTCAAGCGCTTTGGGTGAGAAAGCACGTGCTGAAGGTGGGAGGGGATGACCGGGTGCGAAGGGGGCTGTTTATTTCAGTTGGTGCTACTCGAGGTGAAAGGCTCTTTGATGGCGCGGTGCTCACGGTGAAGTACTTTTTTGATGCTGTAGACGTGAAATATTCTGGCGATTTGTTAGTGAAGGGGATTGATGACAAAGCCCAAATTGAGGAGCGTCCTACGGCCCTGCAAGATGCGTTTCGCCATGGCCAGGAGCTTGTTCGGGGGAGGTAGAGTATGTGGATATAGCGACGAAGCATGAAGGCAATAATAGCTGACAATCTAACCAAGACATTTGGTCATCTTGTTGCTGTAGACCATATTTCATTTGAAATCGAAGAGGGGGAGGTTTTTGGCTTCCTTGGTGCCAATGGTGCAGGAAAAACAAGCACCATCATGATGCTGGCTACGGCACGACACCCCAGCTCTGGCACAGCCACAGTGTGCGGTTATGATATCGTCAAAGAACGTGACAAAGTCAGGGAATGCTTGGGCATCGTCTTTGAAGAACTGAGCCTGGATATATATTTGACAGGCAGGGAAAACCTGGACTTTCATGCCAGAATATATCACCTTCCCAGAAAACTTAGAAACGAGAGAATATCTCAGGCTCTGGATCTGGTGAAGCTAGAAGATAAACAGGACATACTGGTAAAATTTTACTCCGGTGGCATGCAACGCAGACTGGAGATAGCCAGAGGCATGCTAAATCGTCCCAGGGTCCTATTTCTGGATGAGCCAACTTTGGGCCTGGATGTGCAAACGAGAAGGTTATTGTGGGATTATGCCAGGGGCTTGAATAGAGAATCAGGTACCACGATATTGCTGAATACTCACTATATTGAGGAAGCCGATCATCTCTGCGATAGAATAGCTATTTTGGAGCAAGGAAAGATCGTGGTAACGGGTACTCCCAAAGATTTGAAGGATTCCGCGGGCGATAGCGTGCTTTCTATCAAGCTTTCTCAAGAGACCCTAACTGATGAGTTTGCCAGTCTGCTAAATGGAATGAGTTGGGTCAAGAAGGTTAGTCGGCATGATGCTCAGCTGGAGATCAGTATGGGAAATGAAGTTATGAAGATGCCTGAGGTAGTGAGATTTGCACGAAACCGTGGATTTGATATTTCCTCAATTAGCGAACGTAAGCCCAGTCTGGAGGACGTTTTTCTACACTACGCTGGAAAGAAGTTGCAGAATGAAGAGCATGAATAGGGTTATAGAGATTGAACGCCTGACGAAGGAATTCGACGGGCTGATAGCTGTGGACCAGGCTAGCCTGAATGTTGAGAAGGGAGAAATTTTTGGCTTGCTCGGCCCGAATGGAGCTGGCAAGACAACAGCCATCAAGATGCTATGCACCATACTGAATCCTACGTCAGGTTCAGCCAAGGTTTGCGGCTATGATATCGTACATCAAAGAGACAAGGTCAGAGAATGCATCGGGATCGTATTTCAAGATCCAACCATCGACACATTCCTCACTGGCAAAGAGAACCTGGATTTCCATGCCCGAATGTATCATATGGATGGGAGAACCAGGGAGAAAAGGATTGCAGAGGTGCTGGGCTTGCTTGATTTGAAGGGAAGGGAAAATATCAAGATTGATTATTGCTCTGGGGGTATCCAGCGCAGGTTCGAGGTTGCCCGAGGGTTCTTGAACCATCCCCAGGTTCTATTCTTAGATGAGCCCACTCTGGGATTGGATGTGCAAACAAGGAGGAGTCTATGGGATTACATCAAGGTATTGAATAAAGAAGAAGGTACAACCATAATTCTAACTACCCACTACATAGAAGAGGCGGATTATCTCTGCCACCGGATAGCTATTATGGATCAGGGCAAGATAGTAGCAGTGGATACGCCGGAAAATCTGAAAAGAGCAGTAGGTCTAAATTTGATTTCACTGCAAATAGCGCAGGATAGGAGTGACGGTCTGGTCGGTTTGTTGAAGGAGCTTGGTTGGGTAAAGGGGATTGAAGAACACAATGGTGCTGTAGAACTGAGTATTGATGGTGCTGAGGAGAAAGTGCCCGAGCTTATTGATTTTGCCGATGATCATGAGTTTGTCATATCATCCATCGAGTTGCGCAAGCCGAGTTTGGAGGACGCCTTTTTGTACTATACGGGAAAGACCATAAGGGAGGGAGGGGGAAGTTTGAAAGAACTGTGGAAAGCAATGATGACAAGAAGCAGGGGTAGAAGATAACATGCAGATAATCGAGTCCCGCAGAGTTATAGACCCGTTGCCGATTTACACCATGTGGCTGCGGGAGATGAAAAGGTTTTTAAGAATAAAGGCAAGGATTATCGGCTCGCTATTGATGCCTTTCCTTTTTCTTGTTTTTCTGGGCTTGCCAATGAGCTTCATGCCTGTCAGGCAAATACCAGGGATACCGGCTGGCACAGACTTTCTTGATTTCCTGGCTCCTGGGATAGTGGGCATGACCTTGCTCTTCTCCGCAACTATGGCGGGGGCATCTGTTATCTGGGATAAGGAATTTGGCTTTCTCAAGGAGGTTCTGGTAGCTCCAGTTAATCGCTTTTCTGTCATACTGGGTAGAAGTCTTGGTGGCATAACTGCAGCCACAATTCAGGCTATGATTATAGTCGGCGTAGCCGTGGCTATGGGAGTCAAATTATCCGGCGTGTCAGGCTTCTTTTTGGCGATAGTAGTGATGATTCTTACCTGTGCTACTTTTACAGGATTTGGCCTGATTCTTGCCGCCAAATTGACTGATACCGAAGGTTTCATGGCTATAATCCCCTTAATAACATTCCCCATATTCTTTCTATCGGGCGCCTTTTTCCCTCTGGCAGCCATGCCAGCTTGGGTGAGATATGTTATGTATATTAATCCGCTCACCTATGGGGTGGATGCGTTGAGGGGTACCCTTATCGGCGTTGCCGCCTTTCCACTTTGGCTGGATTTCGTGGTTCTTCTTATCTTGTCGATAGCCTTGGCAACATTAGGTGCTTACTTCTTTTCCAGGATGGAGGCTGATTGAAGGAACAACAGTGGAGCTGGTCCTGTATAACCGCGAAAGGCTAAACTAGTCCTGGCAGCACTGCGTTGTATGTTAGAGTCATTATGTTATAATAGCCAACTTATCACAAAAAAAGGGGTAAATGAAAATGAAGAAATGGCTAGCACTAATAATAACAATCTGCTTAGTTGTTACAGTATTAACTGGTTGTGCTAATCGTCAAGCTACGGCGCCAGAAATCGCTGAGGTTACTAGGGGAGACCTGGTAATAAGCGTCCCTGTCAGCGGCAATTTGGAAATGCCGCGCAAGACGGATTTATCCTTTGGCACTACGGGCATGGTGGAAGAGGTGCTGGTTGAAGAAGGGGATAAGGTGGTAAAAGGCCAAAAATTAGCCAGGCTTGATGCGCGTTCCTTGGAATTAACTGTGGCAATGCGGCAGGCTGACTATGAAGCGGCCGAGGTGAACTTGATGGGCACAATCTATCCACACTATACCAAGATCTGGGGCATTGATTTAGCTGGGATATGGTTAGCGCTGGATGAAGCTCAAGAAAATTTGGAACAGGCTCAGAAGCTTCTGAATGAAGGGAAAATCGATGAAGCATATGTCCTGCTCGGCTTAATTCAGGGAAGCATAGACAAGGCTGAAAGCAAGTCGGAATCAAGGCCATGGTCGGTACCCCCGTCGGTTAGATTGCTGGAGCTACAACTGGATGTGGCCGAAGCGAATTTGGATGCGGCAAAGATTAGCTTGGAGAAGGCGACAATAGTCGCACCCTTTGATGCCGTAATAGCTGACATCACCATAGCTGAGGGAAAAGAAGTCTCAACAATGACCCTGGCCAATCCAGCAATATCCCTGGTTGACACCAGTGAAATAGAGATGACCGGAGTCATCGATGAGATAGACATCGCCATGGTGAAGCTGGGGCAGGAGGCGGATGTCATTTTGGATGCCTTGCCTGACAAGGAACTAAAGGGCAAGGTGACTTTCATCTCTCAGATAGGCACAGTTGAAGCAGGGGTGGTGGGTTATGATACCACCGTAACTTTGGAAAACCCTGATGAAGAGCTTAGAGACGGCATGAGTGCCACTGCCGAAATCATCCTTGACCGTCGTGATGATGTATTACTGATACCGAACCGGGCTATCCGGGGTAGTATTGATAACCCAACGGTTGTAGTTGCCAAGGTTGAGCAAATTTGGAGTGATGAAGACGTTGAGTCACGAGAGGTTACATTAGGTTTATCTGATGGAATAACTACGGAAGTCCTGTCCGGATTGGAGGATGGGGAAAGAATAGTAATAGCTTCTACGAAGAGAGTTGTCCCTGAGGGGGGATTTTAAGTGATTGAAATCGAAAATATAACCAAGGTGTATAAAACTGGCCAGACGGAGGTTCCCGCCCTGCGAGGAATGAGCTGTTATATTGAGTCAGGAGAGATGGTATCTATTATGGGGCCATCAGGCTCAGGCAAATCCACCTTGATGAACATCATTGGCTGTCTGGACAAGCCTACTTCCGGGCATTACCGCCTGGATGGGACCGAGGTAAGTGAGCTAAACGATAATCAATTAGCTGAGATAAGAAACAGAAAGATAGGCTTTGTCTTCCAAAGCTTTAACCTTTTGCCCAGGACCACAGCTTCGGCTAATGTGGAACTGCCACTTATCTATAACGGGAGTCGTAATCGGCGACAGAGAGCCTTAGAGGTCTTGGAGTCAGTAGGATTAGCTAAGCGAGCCAGTCACCGGCCAAGCGAGTTAGCTGGAGGTGAGCAACAGAGGGTGGCTATCGCTCGAGCACTGGTGAATAATCCTTCCATCATTCTAGCCGACGAACCCACAGGCAATCTTGATACCCAGACCAGCAGCGAAATTATGCTTCTTTTCAAGCAGTTGAATGAACAGGGGATGACCATCGTTTTGGTTACTCACGAGCCAGATATTGCCGCTTATACGCAACGCACCATCAGGATCCGTGACGGTCTGATTGAGGCATTGGGATGAAATTCTGGGATTGCATTATTACGGCTGTACGTGCTCTGACCGGCAACAAGCTGAGGTCAATTCTGACCATGCTGGGCATCCTGATCGGCGTGGCCGCAGTTATCTCTGTGCTGTCTCTGGGAAGGGCACAGTCGGCTAGGATAGAAGAGGCCTTTGCCTCCTTGGGGTCTAACCTGATCTATGTTATACCCGGCGCTCCCAGCGCAGGTGGTATGGGGGGGACGGTAGGCAGCGCTGCCACACTGACCCTTCAGGACGCTGAGGCTATTCTTCGTGACGCCCCTTCCGTAGTTGCGGTGTCGCCAGTAGCGCAGACTACGGCCCAAATCGTAGCCGGGAGAGAAAACATTGCCAGCCTAGTCGCTGGGGTAACCCCGGAAGCCGAGTTGGTGAACAACCACGTCTTGGCTCAGGGCAGCTTCATCAGCGAATACGATTATAAAGCGAAGTCAAGAGTGACTGTTCTTGGAAGCGAGATAGCGGAAAGCCTTTTCGGCCAGATGGAGCCTACGGGCCAGTCCATAAGAATTGACGGGCGCAAATTCGAGGTCATCGGTGTACTGCTGAGCAAGGGAACTGGATTCGGAACTGAGGACCTGATGGTGTATATGCCTTTATCTACCTTCTTTGCCACAATGGGAGCGCAGGCGGGCAGCCAGGGAAACAGCCTTCAGGCCCTTGGCGTCCAGGCCAGGAGCAAAGACGAGGTAGAATCTGCTGAGCAGGAGATCGCCGCTATCTTGCGGGATCGCCATAATATCAGGGAGGGAGAAGAATAGGACTTCAGACTTATCAGCATGGAGTCCATGGCAGCCCAAATCGGGCAGGTAATGAGAGTATTGCAGCTTGTCCTTGCCGCCATAGCCGCCATATCCTTGCTTGTCGGCAGCATCGGGATTATGAATATCATGCTGGTTTCGGTAACCGAGCGCATCAGGGAAATTGGTTTGCGCAAGGCGATAGGTGCCAAGCGTCGGGATATTCTAACTCAATTTCTCACCGAAGCTGCTGTATTGGGCCTCTGTGGTGGTGCTATAGGTGTAGCCTTGGGGTGGATTATAGTCAACATTACCTCTCTTATCTTGAAAAATGCTGGTATTCCGATTGGTGGTACGCTTTCCGCCGATATTGTAGTCCTGGCGGTGTTTGTAGCGTTTATTGTCGGGGTTGTTTCTGGGTTATATCCTGCAATTCGGGCGGCAAGACTGGACCCCATCGAGTCCTTGCGTCACGAATAGACTATTTCCCTCGAATCAAAGACAGAAACTCAGTACGAGTTGCTACCTTGCTGCGGAAACTCCCCTTCACAGCCGAAGTTATGACCGTTGTCCCTGGCTTTTTTATTCCACGCATAATCATGCACAAGTGCTCTGCCTGGATAACTACGGCCACGCCATCGGGTTGAAGTGCCTCAAAAATGGCATCAGCAATCTGCTGAGTCATTCTTTCCTGAAGCTGAGGGCGCCTGGCCAGGATTTCTACTACCCTGGCCAGCTTGCTCACCCCTACCACTCTACCTCCGATGCTGGGGATATAGCCTACATGGGCTACGCCATAGAAAGGCAGGAGATGGTGTTCACACATGGAATAGAAGGGTATGTCTCTCACAATCACCATCTCTTCGTACCCTTCCTTGAAATCCACCGCCAGTTCGGCTTTAGGGTCGACATCTGAACCAGAGAAGAGCTCGGCATACATTTCAGCCACCCTTCGTGGCGTGTGCTTTACGCCCTCCCTGACGGGATCCTCACCGATGGCCTCGATTATGGAAGACATTGCCAGTTTGATTTTTTCCTGATCAACCATCTAAATCCCCCTCTTTATTAAGCTTACGCTGTTTTTATCTGTGCTAGCATAGAAATCTGAGCCGAGGTAAAGGAGTGGCTTTATCTTATTCAGGTCGAGAATCCCATTGGGGGTAAATGCCTCCTCAAGGAAATGCACAGTTACAATCTCGCCAACTATCCAAAGGTGGTCACCGTAAGGCTTGGTGTCCACGAGCTTGCATTCATAAGCAGCGTAAGCATCTTTCAATATAGGTGTCCCTGCCTTCAAGGGCTTCTCTTTCTTGATATTGAATCTCTCAAATTTATCCATTTGCTGCCCGGAAGTACCGCCAATGGAAGCGGCAAGGGAGGCTTTCTCTGAAGGAATGAAATTAATGCCAAACTCCCGGCTTTCGGTGATAAGCTGGTAGGTAAATCTCTTAGGCGAAATGGCGATGCCGTAGAGTGGCGGCTTAAGGGAAATCGAGCTGTGCCAGGCAGCTGTCATGGCATCGTCCCGGCCCCCGGCACTAGCGGTAACAATAACTGCCACCTTGGGATTATGCTGGCTGAATTTCCCTACATCCTCCGTAACAATTCTTGGCGTAGCTTTCACCTCCTTAGCCCTGCCTCATGCTACCTTTAAATATCATTCTAAGCCCTTCGTGTCTTGCCATGCTGAGCATGGTGAAGAATCGCTGAGGTGGGGAATTTTAAAACCTCCTCAACGGTAGCCAGCTCAGCAGGAAGCTCTATTGGTGCTTTGGCATATCTTGCTGGCACGCCGGGGTCTTTTAGGCCGGTGCCGGTGACGATGCAGACCACACGCTTACCGGAGAAATTTTCTCCCTTGGCCAGCTTAATAAGCCCGGCCAGAGAGGCTGCCGAAGCTGGCTCGCCAAAGATGCCTTCTTTAGTTGCCACCAGTCTATAGGCATTCATGATTTCGTCATCAGTAACGCAATCAATGATGCCTCCTGATTCAACCCGGGCAGCTACCGCTTTCTGCCAACTCGCGGGGTTGCCAATGCGAATAGCTGTGGCAATTGTCTTGGGTCGTTTGACCACCTTATCCAGCACTATGGGTGCAGCGCCTGTGGCCTGAAAGCCCATCATCCTGGGAGTGTGGCTTGCCTTGCTTGCCCGGTGATATTCAACAAAGCCCTTCCAGTAAGCAGTGATGTTGCCAGCATTGCCTACAGGGATAAAGAGATAATCGGGAGCATCACCCAAATCGTCTATAATCTCGAAAGCTGCGGTTTTCTGACCTTCGATGCGATTAGGATTTAGTGAGTTTACCAGAGTAACGGCATATTTTTGGGTCAAGGCACGTACTATTTGAAGCGCCTGGTCGAAATTACCCTTTATGCCTATAATCTGGGCGTCATAAACAAGGGCCTGGGCTAGCTTTCCCATTGATATCTTCCCTTTAGGGATGATAACGATGGTTTTAAGTCCAAATCTCGCGCCGTAAGCAGCGGCTGAAGCGCTGGTATTGCCTGTGGAGGCACAGATGATGCTCTGACTACCACTTTCCACGGCCTTAGCCACCGCCGCCACCATGCCCCGGTCTTTGAAAGACCCGGTGGGGTTACAGCCTTCGAGCTTAAAATAAAGTTCACCACAGCCAAGCTCTTTCTCCAGAATTTTTGACCTTACTAAGGGTGTATCCCCTTCGCCCAGCGTAATCAGAGGTGTAGCTGGAGTTACTGGCAGGAAATCACGATATCTATTTAAGACGCCTTGCTTCATCCCTCAACTCTGATAAAGTTGCTGACCTCGTTAACCACCGGCAGTTGCTTTAATTGCTTAAGGGCCTTTTGCACCCCCTTTTCCTCTGCCGGATAGGTCATGATGACGATTATGGCGCTTTGTGCTGCCAGGTCGCTTTCTTTCTGGATTACGGACGAAATGCTTATGGAATTGTCGCCCAGAACTTTGGAGATTTGAGCTAAAACGCCGGGGCGGTCAGGCGCATTCAGCCTGAGATAATACCGCGTCGTTACCTCGGACATGGGCTTAACAGTTACTCGCTGGTTTAATCGTAGTTCAGGAACATTATTTACGCCGCGATAGATATTTCTGGCTATCGCCAATACGTCAGCCATAACAGCGCTAGAAGCTCTGAGAGCTCCTGGCCCTTCCCCATAAAAGACTAGTTTACCTGCTAAGTCAGTTTCCACCTCGACGGCATTATAAACACCATCTGCTATAGCTAACTGGGAGTCCTGGGGAATAAAAACGGGATGAACCCTCATTTCCACATTTTCATTATCTCTCTTGGCAATAGCTAGAAGTTTTATAGCGTAGCCAAATTCTTTGGCATAAAGAAAATCTCGAGCGGCAATATTTGATATTCCTTCGCAGTATACATCTTGAGGGCCAAATCTAGCCTGGAAGGCTAGGTTGGACAAGATGACCAGTTTATAAGCAGCATCTATCCCCTCTATATCATTAGCGGGATTGGCTTCGGCATAACCTAATTCTTGAGCTTGTTTTAAGGTTGAATCAAAATCCAATCCCTCTTGTGCCATTCGGGTCAGGATATAATTGGTAGTGCCGTTAAGGATGGCATGAATGGCCGAGATTTTGTTGGCTGCCAGCTCTTGTTGGAAAGAGGAAATGAGTGGTATGCCGCTGCCCACGCTTGCCTCGTAGCGAAGGTCAGTATTGTGTTTCCTCGCCAAAGACAATAGCTCATATCCATATTTAGCCAGTAACTCTTTATTGGCCGTAACTACATGCTTTCCGTTAGCGATAGCCAGTTCTATATGTTCTCTAGCAGGATGTTCGCCTCCAATGAGTTCGATCACTATATCTACTCCAGGATGAGAGAGGACTTCTTCAGCGTGGCTGGTCACCAAGTTGGGGCTAAGTTTCACTGGGCGCTGTTTATTAACATCGCGCACCAGAACTTTTTTCAAAATTAGGGGGACTCCTGCCTGTTCAGCTAAGCTGCCTGCTCTGTTGACGAGAACTTCAGCCACGCCGCTGCCGACAATTCCCAAGCCTAGTAAGCCGATGCCGATGTCCCTCTTCATTGTGAGACTATCTTCTCCGCAAAACCTGGTCTACAGCCCAAGATTTCTTTTCTTCATCCAGCAGAGTTTCAATTGTGCTGTTCTCTCTCCGTTCCTCAAACCAGTCATTCAAGTGTATGTCTGTCAGCCCTTCCCTGACCTCCTTTTCAAGCTGATGCTCACCCCTGTCTATAACCTCAACTATCCAATAACCACCGGTGGTTTGAACCGATTCATCTTTGACTGGCTCGCTTACTTCGTTGGCAGTAATGTTGAAGGCCACTTCGTCGAAAGCCTCGCTGCCCATATCCCCTTGTTTCAGCCAACCAAGCTCACCACCTTCGAACTTGCTTTCATGCTGAGAGTAGTCCATAGCTAGAGAGCTAAAGTTTCCAGTGGCTAACCTGGCTTTAATTTGCTCGCTCTGCGCCTTGCTACCCAGCAGCATAGCCCTGGCTTTTATCTCATCATCTTGCCTATCAATAACCTCTATAAGCCAATAACCGACGCTTTTAGTCGCTAATTCATCATAATAAATAGGCTCTCTAGTCCTGCCTGGGGTGATGTTGAAAGCGGCGTCTCTAATGAGGGTATTCGGCATTAGCTCTTTGGGCAGCCAACCCAAATCACCCTCAGTCTGAGGGCTATAGGAAAACTCATCAACCAAAGCGGTGAAGTTACCCCCAGTCTCAATTTTAGTCATCACTTCATTAGCCACCTCTTGGCTCTCCACAAGCATTACTTGCACACGGGCTTGCTCCATTGTATCAGGTAACTGAGAATCAAAGTATTCCCTGACCTTGTCCACTAATAAGCTAGCGCCAACTATATCTCGATATGCCTCATTATTAGGCAACTCGTTCTCCTCGATCTTTGCATCTATCTCTTCAGGTGCGATTTCAATGCCCAAACTTTTAGCCTCTTGTTTTAGTAATTCAGTTTGGACGATACTTTCGGTGACTGTATCAGCCATAAGATAAATTTGGGTTGGGTCTACGTCCTGGGTATAAGCATCGAGCATATTCACATAGTAACCCATAGTGAATGAAGAATTATTCACCTTGATCACAACCTCACTAGCAGGCCCAATTCTGTCCTTATAGACTCCATAGCCCACCCAGCTTATAATGCCAGTCAGGAAAACAGCGGCAGCGATTATTATGATTCGGCGTATTTTCATCTGGCGCTGCCATCTTGATAGTTGATGCTTAGTAGGGGCTCGTTTAGTTTCAGCCTTTTTCTGTTTCTTAGCCAAGGATTACAACCTGCGAATCTGATATTTTCTTTGCTGCGATAACTTGTTATGATAACATATTGTTTAGGTCAGAGCTACGGGGTGTAGCGCAGCCTGGTAGCGCACCTGAATGGGGTTCAGGTGGTCGGAGGTTCGAATCCTCTCACCCCGACTTTGAATAGAAAAAATTTGGTCAGGCCACCTGATTCGGTAGAAAAGCCAAAGGTGGCTAAATTTGGTCTAGGCCACCTGATTCGGTAGAAAATGAGGTGGGTCCGCAAGATGAAGAATGGTCGCATCAACAAAACTGGAAGCTCCACTGGGCATATCTCTCAGGTCGCCGGTGAGGGGTTTTGTGCTCACAGAACTAATAGAGAGTAAAAGCCCAAGGATAGTAGAATACTACCAGGACAATCTCAGGCGTCTTATTTGGTATGCTGAAAAAGAAGGCTTTTCTGATGACATCAGACTTCTCACCGAGTGGCAAATAAGATAATTTCTAGGTTATGTAGTCACTGAAACCAATCGTTGGGGCGCGAAGGTAATGGTTCTGAAACTTCCTCTCCTAGCACCAGTGGGAAAGCGGATGCCTGAACGAGGTTGAAGAGAGCAAGAACTTTTAAAGGCTGCTAAATATGATCTTCAACTGGGCTGAGGCGTCTAGGGAGGGTGATGGTGGTTTGGCAATACTATCGAAGAGTATAGCGATGCGGTACCCGAGGATTTTTGAGCCTGCCAAAATTGGAGGGATGGAGGTGAAAAACCGAATAAAATTTGCTGCTACCGGCACTGGATTTTGCTCAGAGCATGGGAAGATAACCCCTCAGGAAATAGCATGGCTGATGGAACGGGCTAATGGGGGAGTGGGGTTAGTCACTACTACAGGAACCAGCCCTCATCCTACAGGCGTCTTTTCCAAAGTGCAACCCCCAAACTGGGATGACAGCCATATTCCCGAGTTGAGGAAGCTCGCTGAAGCTATCAAGAAGCATGGGGCTAAGGCCTGTGTTCAGATAGTCCATACAGGAAGGTATGCCAGCCCTGAGGGGGAGCCGCCGGTGGGTCCTTCGGCGGTCCCCTCTACGGTGCGCCGATGGCAAAATGTGCGGGAATTGAAACCAGATGAGATCAAGATTTTGGTTGAGGCTCATGGAGAGGCGGTCAGAAGAGCCAAGGTCGCAGGCTTTGATGCAGCGGAAATAGGAGCAATGGCTGGATACTTAATAGCTAGCTTCCTTTCGCCTTGGACGAATAGGCGAACTGATGGATATGGAGGTGGCCTGGAAAATAGAGCCAGGTTTCTTTTGGAGTGCATAGAGAGTGCAAGGGATAGGGTAGGTGGTGACTATCCCCTGCTGGTACGTATGTGCGCAGATGAACGCATGGAGGGCGGAAATACCCCCGAAGACATGAGAACGATTGCTAAGCTTGCTGAAAAGGTTGGTGTCAACGCCGTCAGCTTAACTGTGGGTTGGCATGAATCGAGGGCCCCTGGCTTGACTATGGACATTCCTCATGGCCATTGGCTCTATCTCGCGGAGGGGATGAAGAGAGTACTAAACATTCCAGTATGCATGGCTTTCCGGCTCAATTCGCCAGTGATAGCTGAGCAGGCTATTGAAAACGGGACCCTGGATTTTTGGGAGATGTGCCGACCCTTGATAGCCG
>Ga0180438_10005611_pt1 | contig 17336 bp, 12 predicted proteins | sample SS_ome_12_FD_132455 | JGI IMG/M metagenome (GOLD analysis project Ga0180438, IMG submission 132455) | Hypersaline lake sediment archaeal communities from the Salton Sea, California, USA - SS_3_D_2 metaG | ecosystem: Environmental > Aquatic > Non-marine Saline and Alkaline > Hypersaline >...
CCAATTGGGATTGAGGCCAAGGTTGCGGCGTTTACGATCTGCAGCTCAGAGTAATCAGTATACCAGGTGAAATAACATCGCTCATTTGGAAAAACATATCTGCAGCCATCAATTGCATAATAATAAACAGTTGAATCAATCTGTGTATTTGGATCCTGGTCATCTGGCAATTTAATCAAGCTGCCGGTATCGAGTTCATCCAAACTTTCAATGATCTGTCCTTCAACTTCTTCTACCACTGCTTCGGTATGAAACGGCAGAAGAATAAAGGAGAATATTGCCAATAAAAATAAAATTCTTCTCATACTACAATTCTAAATTTTGATTTATTGTTGTGGTTGCGCTAGTGGCAGCGGCCGGATCAAAGTCAGAAGCCTCATCAATATCTTCGCCAAATGCATAATTTACCCAAAACGCTACATCGACATCATCAATTTTGGTGTTCCAGTCTGTGCCGTACAAGGCAATGGCAAGTTCCTCAGTCTGAATCCATCTCAAGACGCCACCCTCGGTCACGGCGTAGGTCTTGGGATCGCTCTGAATCTTGATCATGCGCACACCCGGCCGGTAAGTTACATTACCGCCCAAAGTAATGGCGGCCATTTCACTCGCACTGATCTCGGTTACGCCTGAAAAATCATCATACCAGCTAAAATATACTTTTGAATTTGGAAAGGCATACCGCTTACCGTCTGAAGCAAGATAATACACCGCGTCATAATCAGCTGTTTTGATTAATTCGCCCTCAGCCGGTTCTGGCTCTGGTTCAGGCTCTGGTTCAGGCTCAACTGCTGTAAGTTCAATCGGAGTTGAACTATTATCATTAATAAAATTATACATATCGCCGGTGGCAATGGCGCCCGAGGAGGTGTAGCCGGATTTTGTGACATTGACGTTGCAGTTTGTATCAGCAACCCGCGTTGCTAGAGCAAGCTCATAAAGTCCGTTTAGTTCTTCTCTCACGCCATAAACAGTTGTATCATCGCAGTCAGTTAAAGAAAAATCATCTGCCAGAAGGCCGGTCATTGCCGTACCAACATTATCCTGCACTTTTACGCGAAGGTTGTAACCGCGTACTTCAACCTGGCCAGCGAGCGGCTGAGTGTAAAAGCTGGTGGTGGTTTTGGCGCGCACCCAACGGCCTGATTTGCCATTAATTGAACTACCGACCCAGTCAGGCGGAATGTCCCACGACACCTTTCCCCAGCCGGTTTGGGTAAATCCGTTAGTTTCATCAGTCACGTCAAGTGTGAGCCAGCCACTCCCCTCGCTGTAATATTCCCAAGTTACAACACCAGTGTCTCCCGCAGTGGTAACATTAATATAGAGTTCATCAAAATATGCATAAAGCGATTCAAGATGGCCCAGGGTGACATAAAACGTTGATGACTTTGGTGCCGCGTCGCGGCCGAGCATCACGTCACCGGGCGTATCAGTCTGAGCATCCCCGGTCTCACCAATATAAGACGTACCATCCCAGTAATAAACTTGTTCTGGGTAGGTGTTAAGATATGAAATTGCCTCAACCGGCCCGATTGGCATGAGTGCCAGAACAAAGGCAAAAATCAATGATAAAAATAGTGTTTTTCTTAACATAAACTTAACTTATTTGTAGTAAGATACACTATTATTTTACATTAAAAGCTAATATTTAACAATAAAAAAACGCCACTATATGTGGCGTAAGTATGCAACTACTCCCACGTGAGCTCGAGGCTACCGTACGGCGGTCTTTCGCTCCTGCCAACCTGACGACAATCTACCTTGCTTACGGCGTTCTTTTCGATTGGGAACAGTGCGACACGAAAGTGCTTCGCTGAGATATGGTAATCTCCTGCGAAGAGAAACACGTCGCCATCACCTTTAACGAAGAAGTAGCCGTGATCAAGTGTGGGTAAATCTATCGGTGAGCCCTCGTGTGTCTCACACGCTGCCAAAACGACATTCTCTGACAGCCTGAAGTACGTGAGGGCAGCGTCCAGGTGACCAACAGCTTCTACCTTTATCTCTGTCTCTTCGATCTCGATGGTAATAACGGTCTTGTTCTCTTGCACGTTCTCCTCCTTTCAAGAACCCTTTCTTACTTACCATAAATTAATGCTATTGTCAATTATAAAACACCGCCATAACGGCGGTGTTTTTGGTTGTTTTACTTTAATATCTTTTTCAAATATTGGCCGGTTAAGCTCTTTTTAATCTTGGTGATCTCTTTGGGCGTGCCTTCGGCAACGATTTCACCGCCGGCGTCGCCACCATCCGGGCCCATGTCAACCACCCAGTCGCAGCTTTTAACAACTTCGAGGTTGTGTTCAATCACAAGCACGGTGTTGCCTTTATCAACTAATTGGTTTAACACGCCGAGCAAACGCTTAATGTCTTCAAAGTGAAGACCTGTGGTTGGTTCATCTAAAATATAAAGTGAACGGCCTGTGGCGCGGCGGGAAAGCTCAGTCGCAAGCTTAACGCGCTGGGCTTCACCACCTGACAAGGTGGTGGCCGGCTGGCCAAGCTTGATGTAGCCAAGTCCGACTTCGTGCAGAATGTTTAATTTTTCATGAATTAACTGCTGATCAGAAAAGAATCGGCGTGCCTCTTCAACCGTCATCTCCAAAACATCGGCAATATTTTTTTCACGCCAATGCACTTCCAAAGCTTCGGAATTGTATCGTTTGCCATGACATTCTGGACATTCAATATAAACATCCGGCATAAACTGCATTTCAATTCTGACATAACCCTCACCAGCGCAATGCTCACAGCGGCCGCCGCCTTTTACATTAAAGCTGAATTTGCCGGCATCATAGCCGCGCATTTTTGCCTCTGGCGTTTCGGAAAACAGATCGCGGATCGCGGTAAACACGCCAGTGTAGGTTGCTGGGTTGGAACGCGGGGTACGGCCAATTGGTGACTGGTCAACCGTAACCACCTTATCAATATTTTCAATGCCTTTTATTTCTTTATGCTCGCCCGGCATGGCTTTGGCACGGTAAAACTTTTTTGCCAGAGCCGTACCAAGGATATCGAGCACTAAAGTTGATTTACCCGAGCCGGATACACCGCTCACGCAAACAAATTTTGCCAAAGGAAATTTTGCATCAATATTTTTTAAATTAAATGCCTTGGCGCCTTTTACGGTAATCATCTTTTTATTGCCGTTTCGATATTTTTTCGGGATTTCAATTTTTTTACGTCCGGCCAAATAGTCACCAGTGAGCGAGGTCTTTTTCTTTTTGATTTGTGCGGTCGTGCCCTGGGCAATCAGTTCGCCGCCGTACTCACCCGCTCCCGGACCAATGTCAATCACTTCGTCCGCGGCTGACATCATGGCTTCATCATGTTCAACCACAATCACGGTGTTGCCCATATCGCGCAATTTTTTAAGCGTTTTTATCAGTTTTTCATTGTCACGCGGGTGCAAACCAATGGTTGGCTCGTCCAAAATGTAAATTACACCGGAAAGACCCGTGCCGAGCTGAGTTGAAAGGCGCACGCGCTGTGATTCACCACCCGCCAGAGTCATGACACTGCGATCCAAAGTAAGATAGCCGAGCCCGACTTCAAGCAGATTGCTAAGACGCGACCTGATTTCGCGAATTGCCTGATCAGCAATCTTTTTTTCTGCCTCAGAAAGTGATTTTAATTCTTTATTGCCATTGTTATTTGATTTTTTTGACTTGCCATTTCCACCAAGCTTCTCAAAAAAGTCACACGCGTTAACCAGCGACATGTTCACCACTTCATCAATGCTTTTGCCGCCAAAAGTAACTGCTAAAACTTCGGGCCTTAGGCGCTTACCCTCACAAACCGGACAAAGCAGGGTCTGCATATAAGTTTCAATTTCTTTCCGCACATAATCCGAGTCAGTTTCTTTATACTTCTGTTCAAGTTGATTTAAAACGCCAGGAAAGGTCGCCTTCTTGCCGTCAAGATCATATTCCTCATCACCCGTGCCATTAAGAATGATCTTCATTTTTGGGGCAGGAATTTTTTCTATCGGATCATTAACACTAAAGCCGTGTTTGCTGCCGACTTTTTCCAATAATTTGATGTGCCAGGTTTGATTGCCGGCAATTCTTGTCCATGGTTTGATTGCGCCCTGGGCAATAGTGAGCCGCTTGTTTGGGATCACAAGCTCGGCATCCAATACAAGCTTGTTACCCAAGCCCATGCAGGCCGGACAGGCGCCCTGCGGGCTATTGAATGAAAACAATCTTGGTTCAAGCTTGGGTAAATTAACATTACACTTGGCACAGTACAGCATCTGGGAAAGTGAATATTCATCACCGTCATCCTGAACAATGGTAATAATGCCGTTGCCCAGATCGAGTGCAGTTTTTAAAATATTGGTTAAATTTTCATCACTAATGGCGTGCTTTTCTTCGATCCGGTTGGTAACTACTTCAATAGTGTGGCGTCTGGTTTTATCTTTTCTCATTTTAATTGCCTCTTCAATGTCCATAATCACGCCGTCAAAACGAACTTCTTTATATCCGGCATTGGAGGCGCCGATTAGTGCGTATTTATGCTCCCCTTTCATGTCATTCACGATTGGCGATAATAAAATAACACCAAAATCTTTGGTGATATTATTTATTTTCTTAACAATGTCTTTAATGGTTTGTTCTTTTACCTCACCCCCGCAGTGTGGACAGTGGGCCCGGCCGGCCCGGGCAAAAATCACGCGCAAATAATCATATACCTCAGTCACTGTACCAACGGTTGAACGCGGATTGTGGCTTGACGAGCGCTGGTCAATGGCAATGGTTGGTGACAGGCCGTCAATCGCATCAACGTCTGGCTTGTCCTGCATCTCAAGAAACTGCCGGGCATAGCTGGAAAGGCTTTCCATGTAGCGCCTTTGTCCCTCGGCATAAATGGTATCAAAGGCCAAAGAAGACTTACCTGAACCTGATAAACCCGTGATTACGGTGAGTTTATTTTTTGCAATGTCCAAAGAAATATTTTTCAGATTGTGGACACGCGCCCCTTTGATGGAAATCTTATCGTACTTCATTTTTATGTAGTTTTAAATAAAAAATCCGAGTTATATAGAGTAACTCGAATTGTAGCACACTTTTTGAGAGCTGGCAAGCCCTCCATCCAATAATCTAAATTCTACTCACACGTGCCGACCTGGATACGGTCATAACCCTCGGGAAAAGTAATTATGTCTTCACCACCCGGGGCAAGTAATAATTTATTAACCGCTGAATCACTTGCGGTATAGGTTCGGTAGTCACTGCAAGTACCTGACTTGCAGTTTTCATCCACCAGGCATAATTTGCCGGAGCTGCTCTTTTCAAAACACACCCCAATCCAATCGTTAATGTTTCTTTTGCCGGTTTCTTCAGAGCCCTGCTTAACAAAGGTGGCTAAATTATTCCAACAGAAAAACCCTTCACCACATGCCCGGTCATCAGGACAACCGGTAAAACAGCGGTCGCCACCCAGTTTGGCAGAGTATGGATCACAGCAATAACCAATTTCCAAATCTTTGTCATAATAAATACATTTATAACCCTGACCCTCATTACAGGGATCGGATTTGGAGCAGATTTCGCCACCTTTGCCACTTTTGCACTCGCCGTCACTCACTGCCGTGGCAAAAGCGCAAAACCCAGAAGCACAGTCTCCGTCGTTTTCGCATTGTGCACCCTGAATGCGGCCGCCGGCGATAGCCAGGCAGGTAAATAAATTTTCATCACAGTATAGCCCTTGCTTGCAGTCAGAATCAAATTTACAAGGCATCATAAAGGCGCCGTCACTACACCATTTTAAATTTTGAATCCCCACAACCAGATTGCCCTGGTAATTTTTTATAAAATCTTCATATTGAATACACTTCCCTTCATTACATTTGTTGCCAGACAAACACTCATTACCTGGATAGCCTGGACCCTTAACGCTCAGGTCGGTAATGCAGAGCTTATCACCTTTACCGCCAGTAAACCAAAAACAACCGCCAATTTCTTTGCCATCGTCATTTAAAGTAACATTGAATTTTTGTGGATTGGCTTCACACTCGACTTTGTTAGCATAATCCTGACATGATACTTTTTGGATTTCAAAATATATCGGCCGGATGCGTTTGATGCGCGGCAGTTCCAGTTGGAGCAAAGCCGGATTAATTACGTTGAGAAGTGTGTAAGAGAAAAGGCCGAGCAAAAGACCAATTACCGCACCAATGATTGTTCTTTTGGCATCGCTAATTTGCTCAGGACTACCGGCAGCAGTAATCCACCTAAAACCGCCGTACATTATCATAACAATTGCTACGATCACTAACGCACCAATTAAATAATTATAAAGCAGGGCGATATAGCTGCCAATATCTTTCACATAGCCAATGCCGCCGATCGGTATACTGAGTTCGGTCGGCACCTGATCGGCCAAACAATATCCGCGGCCGCTCGGACATTCTGCTTCCTGGCCGGTCCAGCAATTTCCAGTCTTGCATACTGCGTCGCATTCATTCTTTGGCCAGCAAACCGGATTAGTAATTTTTACCTCGGGTATCCCCTGACTCACGGTGCCAAAATTCACTGTGCTTGGAGTATATAAATCGGTACATCCCATAATCTCGGTACAATTGATGTGCCACCACATTGCTCGCTTGTTTTGATCGGTTGCCATTTGATTACAATGGTCATAGCTTACCGCGTCAACACAACCCACCTCAGTGACAGCCTCCTTTTCAAATAAAGATTGGTAAAGTGCTTTTGGCGCCCCCAAAATATCAACGCCCTCATAACTTTCTGTGCACTCTGATCCAGTACATTCAATATCATAAAAACTACAGCATCCGGATGCCTGGGCACTTGGCGCAAACAAAACAAAAGCCAGGCAAAGCCCGACTGCAACAAAACAGATTGTGAAAATATTTTTTTTCATAATCACTCAGCTGCCGATAGGAAGGTTTGGACCAATGTTTCCCAGTCCTGAGTCTTGAGTGCTCCTTCGATTTTTATACCATTCACAAAAAATGTCGGCGTGCCCACCACTCCGGCGCGGCGGCCGTCATTAATATCATATTCAACTTCTTTGTCATATTTTCCAGAATTCATGCAGTAATCAAATTCAGAAATGCTTATCCCGGCCTGAGCGGCATAGGCGCTAACGTTTTCCGGAGTTACACTTTCCTGATTTTGAAAAATCTTGTCATGGAACGGCCAAAATTTTCCTTGCTCTTTGGCGCACTCGCCGGCAATATGAATGCGGGAAGACCCGGGATGAAGTTCTTCGATTGGGAAATCTCTAAAAATATATCTAATATCATTAGGATATTCGGCAACTAAGCCCCGCACGGTCAATGAAGCATCGGCGCAGTAGGGACACATAAAATCGGCAAATTCAATTATGGTAATGGTGGCGTCCTCAGGACCAATCTGTGGATCATCTTGAGTAATTACGTCAAAAAAAGGAATTATCCCACTCGTTTCCCGTTGATTGGTCGTGTAACCGGTAAATCCTCCGTCCACCTGAATAATTGCCTGCTGTAGTTCTCCAGATTTTACTTTTTGATAATATGAATAGACACGCCAACCAAACCAGGAGCCGCCGACAAAAATGATCCCAAAAATCACAATCAAAAATACCCCCCACCAGTGGGTATACCAGGGCCGCACTAATGGTTCGGGGGTTGGCTCATCCAATCCATAGGGTTTTAACGGGTCAATTGCCATAAGCTATATACAAAAACTTATAATTATTATAACATTTAAAGAGGATAAAGCCTATATGAATAATGTAAAAAATAAGTCCACCCGGGCTGAACGCCGCGAAAAAAAGAAGCAGAAAAAAATGAAGGTAAGCGGCGCCAAAGTCAAGGAATTAAGGCAGATTATTGCCAAAAAATCCAAATAACCAACTCACTGATTACTTGACAGATATCCCATTTTCCTGTATAATCTTTTTATCAATTATTAGCTACATTTATGACTACCGCACTTGCAATTGTACAGATTGTTATCTCAATTATCCTAATTATAACTATTCTTCTTCAATCCCGGGGCGTAGGCCTGGGTGCGGCCTTTGGCGGTGAAAGTAATGTTTACCGAACCAAACGCGGTATTGAAAAAACTCTATTTATTGTGACCATTGTCTTTGGTATACTCTTTTTTGGTATCGGGCTGGCAAATATCCTGCTCCCGGCCATCCTTAAGTAAGACTCGTGTCAAACAAAATAATGGGATGGGTGCGCAATATCATCTCTGCGCCAATAACCTTGGTTAACCGTCTCATCAACAAAATCAAAAAACAAGGTACAGTTTCTCCTGGCGCTCACGCCAGTGGATTAGACCAGAAACTTGTTTTAAATTTGCAAAAATCAAAAATTCCGACCTGGCGCCAACTGCGCCACTTAAATAAGGTGCTTTCCAAAAAAGAGAAAGTTATTTTGAGTGCAACGTCCGTGGTTCTTTTGGCCGCGCTCCTTACGGTTGGTTTGGCGTTTTATTTTGAACACCGGGTTTTTGTACCAAAGGATGGTGGTGAATATATTGAGGGTCTGGTTGGCGCACCGCAGTTTATTAACCCGATTTATGCTCCGTCAAATGACGTGGACATGGATATCACCCGTTTGGTTTACTCGGGTTTGATGAGAATTACGCCGAACGGTTCACTCGAACCAGACTTAGCTGAGTCTTATGAAATTTCTGATGACGGCGCGACTTATATCTTTTATTTGCGCGGCGATGCCCGCTGGCATGACGGTGCCCAGGTCACGGCGGATGATGTGATATTTACTTTTGACAGCATCCTGGATCCGGCACTGGCCAGTCCCCTGGCAGTGAGTTTCCGCTCGGTTCAGGTTGAAAAAATCGATGACCTCACTGTCCAGTTTACTCTGGATGAGGCGTTTTCACCGTTTTTAAGTACCATGACCGTTGGCATCCTGCCCCAGCATCTTTGGCAGGATGTACCGACCACCGGCTTTCAAATCGCCGAGTTTAATAAAAAGCCGATTGGCTCCGGGCCGTACCAGTTTAAATCCTTTACCCGCGACAAGAAAGGCATGATTCATTCATATAATCTGGAACGAAATGAAAAGTACTATGCCAAGCTTCCTTATATTAAAGAAATTGCTTTTAAATTTTATCCGACATTTGAAGAAGGCGTGAATGCCTTAAACAATAAGAACATCCAGGGGCTGAGTTATTTGCCGCGCGATTCAAAAGAAAAAATTCGCGGCCGCAGTGACCTTGTTTATCACTCACCGGCCATGCCGCAATACACCGCGCTTTTCTTTAATCAAAAAAAGCGCTCAGAGCTTAAAGACCCTGATTACCGCCAGGCCCTAACCCTGGCAACTGACCGGCAGGCAATTATTGACAATGTCTTGCACGGCCAGGCAAAACTCATCAATGCCCCGATTCCGGAAGGTTATGTTGGCTATCACGCGGAAGTTGAAAAATACGGCTACAATATTGAAGAAGCCAATGCCCTGCTTGACGAGAGCAAATGGAAATTTTTAGATGAAAATGACACTTACCGCGCGATTATGGTGGAAAAGGAAAATGAAGAAGGCGAAACATATGAAGAACGGCAGGATTTTACTTTGACAATCGCCACGGTTGATACGCGCGACAACATCAGTGTGGCTGAGGCAATCCGCGACCAGTGGGAACGCATCGGTATTAAGGTTGAAATCCTGGCTTACTCAAGCGCTGAACTCCAGCGTGATATTATAAAAAATCATAATTTTGAAATATTACTTTTTGGTGAAGTCTTGGGCGTTGACCCAGATCCATATCCTTTCTGGCATTCATCCCAGATTGGTACCGGTCTTAACCTGGCCCAGTTTGCCAACCGTGATGCCGACACTCTTCTTGAAGCGGCCCGCACCACCACCGACGTTGAGGTTCGCCAGGAAAAATACGAAAAATTTCAAGATATCTTGATGGAAAAACTCCCCGCCATCTTCCTCTACAGCCCGACCTACACCTATCCGGTGACCAAAAAGGTAATGGGCATTGACATTGAACGCATCACCATACCGGCTGACCGCTTCAGCGGCGCGGTTAACTGGTACATTAAAACAAAACGTGCCTGGGAATAAACCCGGGGCAAGTGGCGAAATGGTAGACGCGCTGGCTTCAGGAGCCAGTGGGGGCAACCCCGTGGAGGTTCAAATCCTCTCTTGCCCACCAAACTTATATATTAAGAACTATATTAAACAACTCATATGGAGGGTAAAAAACGAAAAATGAAAAGAAAACCTAGACCAAGAGCCCGAACGAGAAAAGTTGCGCCTCAAAGGCGTGAACACGGGCCTGCTCGCCGAAACCTTAGTGCAGGCGGGCCAAAACTTAAGGTTGTTGTTTTGGGCGGCCTGGAAGAGGTCGGCCGTAACTGCACCCTGCTTGAATACGGCAATGATATTATTATCATTGACCTTGGTCTTCAGTTTCCAGAAGAAGACATGCCAGGTATTGATTACATTATTCCGAATATTTCCTACCTCAAGGGTAAGGAGAAAAATATTCGCGGTGTAATCATTACTCACGGCCATTATGACCATATCGGTGCGATTCCTCATATTGTTCCGCGGATCGGTAATCCCCCAATTTATGGAATGCCGATTACTAATGCTATCATTAAGCGGCGTCAGGAGGATTTTCGCCATGACAAAATCAATCTGCACAACATCAGCACGCGTGACAAACTAACTTTAGGAAAATTTAAAGTAGAATTTTTTCACGTTAATCACAACATTCCGGATTCAATGGGCGTAATTATCCATACACCGGTTGGCACCATTGTGCATACCGGCGACTGGAAATTTGACTTTACACCGGTTGATGATCAACCGGCGGATCTCAGCCAGATTGCCGTACTTGGCCGCGAAGGCGTGCTGGCGCTTCTCTCTGATTCAACCAATGCTTCACAGCTTGGCTCCCAGATCTCAGAAATGGAGATTGGTACAAATCTTGAACAGATTATTAATCAAGCACCAGGCCGCATTATTATCGGCACCTTTGCCTCACTTTTGGCGCGCATCAAGCAAATAATTGAAGCTGCGGAAAAAAGTGGCAAAAAAGTTGCTATTGACGGCTTTAGCATGAAAACCAATGTTGAGATTGCCAAACAGCTGGGTTACATGAAATTTAATCCAAAGACCTTAATACCAGTTGACCAAATTGATAGATATAAGCCAGAGAATATTGTTGTTCTTTGTACCGGCGCCCAGGGTGAACGCAATGCCGCGCTTATGCGCATTGCCAATAATGAACATCGCTCTGTTCGCATCCGGCCGGGAGACACCGTTGTGTTTTCATCTTCAGTAATTCCAGGTAATGAGCGCACCATCCAAAGGCTAAAGGATACCCTGACCCGTAAAGGCGCGGAGATTATCCATTATCAAATGATGGATGTTCATGCCGGCGGCCATGCCAAAGCCGACGATGTAAAGCTAATGATCAAGCTTACTAATCCAAAATATTTTATTCCAATCGAAGGCAACCATTACTTACTTAGATTAAATGCAAAAGTGGCTGAATCAGTCGGCTTTGATCCAAAGAATATTTTAATTGCTGACAACGGCCAGATTATGGAATTCTCCAAAGGCCAGGGCATACTGACTAATAAAAAAGTGCCATCAGATTATGTATTTGTGGATGGCTTAGGTGTGGGTGATGTATCTCAGATTGTACTGCGTGACCGTCAGGTTTTGGCCGAAGACGGCATGGTTGTAATTATTGCGACAATTGAATCAAGGACCGGGAGAATCATTGGCAACCCTGATATTATCTCCCGCGGCTTTGTTTATATGAAAGAAAACAAAAAGCTGATTGAACAAACGCGACATAAAGTAAAAAAGATGGTTCAGGACCGCGACCCCAAAAGCGCGGTTGATAATGATTTCATCAGGAACAAAATCAGAAATGAAATCGGCCAGTTCTTGTTCAAAAAGACAGAACGTAGGCCAATGATCCTGCCAGTAATCATTGAGGTATAAAATAAATAAAATAGGCCCGCGGTTTCATACCCGGGCCTATTTTATTTGAATCAAACTAATTTTTATGATAATCTAATGCTATATGGCTAAGAAAATTGTAACATCTGGTATTCAACCAACCGGTGAACTGCATCTGGGTAATTACCTTGGTGCGATTAAAAATTGGGTTGAGCTTCAGGATGAATATGATTGTTATTATTTTATTGTTGATTATCATTCTCTGACAATACCGTTTGAGCCGGGTGAAAAAGCAAAGCAGACCCTGGAGCTGGCCAAAGACCTGGTAGCTTTGGGACTAACCAAATCAAAGCTTTTTGTTCAGTCGCAAGTTCCTGAGGTGACTGAGCTGGCATGGTATTTTAACTGCATTACACCATTGGGTGAACTTGAACGCATGACACAGTTTAAAGATAAGTCAGCCCAGCACAAAGAAAACATCAATGCCGGTTTGTTTACTTATCCAATTCTTCAGGCAGCTGACATTTTGATATACAAAGGTGACCTGGTGCCGGTAGGCGAAGATCAGATTCAGCATGTTGAACTGACTCGCGACATTGCCAAAAGATTTAATAAAAAGTTTAGCAAGACATTTCCTGAAACCAAACCGCACCTGACCAAGATTCCAAGATTAAAAAGCTTGCAAGACCCGAACAAGAAAATGAGCAAGAGCCTTGGTCCAAAACATTATATTGGAATTTTTGAAGACGAGACATCAATCAAACAAAAGTTTTCAAAGGCCGTAACAACTCCAGAGGGTATTGAAAATTTAAAAATGATGACTGATATCTTGTCCAGCAAAAAAGAAAAATTTGACGATAAGAATAATGCCAAGAGCAAAGAAAGGCTGGCCGAGTTATATCTTGAATATTTTGCCACGGCCCGCGCTAAACGAAAGATGATTCCTGATTCGGAAATCGTGGAGACACTACAGGCTAACGCGGCTGAAGTAAGACCGATTGCTGAAGCCACCATGGCTGAGGTGCGAAAAAAGATCGGACTTGCAAAATTGTAACATAATATAAAATCCATAATATATAAGCGCGGGTTTACATACCCGCGCTCTTTAAATGGATTTATTATTATGTTATTTCGTTTTCATGATCCAGGTACCGTCCCAAGCTTTTGGTGGCGGTTCTTTTTTATAATATTTGCATCGTTCAAGAAGATTTTCTGCCGCCAGATCGTCCGGCAAAAGCCTGGTGTATTTGTTTAATATTTCAATTGCTTTGTCCCATTTCTTTTTTTGATAATATCCAAATGCTTCTTCATAGAGTTCAATAATATCCATCTGTTTTAATTCAAGATTTTTGCGATAACCCACAAGCTCATATATTTTTACTGGCTCGGTTTTGCCCTTGACTGCCACTTTGTCCAGATATCGCGTCACAAATTCGTCAGAAATCTCAGCTTTAGTAAACTCGGTAATAATTATTTTGGTTCCGTATTGTTTGTTAATGCTTTCAACGCGCGAGCCAAGATTAACTGCGTCTCCCAAAACCGTATAATCAAACCGCTTTTCCGCGCCCATATTACCCACCACCATCTCACCGGAATTTACGCCAATGCCGATGTTGATTTTGCGGCCCTCGGGCCAGACGCCTTCCTGGTTCATTTTTTCTAATCTGGCAATCATGGCCAGGGCGGCATGGCAGGCACGCTCAGCGTGCATGGGCTGAGGCAGGGGTGCTCCCCAAAACGCCATTAAAGCGTCGCCAATGTATTTATCAAGCACGCCGTCTTTTGCCAAAACAATTTCAGTCATGGCGGTTAAGTATTTATTCATCAGATGAGTAAGCTCTTCTGGTGAAAGTCCTTCGGAAAGCGAAGTAAAGCCGCGGATGTCTGAAAAAAGCACGGTCATTTCTTTTTTTCTGCCGCCGAGGGTTAATTTTTTTGGGTCTTTTAATACTTCTTCGATCACGTGCGGTGAAAGATAGAATTCAAATGCATTTCTTATTTCTCTCTTTTCACGCACCTCATTTACGTAGCGATAAATTGCCAGTGAAGTAAAAGTGATTGCGATTGCAAGTAATGGATACAGAATATTTAAAATGATTCCGAAATCAAATAGTATAACCACCACAAATAGATAAACAAGAATCATAATGAGCGGCATTAAAATATTCCAGCGCGTTTTTAAGAACAGCGATGAAAAAGCCAGCGCAAAAGCCAAAACAAAGATTAAAATTAATGTTAATAGATTCGGAGCATTAGCTAAAAAGTCTTTATTTAAAATTGTCTGAACAACATTGGCATGCACTTCAATGCCGGGCATTGGTTCGGATTTTGCCGTTGGCGTAAACCAGGTGTCATGAAGATCTGGTGCGGTAGCGCCGACGAGAACAATTTTATTTTCTAAAAAGTTTATATCAAATTCTTCACTCATTACATCTTTTGCAGAAACTGATTCAAAGGTGCCCCCTGGTCCTTGATAATTAATTAGAATTTGCTCAAAGTTATCAACTGGTGGTGCTGCATATTCCTCCTGAACAAAGCTGGCAATCTTGGCGCCAAAAGCTTTAATAAAATTATTTTCAAGGTCAATAATTTTAATCGGAATGCGCCGAACAATACCGTCTGCGTCCGGCGGGGTGTTAGTGGCGCCGAGTTCAACAACCTCGGAAATCGCAGTGACAGGCGAGAGGGTCTCAAGCGCCCTAAGCGGACTGCGCCGTTTCATACTTGTTGGAATTTCAAGCACGGCTTCGATTGGCAGAACAACTGGGAACTCCTGGGTTAGGCTCTCGGCCAGCGCATTATCACCTTCGGCTGGTTCAGGAAAGTTAACGTCCACGCCGAGCACTGACGGCGAGGCTTCGCCAATGTGGCTGATGAGTTCGGCCATTACTTCCCTGTCCCATGGCCACCGGCCAAGCTCCTGCAGACTGGCGTCATCAATTGCCACGATAACAATATCTTCGTTTGCCTCACCCCGAATAAATAACTTGTCCTCAAGCCGCCACTCCCAGGTTTCAAATGCGCCAAACCAAAATATCAGGGCAAGCAGAAGTGCGATAAGCCCTGATACAATAAAACTACCCAAAATGAGACGTGATTTTTTATGTGTCCCAAATTCAATCATTTTTATAGATAATTTACCGTAAGCAGTACGCCGTCGGCCACACTGATCCCGCCTTCACTATAGGTGGCGGTAATCGTGGTGGTTCCTTCGGCCGGATGGGCATTAAACACACGGCCGGATAAATAACCAACCTCTGGATTTGAGTTTGACAAACCAGCTGAGCCAGTAACATCTTTTTCCTGGCCATTGCTGTAGTGCGCAATCACCGTAAGGTTGGCGGTTTCATATGCGTTTAAAATCAGCCGGCTTGAAATAACCTGAATACTCGACAAAGTCACGGGCACGGCTTCTTCTTTTACAGTCATGGTAAAGCCGGCACTCTTGGTCACCCCGCCTGAGGCGTAGGTAGCTTTAATCTGTGCCGAACCAGCGCTGTCACCGGCGTAAAAGATACCGTTGGAAATCGTACCAATGGCGCCGAACATCTCCCAACTAACACTGGTGCTGACATCAGCATTAGTGCCGTCAGTATAATATGCTTGAGCATTCAGGTCTGAAGAACTGCCCACCAAAACCGGATTAGGCAGTGCGCTCACACTAAGTGATTCAAGTACTTTCTCCTCGGTCGGTTCGGTGACTGGTTCTTCGGTCGATTCTTCAATTGGTGCTTCGGTCTCTTCTGGCTCAGCAACCGCACTCTCTTCTTCGGTAAGTTCAAGCTCATCAATTGGCTGAAGAAGTTCAGGTGACTGAAATTCTAAAAGTTTAATTTCTTCCTGCATTAAACCAAACTTTCTTAAGTCATAGGAGATTTTATCCAAAATAATATCTTTTCCTGGTGAAGCCGGCAGGCTCTCGGCCTCGGTTTGAAGATTTTCCAATCCGAGCCGGGCGGCTTCCAGCACATTTGTGACGACATCTTTTTCCCTGAACTGGATCAATCGCTGGGCTTCGACCAAACGGCCTTCTAAAGTAACAAGTTTCCAATAAATAAGTTTTTCCGGAGAAATATTTCTTTCCAGACCCATCTCTTCCATTTTCTGTTTTAAGCGATAAGCTTTTTCAACCGGCAGAACATCAGCCCAAAAACCTTCTTGATAATACAGAAGATTTGGCAAAACAGTGCTCAAGCGCTCGGCATTGGCTTCGCCATCTTCTTTAATGCTGTTGCCAAATTCAATCAGCTCCTGGCTGGCCAGGCCTACCTTGTCGCGATGAGCAAGTTCTGCTACCTCGGCCAAACGGCGCGCCATGTAGAACTGTTTTAGTGCTTCTTCTTTGTCCTCATCACCGGTTACTGCCAAACCAAGCTGTTCACCCAGCCGCTGCAGGCCAAAAAACGGTGAATCCGGCAAAATCTTGATATACCGCCTGAGTTTGTCGCGGCGAAGGCCCCAAACACGCTCAACAAAGTCTTCATCCCTGGACATGTTTTTTAAATACCAGCTGCTTTTGAGCTTTTCTTCATTAATTTGGCCAGGTTCAATATCAAAAATATCAACAAAGGGATCATTTGGTCCTAGGTTTTTAAATGCAGCGCGCTTGATAAAGCGGCCGGCCTCAAGTTTGAACTTCCGTGGGTTGGTAGTAATGATTTCTCCGGTTCCGCTGGTGACCTGATACATGGTTAAGTCAACCATGTTTTCGGTAACATCAATTTCAGCTTCTCCCCTATCGTCAACACTCATGGTAAAGGCAGTACCGCGCACCGTAGCCACCACTGATGAAGTCTGCACCTCATAGCTTGAATCAAGGTCAAGCAAGTTCATAATTCGCGACCAGGCACGGCCAACTATTAATTCAACCCCAACGTCCTGGTCAAGATAATTTTCAGAATCAATTGCAAGTTCTGATATTTTAATTTCCGTGCTCTCATCCAGGCGCATAACTGAGTTATCGTAAAAAATAATACTTGCAGAAGAGTCTTCAAGCGTTCTCACCCGGTCTCCGGCCGAAAGAATCTCCCCGTCTTTGGCCCTCTCCCAGGTACTACCGTCAGCCGGCCATACCTCAACCCCGCCCTCTTCAATCTCTAAAATCACTTCCGGGGTCTCAAGATCCGGCTGAGCCGTCACAGCCCTAACACCTAAAATCGTAAAGATAACTAGGGCAATAAGCAGGATAATCCCGAATATAATCAGTTTTTTCATAATTTGTGTTTATTTTTTGAACAAGGCTATTTTAGCACAAAATATTATTTGTGAATAGTCATCGGATATAAAAAATCTCCTGCTCAGCAGATGCTTTGCAGGAGTTGTTTTGTGGACGCAATATCAACCCTTGACGTTCTTCCAGAAAACCTTCAATAGTCCCCGATGTGGAACGATAAGTCTCTTACCCTTGTGGGGATCCACGTCG
>Ga0180438_10005613_pt1 | contig 17334 bp, 17 predicted proteins | sample SS_ome_12_FD_132455 | JGI IMG/M metagenome (GOLD analysis project Ga0180438, IMG submission 132455) | Hypersaline lake sediment archaeal communities from the Salton Sea, California, USA - SS_3_D_2 metaG | ecosystem: Environmental > Aquatic > Non-marine Saline and Alkaline > Hypersaline >...
CAATGTACAGGCGGTCCATCATCCCATTTTTGCACAAAGTCATCCTCTTTATCAAAAAGAGACTGATTCAAGGCTGTGATCGATTCAGAGGGTGTGTCTGCAGTGTCTTCTTCTTTTGGTGTCCCTTTGAATTGCTTAGAGATTTTCTTGGCAATCGTTGGTAAGGTGGATTCCTTGAGAGTGTAGGAGAGGATATCGGTATCTTTGATCCTATTTCTACTACCCTTTGACTGCTCTTTAACGACATTCTTGGCTCCTTCAGTGTAGGCCTTGCCTTTTCCGTGGGTATATTGCCAGTGTTGATCGCACTCCTCTTTGAGATCTTTTGTGGCATTTGTGGGATCTTGGAAGTCTCGGTTTGAAAGCACTTGGCTTGCATGATCTAGTTGATCTTGAACATCACTTTTTGGACTTCTTAGAGGGTGATGGGATGTGATCTCTTCGACTGATTGTTGATAACTCATCTCTGGATCCTCTCTATGTATATCGGGCATTTTATGGGAGAGGGATTGGACAAAATCATCGATATATTGGGATTTTTGAGGGTTTGTGGATGGGGCATCGATGATTTTTGAGACAATGCCCATGTCGTTGTTGGTCTCTGCTTTTAGATAATCGACAAATTGTTGGTTGAGATTTTTATGAATATTGAGATTTTCACTCTGGAGCTCGCCTGCTATCATTGAATAGGTCTCTTGTTGACTATGGGCTGCTCGGAGCTGCTCGGCTGATGATTGGGTTTCATTCCACGATTTGGAAAAGTCCTCATGGGATTTTAAATCATCTGAAGAGAGAATACTGGCCATTTCTGATGACGAGTATTGACTGAGTTTCTGAAGATTGGCCACAAATGAGAGAGCTTGGGACCCTCTTTCTCCTGATTGGATGGTTTCAGAGTTAGACATCCCTTTCTGCCACGATCCAGAAATGCCCCCCTTGACTCCAAGGACGGATCCGATGGCACCACTGCTGAGTCCAATATCCATCATCTCTCGAACGGCTGTATCCTGGTTTAATCCAGTCATTTGGGAGTACTCGCTGACGGTATTGAGAATCTCTTGGACAGACTGCTGCTCGCTGGTGAGATTTTGTAGGGAGACATTGTCGCCACTTTGGTAGTGGCTTGCTAAGGATGAGACGAGTCCAACGGCATTATTGGTGGATTCTGAGAGAGATGAGGAGAAATTCTGTGATTTTTCTTCAACGAGGAGGTCAGATGAGGTTTGCTGATTTTGAAGGGAACGGTTAAACACCTCTGTTTTAGTGATGCCCTCTCTTAACGTTGTGTCATTTTGACGGATGAATGTTTGGTTGTCGTTGGGAACAAAGGTTGTGGACTGGCTCCCTTTATCCATGGTTAGACTCCCTTGAGAGAGGTTGCCTGAGTAGCTCTGCCTAAAGACATCGCGATTATATGCCGATGTCGATCCGATAGAGACATTCCCTTGGGTAGAATTTCCCATAACAGCTTCTGAGGCGATTTGGCTCGCACTTGATTGAGCTGGGGCGTTGAGAGAGGAAGCTAGATGGACCATTTGCGATACACCCCCTTTGAGAAGAGCCCAGGAGAGAAAAGGGATGAATGCCATGGCCATAGCTGCAATAGCCTCCATCGAGGAATAGAGATCAAAGAGGCGCTCCGAGCTGTAAATTGTGAAGTCTACGCTCGATCCAAACAGTTGTGACCGTTTGTAATCCCAGATGGAGTTAAGGAGAAAGTTGACAACGACAAAAAACGGAGGCCAAATATTGACCCAAAGGATGAATTGCAGCCACGAAACAAGGGGTTTTATCCCAAATGAGAGGAGAGAGACGATTAAAAGGAGTGGAAATACCATGTATATGAGAGCTTCAAAGAAATTTCTCATGGCAACAATCGCTTTTGCTCCGAGGCTACCTAGAAGTTTTTGATTTTTGCGTTGGATAAGCTGAGCTTTTTTAGCATTGAAAGAGGTCATGGTCCCTGGGAGCTCTTCCTTAAGGATATCAATAGCCGCTTGCTGCTTGATCAATTTCTGGAGGTCTGTTTGGTTCTTCCGACTCTGACCGAGCAAAAAGCCCACATCACTCGACAGTTCACCTAGGGCCATCTCTTTTGTATTAGTCCTTAATGCAGGGAGGATACGGGAAACGCGCCCTTTTTTAGCGGGTTTAAGATCTTTATTGAGCCGTTTAATGGCGTCATGGCAAGGGATGAAACCCGTTTCAACGGGGGCATCATCTACACTCTCTCTGAACCTTACCGATCTCAGTTTTGAGGTGTGTTTTTCGAGAAAATCGAGAATGTCATGGGAATGAATGAGCTCTTCCTTTGTGTAGAGACCGAGTCCAATATCTCGGAAGACACACTCATGGCAGAATTCTCGGAAGTTCTCTTCAGTGAGAGCATGGGAGATTTGGCATTTATCAGAGTTAAATAGAAGATCGCCTGCATAAATATGACCTGTCCAATTGTAGTTTTGGTCGTTGACGCCATGGGAGACGGACTCAAGAGCGTTTGTGATTTCGTAACTAAGGGTGCTAACGAGCATTGCCAGTTTTCCCAGGAAGAAAGGGACATTGTCGACTTTCACAAGAGAGGGTGTGAAGGCATTGGGCGTCTTTTCAATGAGGTGATCTTGAATCAAGATGCTTGTGCGTGGAACAAGGAGAAATCCTGTGATTGCTATTGAAGGGAGGAAGTAGAATTTGATGAGTGGCTCAAATTTCTCTCTAAAGAATGCTAAGCAGATCACGCAGAATCCGCCAACGACAAGGGCAATCCTTAGTAGTCCATTGAACGTTTTCCCAATACCCGAAGAGGAATTTCCATAGATCAGCATAGAAATGGCATTGAAAACCTTCTTAAAGAGCTCACCTCCCCCATAGGTATGAAGGGCGATGTTCTTTTCAGAAGTGATCTCTTGCCTTGGTTCATTTGCATATATCTCCACTGGGGAAAAGCAAATAGAGGCGATGACTAGGATCAATAGGGTGAACGGGTAAGATCGTTTTCTCAATCTAGACTCCCCTATCCCGGTCTCGCAACTGCTTATCAAAGTTAAGGAGGTACTCGATCATTTGGTATTTTTGAGTCACCTTTTGGAAGTTCTGCTGTTGGAGATTATTCACAACCTGAGCTACCTCATGAAGTTGGTCAATATAGCGGTCAAGACTGCTCCCATCGACCTGTATTGCCCTTAGGGATTCAGCTCTTTGATTCAATATCTGGACAAAGTTTGTCACGAGCTGACTCACCTTTTCAAAGGCGATGAGGTTGGCACACTCATCAAGAGAAATGACGCTACTTGCTCGTCCTCCCCATTGCCCCATGAGAGAAAGGAGACTCCCAATAGGAAAGTGGGAGAGTTGAAGGAGGCTTTTTTCATCATCTGTCAATGAACTTGAGTTGTGCTTGGCCTCATTGAGGATCTTTTCCTGGAGTGTGCACAGTGTTTTGTGGATCCGGTGCTTCCACGATTTATCGGGGGTTACATTGAGGTCGGTCAGGGAGATATCGAGGTTATTTTTTCCAATGGTGTAGCTCTCTTTTAGAAGCCCCCCATATTGGAGAACGTGCATGACCTCTTCGACCTTGGGTGGGAATATGGATATCGAGCCATTTTTAACAACAATGGTTCCGGTGAGGTTGAGAAATAGCTGCTTGGTTAAGGGATCTACCTTCACTTTTTCAAGGGCTATCCATGCAACGTTATAGTCTCCTGCTAAGAAGTCGGAGTTTTCCTTTGCTTTATTGATAGCGGCGCTTTGTTTTTTGTGATCATCTCGGCACCCATGCTTGGCTTGGATGAGATCGTCGAATATGGGGCTAGTGGTTGCAGCATGGGAGCAGATATATTGAGTGGCAGTCTCACTTTTAGGCCATAGACCTTGGACGAGGGCGCTCCCTAATTCACACGAGTTGATATTTATGGCATTGAGCTGATTGGCCCACGTTTGGATATCCTTCATCACGGAGGAGATAATTGGAGAGACCGTTTCAATTCCCAACATGAAGGCATAGCTAGCCCCATTGGTGGCAATGCTTTTAAGAGCTTTTTTCATCTCGCTCTTGCTGGCGATATTGATGGCTCCTAAGGTGTAGTCAATCCCGCCGCATCCCGCGGAGAAGGTGGGGAGGCTTACGTGGATAGGGTTCACATCCTCAACGGTTGTGCGTACAACACCATGTCCGCCCAAATAATGGACACCTAATTGCGAGTTGATTGAATCTGATGAGGTGTTATTGGAGACGATGTGCATTTTATCAAACCACTCCCCTATTTTCTTTTCCAATTTAGTACTGGCGAAAGCAAGGCTGTGGCAACAAATGAGTGCAAATAGGATCGATTTATTCATGGGAAGGGGCCTCGTGTCGATTGATTTGGTACTCGATATTCTCTTCTATTTGTTGAACAGAGAGTATCCCGGCTCCCACAGGGTAAATTGTGTCGGTGAAAGGATTGACAAGGTAGAGAGACGGGGTGGCTTCGACTTGGCAGATCTCTTTGAGATGATCGTTGCTTTTGTATTGTGGGAATGAAGGGATCCCTTTTCCATTTAAACTAATCACCTCGACCTTCCAATCATTGATCTCTTTAAATAGGGCAACCACCTCTCCCATTTTCTCCGAGAAGACCTCGTCACCATTGAAGAAGAATAGGAGGAAATGGTCCTCCGATAGAGTGTTGATGAGGTTTTTACGGGTTGCTTGAGAGAGAGCCTTTTGGGCAAGAATCCCGTGGGTGGTTGTAGGGTTTTCTAAAGAAGCACTCAACAGAGGGTGAGAAAGGAGGACTTCTTTCCACGTTTCTGCAAATTGGGTACTTTGGTCTATCCAGAGTTTTTGCCGCTTCATGTAGGATTCAACATTTTCGCGAGTTGGATCTATTAGGGCGAGAGAACGGAGCTCTTTTAGGTACTCTTGCTCTCTTGCAACAAGGGTGGCCGCCTCTTTTGGAGATAAAGTTTGGGAGTGTTGTGGCTGATCCGCAGATCTCTCTTCAAAGTAGTACCATCCCTCCAATTTTTGATCGTACCAAGAGCTCTCGGCATGGATACATATTGGGAATATCACACATACGATATTCCTTATACGCATTAGGCGCCTAATATTCATTAGGTGTATCAGTCTCATTTTAATGGACATGGGTCATCTCCTCCCGAATGGCATTTTGGGTGTTTTGCTCTATATGAGAGGGTCTAGGTTGGTGGTGGCTAAGAACGTCTTGGAACTTTTTCTTCAGCTCAGCTCTCGATATTTTTTCAGGAAAGGTTTCGATAATTTCAGTGAGATCGAGTTGATCAAAATCAATACTTTGGATTTCTTCTAGGGTCAAACCACGACAGGAAGGAGACTCTGCACTCCCCCACTCAATCCCGAGTTGTTGGCGCCCTTGTTCTTGAAAAACTCTGGCAATTTGAGAGGAGAAGCAGCAATAGACTTGGTTGGTGTTGAGGTTAAGACCACTCTTTTTCGATCCAACATAGTGACATTTTCCTTGATGTCGGTCTTGCGCTAAGGTTTTTTCCTCTTGGGTGCACTGGGCTAAATGGAGATTGACGGCAATGCCATCTAAGCTACGGCAACAATCGTAGAGCTCTTTGGCACAGTTTCTCTGGCATTTTGCCGACTCGCCTTGAAATATAGAGGCTGATTGGGCATCGATTTGAGTGTCTTGACCAGAGCTTGCAATGATAGAGAGTGTGGATATGGCTCTTTCGAACTCACCATTTTTTTCATGGCTTCTTGTCAGTTGGTCTTGTAGTCCCCAAATCTCTTGATCTGAAAAGGTGAGGTTTTGTCGATGAGAAGGGGCTTTTCTTCCAAGATCGTAGCATTTTTCCCAAAGAGCGCACTCTCCAGACTGAGAGGTTCGGAGGCATTTTTTTTCCACAAGGATGCCATTTTGCTCTCTAAGTCGACGACATTGGCTATTTTCGTCTTTTCCACACGAAACAACAAGGCGTCGTTTCCATGAGTCTCTGTAAATAGACTCACGATCGATAGTTTTTACGCTGGGTTGATCAAGAGGTATGGTGTGAATGATTTCGCAGTTAGGGTCCGATTCTATATCACCTTCTTGAGATAACCTCTCAGAAATCCATCGGTCGGTCTCTTTGCGGGGCTGGGTCACAACCTCTTTTGTGATGAAGTTCTTGCAGAAGGTATCGTCTACATGGTAGTAGGACGCGACGAGAACACTTAAGAGAAGCTTGGCTGATTCTTGGCGAACAGTATACGAGTGAATGGTTGGGTCTTTTTTTAACTTTTTCTCGATGTTGTGTCTTTTTGTGAGTGCAGATTTTCCCCAACTGACGGGAGTGACTTCTTTATGGCCTTGGCATTTTTTCACCTGTTTCCTGACTTCAGGAGCGACTGAGACATGGCGAATCTGGTCTATGTAGAATTGGTAGAGGCCTTGCTCCTGACATGTATGAAGAGCGATCTCTTCTTCTATAAATGTCTCAGTTTCTTGGTAGGATCCGAGTCCAATGGCGGGTGTTTCAATGTACTTTTTCCCCGAATTGAAGATAGTTTCTGACCCTTCAAAGGCCTCTTTTGGGGTGGAGTCTGTCAAGAAGTGCTCAATTTCTCGATTTTCTTGGGCTTTTTTGGGATCAAACGCCCTTTTTGACCCTTTATGGGATGTGAGCTCGATCCGTTCGAGGTCTGATTGGTCCTGTTTGTACATTTTCTTAAGGTTTTGGTAGATCCTTTGATTCCCTTGAGTGCCGAAAGTCTCGACTTCGATGCGAATGCCTTTTAGAGGATCCTTTTTATGGGACGACCACCCTATTGTAGGGAGGATAGCGATTATGATTAGGGAATATAAGCATTTCATGGGGTCACTCCACTGAGTTCAAGGGCAATTTTAGCAGGATCGAGGCAGCACTGTCTCTTCGTCCAAATGAGGTAAACAAAATCCTCTCCCCCGTAGGGATAGGTCTTACCCGCTCCCCAAAGTACGTCACTTTTTCCAAGGGGGTTGCAGGGCCCTTTTGTCTGTGCGACTGGGTAGATAAGCTGAGTTTTATAGAGACTCTTCTTTATATGGAGAAAGCGCTCCTTTTCGCAGAAATTATCGGGAGCGTAGCCTTTGAGTGTTCCCAAGGCATGGAGCTTAGCTAGGAGGCGGTGGACTAAAAGAGAGCTACTCTGGATAGAGCCAATGTGGTGGGTGATGTGTCCAATAAATGGATACAAAGAGCCGTGGCATCCGGCACACCAGTAGAGCTTATCGAGAGGCTTATTGAATGTGGCGCTGAGGCCATCGAAAATACAGGCACTTTGGGCCAGTGGGTTGGCATATAGGAGAACTTCGGGATGAAGGATAGCTGTCCACTTTTCATCGCCCCAAAATGGATCGAGCTCTGACATATAGGCGATGTCTAAATCAAAAGTCTCGGTGCAGATGAGGTCTTTAGATAGGTCGAGTATTTTGAGAAGTGGGTAAAGGTAGTAATGGACATGGTAGAAGCTCGATCGCCCTCTTCCCTGGGACGAAGTGACCATCCCTTTTTTCTTCACATCGCAGTTTCCGAGGGTTAATCCTCCAAGTCCATGGAATTTATAGGGTGTTCGTGTGACTTCGATGAGGCGACTTGGCTCCCAAAAGGCCCAAGGGAGACCGATTAAGCCCCCTGGACAGTGGCAGAATTTCTGAGGGTGAGAAGAGAAGGAGGGATGGGAGGGTGTGACGTTGGCACCCGCAATGTGCATAGGGAATAGACAGCTCCAACACACGTCGGTTATGGGATTGATGAATGTCCCTTCTTGACCAAATAGAGAGACCACAGGGAGTAAGAGTGTAAGAATGAGCTTCATTGGGGGAATCTCTCTCTTTTTTTGAGTTTTGAGATGAGCTCTTTGACGTTTGAAGTTGATTGGGACGTATCGATACGCTCTAAAGCCGACAAGATGGGGATATTGCCCGATAGCTTTATGTATTGATGGCCATCTGAGACTAAGATTGTGGGGATAGCAGTGATTTGATGGGCATCAAAAGCTTCAGGATCGATGGTGATTGGGGCCATGACTCCCCGCTTCCTCAGTGTCATTATCGTGCGATAGAAGTCTTTTATCGAGTTGTTGGGAAAGCCTCTCATCACAAATATTCCGTTGAGGGTTGATAACTCCTTAGACAGGGCACACCAGCTCTCTATAGGGAGTGACAAAGAGACAAAAACTCTAATGGGAGGCTCAAGTTGTGAGTTATGAATTGGGGCGCATTCGGTCCCTCGTCCACACTTTTTCTCTTTAGTTTCCTTTGATGAGCTTTGTGTGCCTAAGTTTCTGGCCCAATCGATACCTTTTTGAAATTCTGGATCTGTGCTGTCTGCGGTGAGGAAAGGTTGCCCCCACAGAGTCGAAAGGATAATTAAGGGCATTTGGAATTTTAGGAGCATGATTTGCCATCCTTCAAGGGAATTTCCTCGATGAGCAATAGAGTGCCTTTCTGTGAAATGCGGGCTGGGATTGCTTGGATCTGGAATTTCTTGGCGTAGAGTCCACTTTGATCGTAGTAGATAGGTCGAAGCTCTCTTTCCTCTAAGGGAATAGGAGATCCCGAAACCAAGATCCACTTGTCGTCATCACCTTGAGATCTAGCCCAGTTCAGGTGACTCTCATTATCGCCATCGATGAAGAGAAGAGCCGTGTCGAGTGTCATCTCCTCAAGAGGGTTGATACGCTTTCCTTTCTCGGCGATGAGGAGCCCTTCGTGAGTTCTGATATCCTCTTTCAGTGTGAGTGAGGGATCGTAAAGGGAGTGTCTATAAGTGGTCGCCTGTGTAAGAGCACTGACTGTAGGAGGATGGAGAATTTTATCTTGGAGTCTCTCTTTGTCCTCGTCATTGGGAACCTCAGAGTTGAGTAGATTCACAATCTTATCGTGGAGGGCTTTTTGGATATCTTCTTCTATAATGGGAAACAGCTGCCCTTGGGGACCTAAGTCTTGGCTATACAGTAAAGAAGATAGACCGATGAGGGTTAGTGTTAGGGTTACTTGGGTGAGATGTTTCAATGGATTCATCATGTTGCGCTCTCAATTAGGGTATTTAGGGAGTGGGAGATGCCCAATCCTTGTTGTATGAGTTCTTTCAATCGATCTCTATGTTCGAGCATCCACTCCAGAGCATTCTCGGTTGAGTAGCCTCTGGCATTGAGCTCTTTGATCACTTGGAAGTCTGTCGCTGTTGTTGAGTAGAGGGCTGCCGAAAAGGGGTCCAACCTGAGCTGATTCAGGGCATAGAAGCCCGTCCCTTTGTGGTAGATGAAAACTTCGGAATACTTGCCATCTTCCTTTCGTAGGGAACTAAGAGCCCTCTCTTTTGCGTCATCCATAGGGATGAGCCCTTCGTTTTTAAGGATATTGATCGATTCTGTGTCATTGCCAAGCATCATGAGCCAGTTGGAGTTTTGAAAAGCGGCTTTGGCTCCGTGAGAGCGCTCGAAATCTTTGAGGCTTTGGGTCCCTATGACGAGAGATCCGTTATACTTTCTCAGTCTGCGGGCCATACTCTCTATAAATCCCTCCATTTGGGGGCTTTTAAGGAGATCCCAGGCTTCATCGATACAGATGAGACACCTCTTTTCTCGATCACCCATGAAGATCTCATTGGAGATGGTGAACACAAAAATTTGGAGGATGACGGCCTGAAGGTCGGCCATCGTCTTTAGTTCTTCGGTTTCGATCACGACGAGGTCACTCTGGAAGTTAATCTCTTGTTTTCCATAGAAATACTCTTTAAAAGGGCCATTTTGCCCAAAGCGTCTCAGACCCTCTTTAAGGCTCTCAGTGGCTCCTTTCATGAGTTCGGAATTGAAAGAGGTCTGGTCAATCAGGTCGATGACGTCATCGATGGTCGCCTCTTTTCCTTTGCGATCGAAGGCTTTTTTGACAAGGGAGGAGAGAATGTCAGCCCGCTCTTTGTCGATTTTTTGGGAGGGCATAGCCATAGTCGCGATGATAGAGGTTGTCATTTCCAAGGCGCTATCTGTGGCACTATCACCTTTGATGAAGTTAAAGGGGTTGAGGTTGAGGTGACTCTCCTTGTTAAAGAAGAGGTACTCGCCATCTAGAAGGTAGCAGAGCTTCTCAAAACTCCTTCCAAGATCAAGGACAAAGACGCGACTCCCTTGACCCAGCTCGCTCATGATGAGGTCTTGCATGTAGACTGATTTCCCCGATCCGGAGGGGCCCACAACGACCGCGTTGAGGTTCCCTTCAAGAGCAAATGGATCAAATGAGGCGATCTGCCCCCTTCGTCCTTGTAATATCTGCCCTTGTTGCGAGTTGCCCCACCACTCCCCCACTAATGGGATGAAGTTGCTCGTTTCAGTGGTGAGTGTTGTTCTCATGAACCGGCGCCGTTTAAGGTCTTTCATGTAAGGTGTGGTCTCCCCCCAAGACATTGGTAGGGAGGAGATGAAATCAATCAAGTGTAAGAAGCGGTTGCTTTTGATTTTGAAGCCATACTTTTGGTAGAGGGCTTGCAAGATGGCTTCAGATTTATGGTGATCTTTTGGAGTCCCCCAAAGGCCGAGATTGAGGCGTGTTTCGACAAATTTCTCTCCTTCGAGTAGATGGCGCCGGACAAAGAGATTCTCTTCGCGTTCTCTTGGCATATTGGGGAAGAGTTTAACAATGGATGGGAACTTGAACTGGTGCTCAAGTATCTTCTGTTTTGATTGAAATTTTGCCTCTGTTTTGCCCTGTGAAGGGAAATGGATGCCGTAGTGGATATAGAATGGGCTTGGTATCCTGTACGAAGGGTTGAGAAAGTCGCCTATGAGCTGATTGGTGAGTTGCATTGACCATTCGTCGGGAAAATCAATGGTCTCGTATGTCTTGAAATGGAGGGGGTGGGTCCCGTGGAATACAATGCGATCGTTTTCGATCTCAAGGGCGCTCCCTGGCAAGCCGATCTGTTTTGAGAGGAGGGTGTCTCTTTGCCACCGCCTTTTATGGACAGATGTGGGCTGTTCACTGCTAAATAGACCCGAGAGAATCTGGAGAAAGTCATCGGGATTGGGTTCGTGAACATGTGATAAATGGGAGAAGGCGGTGATGGCCTTTTTCTTCTTCTCCACGAGTTTTTCTATCAATGGGGCTTGAGGCCCTTTGTGAGGCTTGGGGAGGCTCATAGAAAAGATGAACCTGAAGATTCTCGGTGGGTTATCTCCACAAACAGCATCGTTTTGAAAGTGTTGGACCTTTTTTTGGGCTAATCTCTCATATATCGCCCCCTTTTGCTCTCTTGGATGGGCCCATCTCTCTAAAAATGGATCCACCCTCGGATCAGCCCAAAGAAAACACTGTATGGCAGCGCCTTCTTCCCCAATTTCCTTGATAAGGGTGTTCAGTATGGCTTGCATATTGGAGGTAGCGCCTAAAATAGGAGGGACTTCTAGTAAAAATCCGTACGATGTTTGATTCTCGTAGATCTTGGTCGTTTCATCATAGAGACGGTACGGGAGGAGATCAGATAGATTATTCGTCTCCATAAACTCGTGAGCAAGGGGGTTGGCGTCTAGGGTGTCAAGAGATGTGACCTCGCCAAAGAAGTTGGCTATCTTCTGTCCAAGATTTTGCAGTCCCATTTTATTCCTCAACCATTATGAAGTGACCGTCCTCATCTTGGAGGAGAATCAAGTCTTGGCTTTTTGGATCACTCTCCGATGGCGTCGATGATCTCTCTTGCTCTTTGAGCCGGCGCGCTGTGTTTTTGTCGGAGACAAATAGATCAGACTCTCCCTCTCTTTCGACTATGAGGTCAAGAACCTCACCTACGGATGCACACCTCACGCCCTTACTAACTGGGCACTCAAAGCGCGTGTTGTAGATGGGGCTACACGATGAAAGAGAGAGAAGAGTCCAAGCTATCAGTTGTTTCATACTTCGACCTTTTTCACATGGTCTTGCAGCTTCTTCTCAATGAAGGTCATATTGGGATACTCATTGTAGATTGATCCATTGATCTCAATTGTGGGGACCTCGGAAACGCACTCCTCTTGTTTGACATAGTCATAGGCAGCGTGGAAGGCCTTTGTCTCCTTAATCTCTAGTAGGGAGTCGATGCCTTGAATATCAATCCCTAACTCGATGGCAATGTTTTTCATGAGCTTATCAGCCTGTCCCATGGTGCGGTTATTGAGGAATTCGGCGATGGTTTTTAGGAAAAGCTGCTTTTGGGGTTGAGTCATCCTTTCCATATAGATCATCGCTTTCACAGTGATGATATCTGCGGGATCGGGGTGAAATGACCACAAAATTGATCCACAATTTGTGTATCTCTCCTCTATTTCTGAGAATGATTCTCTGATGAACTTCATGCATTTTGGGCAACTAAAGGAGAAGTACTCAGTCACATGGACTTTGGCTTCAGGTGAGCCAAATTGAATTTGGTAAGTCTCATCGAGCTTTTCAAAGCTAAGGACTTGGGTGCTTGTGGCGCTTAGGAAAAATACATAGGCGCATTTCATTTTATCCATTTTTGATCTCTCTTTCATGGGCTAGTTTTTTTCTTAGATCTGACTCCCCTACTTTCACGGTCTTGGTGAAAACAATCTCAACAGTTCGACCGGCGGCAATTTGGATCGCAGGCTGGAGTTGTTCTGCCCGTTTAATGTAGTAGTCTGATAGTTTATTGAGGGCTGTGGCTCCTCCCTGCAGCCCGCTTGTTCTCAGCATGTCGATATTGAGGATGGTCTGGTCTGAGCTCACTCGGGCTAATTTCTCAAGGGTTTGGTTATTGAGGGTGGCTTCGATCCCTTGGCCCACTCCTTGTAAAAAGGAGGCAAATGCCGCACGGGAGATGATTGATCCCGAGCGATCGACGACGATCCCACGCATACCTTCCCGTCCATCCTCTCCAGAGACATAGGCGCTCACATCTGTCTCAATGAAGTCCCCATTTCTTTGGACAAGGGTCATCCGTTCGGCGCGAATGTAAACCCGTTCGCTGGCTATGTCTCCTATGGCGTTCCCTATAATGACACTCCCTTTTAGGGGGACTTTGACATGCCTTGGGAGTTTTCCATCATCTAAAGGTCTTAAGAGCACCATATTGGGACCTGTTGGCTTTTGGATGGCCACGCTGCAGTCTGCTCCCGATACGAGAACAGCTTTGACAACAGTCCCCGCCGGGATTTCAAAAAGGACACTTCTCTCCTCAGAGTTCTCATCGTTGACCCAGGAGGTGATTTGGGGAACGATTGAGGGTGTCTGAGGAGCCTCAGTAAAACTGGTGCTTAAGGTTTCGATGATCTCTTTTTTCTCAGCTAGGTGTTGATGGTGGAGTTGCTCGATTTGGGATTGAAAGGCGTGAGTTTGGTCAACGAGATCGCGGTTTTGCTGAGAGAGAAGCTCTTTCTCCTCCTGGAGATCGAGGAGGGATTTCTCAAGATTTTGCATTCTGTCATCAAGAATATGTCCTAGGTTCTCTAGTGAGGTTAAACGGATGGCTTCGGGCTCAATGGTTGACATAGCACTCTCAAACTGAGGATCCTGAGCGACTTCTTTGGCTTTGGTGTCACCAGGCATCATGTATGTGATGAATCCCCCAATGGTTAGAATCACGCCACCCATTAGTAAGGTGTAGAGCTTTTTTTGCTTGGAAACGATGGTCTTCTCTTTGGTCATGTCACACTCCCCCCTTTTTGAGTGAAACGATGAAAGGTGTGGTTTGGTATCGGTAGAGGGTGGTAGACCCTAGAAAAGCCCAGTTTTGGTTGGGAGTTTCTAGGGATTTCTGGGAAAGTTGCACCCTTTTTTTCCCTTTGTTCACAATTTGGTACTGAATGACAATCTCAAAGGGGCCTTCTATGGCAGCGATGGGGACTACTTCTAGAGGAGATGGTAATTCTATGTGTTTGAGCTCGTCAATCTCTCGTCGGCCATACCCTTCGGGAGTCTGCCCCGCTATGAGTGTATTGAGAAAATCGATGGTTGATCTATGAGTGGGATAGGGGTTGATCTCTATTTCATCTTCTTGGGAGCTCTCTTTTAAAAAGAGGAGTTCTGAGGGTTTTTTAGCACTGAGTACGTGGATATCTTGGACGCACCCTCCACTTGTCACTATAGTGAGCGTTTTGGGGAGATCGCCGATCTCTTGGTTGAGGGCAATGTAGGCTTGCCCCGTTTGCCTATCGAGTTCACAGGAAAATGTGGTTTCATCTCCAACAATCTTCTCAATATATCCATTTTCCACAGCGACCCGATTGTGAGAGTTGGATGATAGATGGATAAGTAGGGGCTCTTTCTCATTCATCTCCTTCTCTATTAAGGCGAGCATAGGTGAGCAAATTGTGAGAAGTAGGGATAGGGTTATGGCTTTGGTCTTATCCATTTAGGGTCTCCTGTTTGAGTGAAATGAGGTGCAATTTCCCATTTTGGCACCTAAATCCGAGTGTGTAGCGCCTTCTAAGGCTTTGGCCACAACTTGGACTGCTTTGTTTGGGGGTGATATAGACAATCTGTTGCCCTTCGAGGGTATAAGTTAGGGTCTCGAGGTTGGTTGAGGTTTGGTTGGGATGAAAAACGAGCGTTGTGTCGTCGTGTTTCATTCCCTGTGTTTCTGAGCTAAGGCTTCTTTTGATCTGGTGGTAGGACGAGGGATCGACATATCTCAAGAAGACTTCGTTTCCCCAGTCGGCATCACTGGGGCTTCTATTGAGAAGGAGGTCTGATAAGAAAACGCCCATAGTTTCGAGGTAAGAGGGGGATACTTTTGAGCCTTCCACCCAATATGAGGGACCTGAGGGAGGGATGAGTACGACTTTCTCTTCGCGAGATTTAAGGGCAAATGTCAACGTCACAATGGCTAAAGACTGAGCGAGGGTCAGGAGGAGGAAAACATTCCTCTGTCCGACGAGTCGTTTGATTTGTTTTTTGAAAAAGATTGTATTCATAGTCACATCATCCAAATCCGTTTTTCTGAGGGAATGAGTTGGGTCTTAAAAAGGCGGTTATACCTTGTAGTGGGGAGGTACCAATACAGCATGTTGATTAGGTAGAACCGCTCAATTCTTTGACAGACTCGCTTTAAGGAAAAGACAGTTAGAAGCCCCACTAGGGGGATCACAAACATATCATCTAGAAACGACCCGATGAAAATTGGGAGGGCATAGAGCAATAGGTCGTTGAGTGAAAAGGAAAGAATCCTGATTGGTGCATCGAGGTGTTTCAAGATGATATGCTGCTTTTGGGTCATGCACCTACCTTGGAGATCACATCTATGAGTTTAGGAACGTAATTGACGGCAAGTCCAAGACCTCCCCATGTGAGAAGTGGACGGACTGATCCCCCCATATAGGCTTGAAAGAGTCCAAATCCTCCTCCAAAGGCGAGGGCAGCTTTCCTAATCCAAGGGCTGAAGATAGTGTTGATTGTGTTATCGGTAAGGGTGTCGATCGTAGTGAGTGTGTCATCACAGAATGCATCCATGGGGAGTAGTGACATGGCAAGAAGGGCGCACGCTGTGATGATTTGTCCTTTGCCTTCTAGGTGTTTTAGGGGTTGTTTCATTGTTTTGACCTCCTTTGTTGGCCGTTATAGGTTGATGTTCATGCTAAGGGATTCAAGCGTCATCCACAGTTCGTTCATGATGATGAATTGTGTCCCCACTTTCGGAAGCTCAGGAAAAGCCTTCCGATAGAGAGGCTGACTATTTGTATTGGGCAAACCGGCATCAGATAAGTAGGCATTTTCATTGATGACTTCGATAAGTTCTGATGGTGAGAGCTGATTATTCATTGAATGATCCTTCGTTATCCTCTGTGTTCAGTTGTTGTAGGGTATAGTCTGTGATGAGATCTTTGGCATCTGCCCAGATCTCTTGGGAATACTGGCTCAGTGGAAGGCGTTTGAAGAGGGCTTGGAGGCTATCTAAGTACTCCCCTACTTTTGTGTTGTCCCCGCTACAGTGGAGGTGAAAATATGTGAGCTCGTAAAGAAGCTCTGCTTTTGAGACTGACTCAACCTGGATGTCGAGCAAACTCTCAATCTGTGCAATGCGCTGATTGGATAACTCTGGGTTGATGGGGTGCCAAAGGTTGGAGCTAATGACTGTGTAGACTAGTTGGTTTGTCACATTTGTCATTGAGCTGACATCTTCGTCGAAGATCTTGGCAAATTCTTCCATCTTGTCTCGACTCAATGGATTGATGCGTAGATATTTTGCAATCTCCTTGAGGGCGACCTGTCGATAAGCTGGGGTTCTTATTTTTCCTAAAGTGGCCAAAGCTGCATCATTCAAATCGTTGTGGAGATCCCAAAGCACCATGTTGAGATACTTCTCATCAATGTGCTCAAACATATCACTCTTCAATCCATCTAAGTGATTAGAGACGATCTCTGTCATTTCGCATGAAGTTAAACTCAATAGTGTCGCACAAAGTGTCAGCGCTTTTAGTTTGTGTCTTGGTGAATTAATCATAAGTCTCCGTCTTTACATTCAACTCATACATTTACATTATCGTTTTACTTTTTTCATATCATTTATGTCAACGGTTTCGTTGCAAAACTTTATTCATTTTATAGAAACACGCCTGAAACTAGTTTCTCAGCATTGTTCTTGACTTAAATCAACTTGTTTTTTACTAGTGATTGTGGTAATATCTCGCGCAAGTTAAGGAGCCTTATTGTGACAAACGACATATCTGAAGAAGAAAATCCGACTCCACCCTCCCGAAAACGCGTGAATGTTGTTCTTCTTGAGCCTCACCACCACAGAATTGACCAACAAATTGAGCAATTCGAAAAGAAGACAGGTGTTCGCATCTCAAAAGGACAATGGATAAAAAAAGCTATTGCCTCAAAGTTTAAGTCTCTTAAAAAAAGCGATGCTCCAAAAAACGAAAAAACTCCGTCAAAAGGAAAACCTGTTGGGATCCGTATTGACCATGAGATTTTCGATCAAATCAAAGCCCATGTTGACTTAGAAAGAAAGCAGTCGACCTATTCAATCAACCAGTGGATCTTGACGGCTATTGAAGAGCAACTGAAAGAAGAGCTCGAATTATAGATCTAGTCCAAATCATTCTTGACATATTGCCTTTAGACACCTAATCTTTATCATTCCTTAATATTCAAAACTCTGGAGGGATGTATGAGCACTCAACGTCTAAACAACTCAAATATTGATATCTGTCACAGCCAATTCGATAGTGATATCGAATTCAATAATGACTGTTTTGCGGTCACCATCATCAACAATTACAATAATCATGGACAGCTTGTCATCGAAGGGTGCACAGATGATGAGCCGTGGACTTTACTCGCTCACCTAGAAGGATCACGCTCTCAAGGATGTAGTCTTGAAAAGGTCGAATCTGTCAGAGTATCAAACCTA